>Ga0315320_10003932_pt1 | contig 12160 bp, 10 predicted proteins | sample M140m21515metaG_FD_203458 | JGI IMG/M metagenome (GOLD analysis project Ga0315320, IMG submission 203458) | Ammonia-oxidizing marine archaeal communities from Monterey Bay, California, United States - M1 40m 21515 | ecosystem: Environmental > Aquatic > Marine > Coastal | place: USA: California...
CGAAAAACGCGAGTCCGAGGTTTTTGAAAAAAGCCCTCATAAAAATGCGCAAAAATGTTGACGAGTGTGAAAAAGTAAGACTAAAGTGTTGCGTTGTGTGGCGAAGTGGGTTAAATGTGCATCAAGCACACGATGGCAGAAGTAAGCGACAGCATGCCCGTTTATTACAATTCGCTCTATACCCATGGAGTCGACGGGAAGCGGCGTGTGCAAGTGCCGGCCAAGTGGCGGCCCGAATCGCCGGATGTGGAATTTACGCTGATCGTGTGGCCCAAGTCGCCACACGGCCCGTGCTTGCGCGCCTTGCCGCCGGAACAGATGTCCAAGCTGATGGAGGACATCAATACCATGAGCAACGACGATCCCAACAAGGTCGTGCTCAAGCGGTTCATTGGCAGCGAGAGTGTGCAAGTGGCCTTGGATAAGGCTGGGCGGATTTGTTTGCCCGAGGCGATGGCGATGCTGGCGGGCATTAAGAAGGAAGCGGTGTTGGTAGGTTTGCTGGACCGCTTTGAGATTTGGAGCCCAGGCCGCTACGCGGAGGTGCGCAGCGAGGATCAGGTGATGGCCGGTGCGGCCTTCAGCTTGATGGAATAAAGCTGAACGCGGCAGGGCGGGTAGAGAATTTGGACTGCCATTCCGGCAGACGCCAAGGAGGTGGGAAACGTGTTGGCCGGGTGAAATATCCCGGCCGACGCGGGCCCTTTTTAAGAGTTTGCATGGAGGCGATATTTCACCACGTGCCTGTGCTGGCGGCGGAAGTGATTGAAGCGCTCCGACCCGTGAGCGGTGGACGGTATCTTGACGGCACGCTTGGGGGCGGCGGGCATGCGGAGATAATTTTGAAGGTGAGTTCTCCTGACGGCAAGTTATGGGGAACGGATCGTGACGAGTGTGCGATCGCGGCGGCGTCCAGCCGTCTGGCAGCATTTGGGGATCGGGTTGAGATCAAGAACGATTCCTATAGCAACGCGGCTGGTTGGGTTGCCGCGGGCACCTTGGATGGGGTGCTGCTGGACCTGGGCGTTAGCTCGCCTCAATTGGATCAGGCAAATCGCGGGTTCAGCGTGCAGGCTGATGGCCCGCTAGATATGCGGATGGATCAGGCCCAAGACTTGACGGCGGCCGAGGTGGTCAATACATGGCCGGAGAAGGAATTGGCGACGGTCATTTGGAAATATGGTGGTGATCGGGATTCGCGTCGAATTGCCCAAGCCATCGTCCGAGCGCGCGTGGAGGCGTCCTTGGAAACGACGTGCCAATTGGCCAAGGCTGTCTCCAGTGCGAAACGGCGTGGGCGCCACAAGAAACATCCGGCTGTGCAGGTGTTTCAGGCGATCCGCATCGCGGTGAATGATGAATTGGGCGAATTGACGCGCGGCCTGGAAGGTGCGTTTGGATTGCTCAAGCCGGGCGGTCGGTTGGCGGTGATCACTTTTCACTCCCTGGAAGACCGGATGGTCAAGGAATTTGGCAACGAACACGCTCGAGATTATGACGTGCCGGGTGAGGTGGATGTACCGATGTTACGCGTGGACCGCGAGCCGCGCATGCGTTGGGTGAGTCGAAAGTCCATTCGGCCGACCGATGCGGAACTGGAGGTAAATCCGCGGGCGCGTAGTGCACAGTTGAGAGTGTTGGAGAAGATTTAACCCAAGGGGAAATATGAATCGTAAAAAGGGGAACAAGGCAGTACGGTTTGGTCCTGCGCTCAAGGCGGTTTTGATTTGCGTTGTCACATGTGGTCTCGGTTTGGGGTACGTGTGGCAGAAACAGCAGATCAATTCCCTCGGGCAGCAGATCAAGGAGAACGAAATCAAGCTGGAGGAATTGCGGCGTGAAAACAAACGCCGGGGTGATAATTTGGCTTACCTGATGTCACCTCAGGAATTGGACACGCGCATGCGGCAGCTGAACCTGGACTTGATGGTGCCACGACCCGAACACATCATGGTGCTTCAGGAACGGCGTGAATCCGCGCCGCAAACGTCGTTGACCGGTACGGAACCCATCCGCACGGCCAGGCGCTAACCCTCCTACAGCCCGGAGAAATACGTGGAAGATAATGGGAAGAGCCTGCAACGCTCGGCCAAGCGGTCGCTTTACTGCTTTGGCGCCATCATGCTGTTGTCCTTCAGCCTGCTGGGCTATCGTCTGGTGGATCTTCAAGTGATCCGGCATGCGCAACTCAGCGATGCGGCCCGCGGCAATACGGTGCGCACCATCGTTCGCGAACCGCGTCGGGGAAATATTCTGGATTCCCGCGGCAACCTGCTGGCGACAAGTTTATTTGTCAAAACCGTCTGTGCCGATCCAGGCTTGATCGGACCGTATGGTCCGCTATTGGCCGCCGCCTTGGCGCCGCATTTGGGTTTGGAAGCGGCATGGATTGCTTCCAAGCTGGAGCCGAAATTGTTTCAGGGCGATTCCGGGCAAATGCGTACGAATCGTTATGTCGTGCTCAAGCGGAAAATGCCGCGGGAGAAATGGGAGGAAATTGCGGCGGACCTGAAGAAGCTCGATCTCGGAGTGGATGAATCCGGCCTTACTCGTAAACAACGCCAGATGCTGACCAGCGTGCGCCAGTCTATTTTTGCCGACCGTAAGGAGGATCAACTCCGCGTGTACCCCGGAAACCGACTGGCTTCTCACGTGCTTGGTTTCGTAGGTGGAACCGATCATGACGGCAAAGAGGGCATCGAGGCGGTGTTGGATTCCCGGCTCACCGGCACTCGCGGTTGGCGGGTCACTGAAACCGATTCGCGCAAACGCGAGGTGGTTTCCCTGCGCCATCAGGACGTCGCTGCTCGCAACGGGTTGAACGCGCGTCTTACCATTGACCTTGGCGTGCAGCACATCGTGGAGGCGGAACTGGATCAGGCGATGCAACGCCATCAGCCGCAGGGTATCACCGCAGTGGTGGTGCGACCGGCGACCGGTGAAGTTTTGGCGATGGCCAACAGGCCGGATTTCGATCCCAACCGGCCAGGTGAATTCCCTGCCGCCAATCGCCGGAATCGGGCCGTGACCGATACGGCCGAGCCTGGCTCCACCTTCAAGGCGGTGACCGTGGCCGGCGCCATCAACGAACGTTTGGTTTCACTGGAGAGCCGGTTCGATTGCGAGAACGGCATCTTTTATCATGGCGGTCGGCCGCTGCGGGACCATCATCCTTATAGCCGGCTGAGCGTGAAGGAGATCATTACCAAATCCTCCAACATTGGTTCCGCTAAGGTGGCCATGATGTTGGGCCAAGGCCACCTGCATCATTACATCCGGCGATTTGGGTTTGGTGAACGCACACGCGTGAGTCTGCCCGGCGAGGTATCCGGCACCGTGCATCCCTTGAAACGCTGGAACAAACTCTCCATCACCCGCGTGCCCATGGGGCATGAAGTGGCCACCACCCCCATCCAAATGGCCATGATGGCCAGTGCTATTGCCAATGGCGGAAAACTGATGCGGCCCATGCTGATGCGGCAGTTGGAAGATGAGGCTGGCCGGGTGGTGGTCCAATATCACCCCGAAGCCGTGCGACAGGTGGTGACCCCGGAAACAGCCCGGCGCGTGACCGAGGCATTGAAGACCGTGGTGGAGCCGGGAGGCACGGCTCGCCGTGCGGCGTTGGAGTATTATAGTGTGGCCGGGAAAACCGGCACGGCGCAAAAAGCGGGACGCGGCGGATACATCCCCGGCAAATATTATTCGTCATTCGTGGGGTTTTTTCCTGCCGAACAGCCCGCCTTGTGTATATATGTGGCGCTCGATGAACCGACCGGGGATTACTACGGAGGCCTTACCGCCGCTCCAATCTTCAAGGCGATCGCGGAGCGGTCGGCCAGTTATCTTGGTGTCAAACCGGATCTGGTCGAGCAAGGCTCCATGGTATCCTCCAACAGCGAAGGGCCATAAACCTTGAAATTAGCGGCACTGTTGGAGGCCCTGCCGGAGGTGCAAACCACCGGCAATCTTCCTGAATCCATCAAGGCTCTGGAATATGACTCGCGCCGAATCGCGCCCGGTTCCCTTTTTATTGCACTACGCGGGGCGAAAGTGGACGGGCACCAGTTCGCCGCCCAAGCCGCCCAGCGCGGAGCTGTGGCCGTGGTGGCCGAGGAATCGCTGGCCTTGCCTGATACCTGTGCACTTTTGCGCGTGCCCAATAGCCGTGAGGCAATGGCTGATTTGGCGGCCGTATTTTACGGTCAACCGGCTCGCCAAATAAAACTATTGGGCGTGACCGGTACCAACGGGAAAACATCCGTGACGTTTCTGCTGCGTCATCTTTTGGCGGCTTCCGGTAATCGTTGCGGCATGATTGGCACCGTGGAATACGATCTGGGTGAACGCGTCGTGCCCGCTACGCGGACGACCCCTGAATCGCTCGAGCTGCAGACTTACTTGGCGGCCATGCGCGATGCCGGATGCGGAATGGCCGTCATGGAGGTGAGCTCCCACGCGTTGCAGCAACACCGTGTTCGCGGATTGGATTTTACCGTCGTCGGCTTCACCAACCTGACGCAGGATCACCTCGATTATCACGGCGACATGGAGCAGTACTTTGCGGCCAAACGTCGGTTATTTGCTGATCACAATTTCGGCACGGCCGTGGTGAATTCAGCGGATCCGTATGGCCAGCGCTTGGCAGGTGAGTTTGCGGCCCAAACCGTGGGCGATACCCCACCGGCCGATCTTTTCATTGAGATTGTAAAACTGGCACAAGCGCAGTCTCTTTTTCGCGTGGATGGAGTTGAATTCAGCATGCCCTTGATCGGCCGCCATAACGTTGCCAATGCCGCTTTGGCCTTGGGGATGGTCCGGGCGTTGGGCGTGAGTCTGGATGATTGCGTGAAGCCGCTGGCTTCGGCGGCCCCTGTGCCCGGCCGGCTGGAGCCGATTGAGGAAGATCAACTGTTTGCGGTGTACGTCGATTACGCCCACACGGATGATGCCTTGCGTCAGGTATTATCGACACTGCGCGAGATTACCCCGGGCCAATTGCGGGTGGTGTTTGGATGCGGTGGAAACCGGGATGTGGGGAAGCGGCAAAAGATGGGCGCGGTGGCCGCCACGCTGGCCGATGCGGTGATGATTACCACGGACAACCCGCGCCGCGAAGATCCGGCGACGATTGCAGATCAGATTGCCGAGGGTTGTGCTTCCGTAGAAGGTGCCGGCTGGCAGATTGAGTTGGATAGGGAACGTGCCATTGACGAAGCATTGCGGGCGGCGGCTCCGGGCGACACGGTGTTGCTCGCCGGTAAAGGGCACGAGACCTATCAGGAGATCTATGATCTGGTGCAACCGTTTGATGACCGCGCCATGGCACGGTCCATTTTGACAACCCTGAAAGAGACGCGTTGATGGAGCGTTCATTGCAATTTTTGCTCGAGGCGTGTTTGGGAGAAAGTGTGGGCATCGAACCGGCGAAGGTTTATCAGCGGGTTTGCACCGACACCCGCGCGGTACAACCTGGCGATTTGTTTATTGCGCTGCGCGGCGAACGCTTCAATGGCAATGCCTATGCGGCTGCGGCACTGCAAGCGGGGGCGGTGGCGGCGGTGGTGGATGAGCCGGTGGACGCAGCCTCGGTTTTGCGCGTGGCGGATGCCCGCGTGGCGTATGGTCAGTTGGCTGCTGCTCATCGACGGGAGTTCGAGTTGCCGGTGTTCGGGGTGGCGGGATCCAACGGCAAAACTTCCACCAAAGATATGTTGGCCTCCGTGCTGGGGGCCGAACGTAACGTGCTGCGCAGTGAGGCTAGTTTTAACAACGACGTGGGTGTGCCCGCGACCTTACTAAAGCTTGGCCCGAAACATGAGGCTGCGGTGGTGGAACTGGGCACCAATCATCCCGGTGAACTGGCGCCCTTGGTGCGGATGGCGGCGCCGGATTATGGTGTGCTCACGGGTATTGGTCGCGAGCATTTGGAATTTTTCGGTGATCTGCAAGGCGTGGCACAAGAGGAGGGGATGCTGGCGGAGTTGTTGCCGTCTCGTGGAAAACTTTTCCTGTATGGCGATGGAGATTGGGTTAAGCCAGTCTCTCAACGCACCCAGGCTCACGTCATTCGCGTGGGCTTTGAGGCGGCTAATGATTGGCAGGTGAAGACCGTGCAGGTTGAAGAGAGCGGGACGCACTTTTCAATTCGGGCTGCTGAAGACTCGTGGAGCGGAGATTATTTTACTCCGCTCATTGGACGCCATCAGGCCGGCAACGCCGCCTTGGCGGTGGCGGCCGGAGCCGCGCTGGGCATGGGTCTGGAGGCCTTGGCCCGGGGATTGGCGGCCAGTCCGCAGCCGAGGAAACGATTGCAATGGGCCGAGAGCGGCGGAGTGCGTTGGCTAAACGATGCCTACAATGCCAACGCGGATTCAGTTCGCGCCTCCTTGGAAACATTGGGGGCGTTGAAAACAGCCGGTCGCCGCTTTGTGGTGTTGGGTGAGATGGCTGAACTGGGAGAGCACGCTGAGAGCGCGCACCGGGAGGCCGGCGAATTGGCGGTCTCGGTGGCAGCAGGTTTGGTCGCGATTGGCCAATGGGCTGAAGTTACGGCCGAAACGGCGCGGGCCGCGGGGTTGAAGAGAGTTGAAGCCGTGTCGGATGCTCAAGACGCTGCGAATGTGTTGCGAGAGTGGGTGCAGCCGAAGGATGTGGTGTTATTGAAGGCTTCGCGAGCGGCGAAGCTGGAACAGATTTTGGATTTATATTAGCCCGCTAATACGGGTTGGGAGGATGTTTTATTATTTGAGTCAACTGCCGGAATGGCTGATGGACAATGGGCACAGTCAATGGGGGGATTGGCTCTCGCCACTGAACGTTTTTCAGTACTCCACCTTTCGCAGTGCTGGGGCGGCGGTGACGGCACTGCTGATTTGCTGGTGGCTGGGTACGCGAGTCATTCGTTGGCTGCAATATTTGGCAAACCAGGAGTACGAGGACATGGCGCGCGAAGGCGGCGGGATGTCCGATGGGGTCAGCAAAAAAAATGTACCGACCATGGGCGGGTTGTTGATTGTGGCGGCGGTTGATCTTTCGGCTCTGATGTGGGCACAATGGAACCCGTTGGTTACGCTCACGCTGCTTTCCATGCTGGCCCTATGTTTGCTGGGTTTTTACGATGATTACTCGAAGGTGACGCAGCAAAGCCGCGAGGCCGGATTGTCCGAGGGCGTCAAGTTGGTAGGGCAGATTTTTCTCGCGGTGTTCATTGCCGTGTACCTGTGGCGATTGGATGACACTCGAGAATTGATCACGGCAGTGATGGTGCCGTTTCTCAAGTCTCCAGTTCTGGAGGGGCCTTCCCACACCATGGTGTGGTCGGCGGCGGCAGTGATGGGGTTATTCATCACCATCTCCGCGATTGTCGGCAGTTCAAACGCGGTGAACCTGACCGATGGGCTGGACGGATTGGCGATTGGCTGCACATTGATCGTTTCCTTTGTGTTTTACATTTTCACATACATTGCCGGAAACGCGGAGATTGCGAGTGAACTGTATGTGCCTCATGTGCGCGGAGCGGTAGAGTTATCGGTCATTTGTGCGGCGATGATCGGGGCAGGATTGGGTTTCCTGTGGTTCAACTGTCATCCGGCCAAGGTGTTCATGGGCGACACGGGGTCGCTGGCGTTAGGGGGCTCGCTGGGCATCATGGCCGTGCTCATCCATCAGCCTTTTGTCTTGGTGATTGCCGGAGGGGTGTTTGTGTTGGAGGCGCTTAGCGTGATGTTGCAACGGGGATGGTTTAAATGGACGCGACTGCGCACGGGCGAGGGACGGCGAATTTTCTTAATGGCGCCATTGCACCATCACTTCCAGAAAAAAGGCTGGCACGAAAACCAGGTGGTGATGCGGTTTTACATCCTGGGTATTTTGTTTGCCGTGCTGGCCTTGGCGACCCTGAAGTTGCGCTAGAATGAAACTGGGGCCGGACAAGGCGGTGTGCGTGCTGGGGCTCGGTCGAAGCGGGAAAGCGGCGGTGGAATGGCTGCAAACCACCGGCGCTAAGGTGACCGCCGTGGATGGCCACGCCACGCCGGAACTTCAGGAATGGGCGGATCAATTGCCGGCGGATTTTGATTGCCGTTTGGGAGAACGGACGGTGTTGGCCGATCGGTTTGACTTGGCCGTGGTGAGCCCGGGCGTGCCATTGGATCAACCGCAGGTGGCGAGCTTGCGCGCCCGCGGCGTGCTCGTGTGGGGAGAGCTGGAGTTGGGCTGGAGCGCAGCGCAGTGTCTGGCCATTGCGATTACGGGGACCAATGGAAAGACGACCACGACTGAATGGGTGACACAGCTGCTGGCCGAGACGGGCCGCCAAGTGTTGTCCGCCGGAAATATCGGCCGACCGTTATGCGAAGTGTTGCCGCAAACGAGCAAGCTGGATGCCCTTGTGCTTGAGGTGAGTTCGTTTCAGTTGGAAACAATCGAGTCCTTTCGCGCGAGTGTGGGCGTGCTGTTGAACTTGGCTGAGGATCATTTGGACCGTCATGGGTCCATGGAAAACTATGTTCGTGCCAAGGGGCGTATCTTCGAAAATCAAAAGCCTTTCGATTGGGCGATTATCCAGTTTGAGGCGTGGAAACAATTACAGGCACTGGACGTAAGCGTGCCGGGGAAAGTCATTACCTTCAGCGCCCACACGCATTCTGCGGATGTGTATCTGGAAGGGAATCGGATCATCAGTCGGTTGCCGGGATTGGAAGGTTCTGTGCTGGATTTGGCCGAGTGTGCGCAGGAGGGGCAGCACAACGCCGAAAACCTTATGGCCGCGTGGTTGGTGGGGCGCGCCATGAAGCTGTTGCCGTCCGAGATGATACCGGTGCTGCAAACGCTCCGTACCGGCGAGCACCGTTGTGAGATGGTGACGGAATGGGAGGGGGTGCGGTTTTACAACGATTCGAAAGCCACCAATGTGCATGCGCTGGAAAGTGCGCTGCGATCGATGCCGTTTGCCGAGGCAGCAGACCGTAATATTTGGCTCATTGCCGGGGGGCAGGGCAAGGGGATGGATTATCAGGCGGCCGCGGCGGCATTGGAGAAACGGGTTAAGGGAGCTTGGTTAATCGGGACTTCGGCCGGCGAAATTCAATCGGCCTGGACTCCTTTTGCACCTTGCAATTTGGCGGCTGATTTGATAGAAGCTGTAGCTGAAGCAGGGAGGAATGCTGCCCCGGGAGATGTCGTGTTGCTGTCGCCGGCTTGTGCCAGTTTTGACATGTTCGACAGCTACCAGCATCGAGGAGACCAATTCCGCGCCGTCGTAATGAAATGGGTCGAATCGAGGCAAGGCGATTGAACGCCAAAGATCCTTGGGGCAACCAAGACAGCGTGTGTGATATTCACATGTTGTTGGCAAGTTTAGCACATTCGGTTTTACGCGTTCCCACTGCTCCATTATCAATGCGTGTCGCCTTGTTGGGCGCCACATAAAGGAGGAAGCCCAAAAGGGTTTCACACAACAAAGGAGGGTGTGGCAATGAAAGGTAGTAATCCAATTATTCCACCGGGTGCCCAGTTTGATGGGGCTCGGCGCGGGCGTTCCAATATGCGAATGGCTGTGGTCGTGGTGGTGCTCATGCACATGGCGTTGTTTGCCGGTATTTTATTTAATGCCTGTAAACAAAAAGACGAGGGCGAAGCTCAAAAGGAAACCGAGCAGGAAATGGCCGGTATCGTAAACCGACAGCCCGAACCGGCGGCCTTGCCTGAACCGGTGACTCCAAATCCATTGTCGACTTTGCCGGCCTTGCCGGGAGCGGGTTTTGCACTGCCGCCGTTGCCCTCTGAAGGAAGCGCAGGTGTGCCGCCCGTGCCGTTTCCCGCCACGCCGGTCGTTCCGTTGCCGGTGGCTCCAGCTCCGTCTATTCCTAGTCTGTCCATGCCGGCCCCAGATGTCGGCGGCACTGAATACGTTATCGCCAGTGGGGACAATTTCTGGACGATTGGCCGTAAGTTTGGTGTCAGCGCCAAACAGATTGAGCAGGCTAACCCCAACGTGGTGCCAACTCGAATGAAAATTGGTCAAAAAATTAATATCCCGGCCGCGGCACCGGCGACTGCTCCGGCGCCCGCTGCCGTTCCGGTGGCGGATGATGACAGCACATACACGGTGAAATCCGGTGATACGCTGGGTCACATCGCCCTCCGGCATAAGGTGAAGATTGTAGAGCTCAAGGCCTTGAACGGCTTGGGTACGGATCTGATTCGGGTAGGGCAAAAAATCAAGCTGCCCGCTACGGCTCTGCCAACTGGTCCGACTTCGGGCGTAGGTTTCCCAGGAGCCGTTCCACCGGCATTACCGCTGCCGCCCACCTCTGGACTGGGGCCGGCGGTGAATCCGGACAACGGTCTGCCGGTCGGCACTGGGGACACCGTGCCCGCGCCCGTGCCGGGCTTGTAATTTCAGCCAAACGGATTGGGCGTGGATTTCCGCGTCCAATCTTTTTGGTTTTCCGCAGACTGGGTCATGCGATACGCCACCAACATTCTGGCCATCTGTGTAGCGGGCCTGTTGGCGTTGGGGATTGTGATGCTCTACAGCGCGGGTATGGCGCAAAGTGGCGCGCGCTTTCTCAGTATGCAATTAGAGTGGGCTGGGCTTGGGTTGATCGCCTGTTTCGCTGCCACGGTGATGGATTATCGGGCATTAAAAAAAATCGCCTTTCCGCTGTTTATATTCACGCTCATCCTGCTGGTGCTCGTGCTAATTCCGGGGATCGGGCTCAAGCTCAATGGAGCCCGGCGATGGTTTGATTTAGGCCCAATGAATTTTCAGCCTTCGGAATTGGCTAAGATTACCCTGTTGATGGCTCTTGCGCTCTGGGGAGAACGCCATGTGGTCCGGATGCGGGAGTTCAAATATGGCTTGGTAATTCCGGGTGCGGCCATTGCGGTGACATTGGGCTTGATCTTTTGCGAGCCAGACTTTGGTACGACCATGTTGTTAGCGACGGTGTGTTGCATCCTCCTGTTTGTGGCGGGGGCCAACTGGAAATATATCGTTCCGCCAATGCTTGCTGGGGCGGTTGCCATCACGTTGGCAATTATGAACGACCCGGTGCGCAGTAATCGAATCATGGCGTTTTTGCATCCGGAACAACACCGTGAAGGAACGGGGTTTCAGGCGTACCAAGCCATGTTGGCCCTGGGGTCAGGCGGGGCGACTGGATTGGGTTTGGGCAACGGCAGGCAGAAACTTGGGTTTGTGCCGGAGCATCACACCGACTTTATTTTCTCTGTGATCGGAGAGGAGCTCGGGGTGATCGCCAGTCTTGGGGTGGTGCTGGCGTTTATGGCGATCGTGGTGTGCGGGTTGTATATCGCATGGAATGCGCGGGACCGATTCGGTATGATTCTCGGCACGGGTATCACCTTTCTGATCGGATTGCAGGCGTTCATTAATATCGGGGTGGTAACCAGTGCTTTGCCGAACAAGGGATTGCCGCTGCCGTTCATCAGTTATGGCGGATCGAGTTTGGTAATGATGCTTGGGAGTGTGGGGATCCTGCTGAGTATTGCGAGCTACTCTCGCACGGACCCATCGGAAACCGACGCGCCGGTCTCGCCGGATGAAGCTGACTGGGGCGACTCCGATTTAGTGCCTGAACAGCGGGAGCTGCTGCCGGATTCCACCTGACCCTGATGGCTGCTTCCCAACCTCATGTGGCGATTGCCTGTGGTGGGACGGGAGGTCACTTCTTTCCCGGGGTGGCCGTTGCGCGCGCGTTACAGCAGGAAAACGTGCGCGTCACCCTCTGGGTTTCCAACAAGGCCATCGATCAAAAATCGGTGGCGACCGTGCCGGATTTGGCGTACGTAAGCACTCCGGCCGTGGCGTTGGAATGGCGGCGGCCGTGGCGTTTTCTTCTCGGACTGCGAACGGCTATGAGGCAGGTGCGCGTGGCTATGATGAACGACCGACCGGCGGCCGTGTTGGCCATGGGCGGTTTTACCTCCGCGGCGCCGATTTTGGTGGGGCGTAAAATGGGGGCGGCCACTTTTTTGCATGAATCCAATGCCGTGCCGGGCCGGGCTAATCGGCTGCTTTCGCGATGGGCCGATGAGGTGTTGGTGGGCATGGCTCCGGCCGTCGAACGCTTTGGCAAGAGTCGGGTTGTGTTAACCGGCACGCCCGTGCGGGACGAATTTCGCGGATTGG
>Ga0315320_10003939_pt1 | contig 12147 bp, 8 predicted proteins | sample M140m21515metaG_FD_203458 | JGI IMG/M metagenome (GOLD analysis project Ga0315320, IMG submission 203458) | Ammonia-oxidizing marine archaeal communities from Monterey Bay, California, United States - M1 40m 21515 | ecosystem: Environmental > Aquatic > Marine > Coastal | place: USA: California...
GGTCGTGATTCAGTTCAGCAACCAGCCATGGCTGTACCGCTACCTCACCGAGCGCACCTGGCACGAAAGCCAGCAGTTCACCCAAGAAGAAGACGGCTCTGTGCGGATGGAGATGACCCTTCAAACCACCGTGGAACTCGTGCCTTGGATCCGCAGCTTTGGCGAGGATGCCCGGGTGATTGAACCGGCGGAATTGCAGGAACAGATCTAAAGGGGTTTCGATTTTTCTGGACCCACCGTAATGAAAATGAGGGGGGTTCAACCAGGGTCCCTTTCTCCGTATTGCATGTCGGGTCGCGCCTCCCACCTTGGGGGGTTTCGATTTTTTCGGGCCCACCGTAATGACAATGAGGGGGGTTCAACCAGGGTCCCTTTCTCCGTATTGCATGTCGGGTCGCGCCTCCCAACCTGGGGGGTTTCGTTGTTTTTGGCCCGACCGGTATGAACCTGAATCCACCAAGGAGTGAACCATGAAAGAACTGACCGATACCCACACCATCCACCCGCTCATCCCATCCCGTGCGGGTGCCTGTGCACAGATTGAAGAGGAACTCCACAGTCGCGGCCACACCATTTCCGATGGGCCCTCAAAGACCGCCATTTGGTGCGAGCCACAGACCAGTCATTACAACGGCTTTTGGGTCCGAGGAGCACCCGATTTGGACGTGTACATCCAGCCCCACAACCGGGTGGGTGGACGACCGAACAAAGGGCAACCCTTTTGGATGCTGGAGTACCCCTTTCATGTATGCATCAAGCATGACCCAACCGACCCATTCCGGGTGAATCGAATCCACGAAAAAACGGCACGGCTCCTGCGGGATCTGGGCCTCACCATGGTGGAAGAAGAAGACATGCTCAACACACTTGATGCGGCCTCAGAGCACACCTCGCGGTGGGAGATTCGAATCGACCAAGTGAAAGATGCCGTCGACATCATCGTGGCTTTGCGGGATGTCGACGCCAGTCAATACCCGGATGGCGACGAGTGGATGGGCGGGAACTATCCGGCTCCGGTGGTTCAAGAAGAAGACCCAGAGATCGAGGAAGAGCCCCCGATCCGTACCGGCTGCCCCCGGGTGGTGGCCACAGGGGATTGGTATTGGATTCCAGGCGTCAGTGAGTACTCTCCCATTCGCTTGGTGGGACCCTTGGCTGAACTCACGGCCACGGTCTACCAGAACGGAGAATGGGTGGCACACAGGCTGTGTGGTGGGGTGAAAGCCGACGGCCAAGCGGACAGCATCAAAGCGGCGATGGTGGCCGCCAAACGAGCGGCGAAGAAGGGCTACGGCAGCCCGAGCAAACAACGACGAAGAGGAAAGAAATCATGAACCAAGACAACGAATGGATCAAAGAAAAGAAGTCATGGAAGGTGTACACCACACCTTCTGGAAACGGCGGTTTCGATCCGTGTGATCCCATCTGCGGCCGATGGACTGCGGCCGAACTCGAGCGGGTCTTTGGCACCGCGAAACTCACGGTGTTGCCCTTGAAAGGCAAGTGGGCCGGAGAGGTGCTCATCTACAACCATGCTCTCAGTAAAACAGGCGCATTCGAAAACCGCCTGAGTGCCCGCCTCATGTTTGAGTCTCTCGGAGAACGGCTGGACATCTACGGAGACACCCTGATGACCCTGGGTGCGCTGGTGGATCAACACCCCGCTTGATTATTCCTCCAGCCCGGCACGTATCGTGCCAAGTCAGATGTCACATTGTCTCTCCACCACAACCAAAGGAAGACATATGGGCAAAAAAAATCTCCGCTGCCGCCCAGCGACAGAGGAACAAACGGAAGAGGTCACACAGTTCGATCTCTTCAATGAACGCGACCGACATTCCCCCCGCGACTTCATCGATGCCGTGCACAAGGAAGACCCCGACACCCTTCACCGCTTGGCGGTCCTTCTTTCCCGCGGCGAACCCGCCGAAGCCTAAACCCCGGAGACCCCATGCTCAGCGAAACCGCCATCGATGCCCTCACCATCGCCTATGGAGATACCATTTCCCTGTTCCCCGATGCCTACGGAGAACCAGGAAACCACCCCCGAACCATTCGGGCCTTGGTGAAAAAGGGCCTACTGGAGCCCGAAGATGAAGATGACTTCGAGTGTGAGTACTTCATCACCCAAAAGGGGCGACAAGCCCTTGGGCTTTCCGGGTCTGCACTGCGCAAACCCAAACGTCTCAAAACGGCTGTACGACGTGCTGTTGTGCACTGGATTGGCGACACAGGCTTATTGACGGAAAACATCTACCCACCCAGCCAACTCTCGGCCGCAGTCTGGGTGAATGACGAGCAGCAAGCCGATTACTCGGATGCCCTCATGTTGGTCGATGTCCACGGAGCGGAGTTGGGCCAAATAGAAGATTTTATTGTGGGTGCCATCGAGAAAATGGTGTGTGAGCTGGGCTTTGATGTTGCGGTCGAAACCAATCGTCGATTTATTGAGTTTTGGCCGGGAGAGGGCGAGTAAAAAAAACCCGTGATTCAACCCCATCGATGGGCATTTAGACTACTCTTCCACAATGGCTTCACTCAGTTGGTTGGACCTCACCGCACACGACCGCAAAGAGATGCGAAAGGTGCTGGATCTGTTCAACGAGAAAGGAACCATGGATGAAATGGGCCTTGGGACGATCCGTGATGCTTTTTCAGACGCGCTCTTTCCAGGCACATCGTCAGTGCAGACCCGCTTGCGGTACTTCTTGTTCATTCCTTGGCTCTATGAGCACCTCGAAAGAAAAAGTAGACACCATCCCGACATTCGAAAAAGTGCACGAACCGCTGAAATCAATCTCATTCATGCCTTGAAGCAATCGGACGATACCGACGGAATCATCGGTGGGCGGGCGGGCAAAGGACTGTCCATTCTGCCCAGTCAGATCTACTGGGCCGGAATGATTCGATGGGGAATTTTTCAAAGCGGAAAAAGCAAAAGTTGGTACCACACAAACTTCCACGATTTGGCCGCGCGGGCTGGGCGCTCCACTTCGGCTGATGACCCCGGAGTGACTTGGCTGCATGAGCCCACATGGGCGGCGATGCGTTTTTCCGCACCCAAAACATTCCCCAAAGAAGCCAGCTTTGCGCTGAGCCGTGAAGAAGCGTTGTTCATGCAAGAGTGCATCAGCCTCGCCTGCAAAGGCACCCTTCTCGGATGGTTGGCGAAAGAGGGGTCACGGACTCCTGCCACACAATTCTGGTCTGACCCCGACACCCTGCGGGCACCGCCACGGATTCAAACCGTGGCCGAACAAGCACGACGCTTTTCGCTGCATGTGAATGGCAGTGCGCTGCTGTACAACCTGATGTTGGCCGAACGACGACTTCAAGTCCGACTACCGGACGAGCAGGATCAACGCAATGCCGATCAAAAACTCATCGACAACTACCGCCAGAGAATCACAACCTGGGCCATGCGGGAAAGCCAAGAGGCGTCATTCAAGCCCAATGAATTGGAAGACTTTCTGATTCAACAGGGCAGGGCACCCAAGGAGCCCCTAATGATTTTTCTCCGCGCGTGGACCACGGGTGTAGCGGAGCTGGGACCGGATGCCATCGGCAACAATGAAGCCCTGCGTCGACTGGTTCAAGCCCGGGAGGAAAAGCTCAAAGGACGTCATAGAAGCCGTTTTTGCAATGACGGAAGGCTGCTGAGCTGGACTGGTGATGTCGGAACAACCCAGATGGATTTTCGGTGGTTCCGCGTCAAGCAACTGCTCAAAGACCTTCATGAAGGACTCGCACGCTAATGTTGTCTCCCGATGCCCGCTCGGTCGCCATGGAATTGCTCCGACCGTCTCCGGGCTATGCCATCGACCGCGTTGTCATCACAACCTTTTCCCTCGACCTTGAGGCGCTGCTCATTCTACCGTTGGCCGTCCTCGCCCACTCCGACGGAGGGCTCGAAGAGCTCATCAGCAGACCACTTCTACTCATGGAAGGGCTTCGCGAAGCCGGTGAGCGAATTCACGTCTTTGTGGACCAAGCGGGCATGGCGATTCCAGCGCAAAACCGGAAGCTATACAGCATCTTGGAGCCAGTCGTTCACCCAGTCCAAACCCCCGTAAAAGGGGGACGATTTCATCCCAAAGTCTGGTTGGCGCGTTTTCGTCACGAAGATGGACATGTCTTGCTGCGCGTGGTGGTCATGTCCCGCAACCTCACCTTCGACCGTTCTTGGGACATTGCCTTGGACACGGAAGGCAGGCCCACCCAGAAAAGTGCAGTCAAGCAGAGCAAGCCATTGGGCAAGCTCTTGCGGTGGTTGCCAGACATGGCGAGGGGAATCGAAGCCCTCTCACCCGAGATCGAAGCCGAACTGAACGAGCTGGCCAACCAGATCGACCACACCGCCTTTGACGCACCTCCTGACTTTGGTGGTCCGGTCCAATTTCACGATTTTGGTCTACACAAACGGCCACGCTCGGCCTGGAAAGCCCGTTCAACGGGTGGCAGTGTGCTGGCCATTGCACCCTTCGCCAATAAAACGGCCCTCGATGCTTTAAAAGAAATCACCGGAAAAAACCGCATCCTGGTCAGTCGCCAAGACACCCTCGATGCCATTCCCGAATCCGTGCTTGCGGCGTGGCCACAAACACTCGTGCTTTCAGATATGGCCGCCGGAGAAGCCACCGATGTAGACCACGACCGACCCTCGGGTTTACACGCCAAAATGATCGCCATTGAACACGGACATGACGTGACCTGGTGGATGGGTTCAGCCAATCTCACCCGCGCGGCATTTACCGGACGGAATGTCGAGGTCATGGCATCGATCACCGGCCGGAAAGGCATTGCCACAGGACACTCTGGTGTGGGCATCGAACGGTTCAAAGAATCGGGTTTTCTCGATATGTGCGAGGACTATCACCGGGCCGAGCCCACGGAGAAAGACCCCGCGGAGGCCAACGCTCTGAAGCGGTTGGACCGCATTCACCGGGAACTGGTCACCGCTCCACTGCGAATCGAATGCAGCCAAGCCGACACGGGCTGGCAGTGGCGCGTCCACGGCGAACTTCCAGACCTCGAAAGCCTCACCGCCCACATCTGGCCGGTTTCGATCAAAGAATCCGATGCGCGGCCATTGCGGGTGCCCATGGATTGGAAGCTGGACACCGCTTCCATCACCGCCTTTGTGGCCTTCCGGCTGAGTGCCGACATGCCCGGAGTGGACGACATACGGTGGACCCAAAAACTCCCCATCACAGGGGTTCCAGAAGGCCGGGATGCCATGGTCTTGCGGTCTTTGATCGATAGCCCACAGCGCTTGTTGGAATTCTTGCGGGCCTTGCTGGGAGGCTTGGGTGGGCTCTCGGATTGGATGGATCAGAAACCGAACGGTGAAGGCTCGGGAGACTGGGTCGTGGGCTTCGACACCGAGGCCCTATTGGAAGACCTGTTGCGGGCGGCGGCGCACGACCCCGAGCGACTGAAGCCCGTCCGAAGACTGATTGAAGACCTTAGAGCCAGCGAAGAAGGCAGAGACATCGTTCCCGATGATTTGTACCAACTGTGGAACGTTGTGGATGCCGTCATCGCACCGCAGGAGACCCCATGAGGTGTCCAGACATCGAACCGATTCTTCGTCCACTCAAGCCTTTTCAGCTGAAAACTGTCGAGCACGCCTTCCATCGGCTGTTCACCGCAAAAGACAGCACCGCACGATTTTTGGTGGCCGACGAAGTGGGTCTTGGAAAAACGCTGGTTGCCCGGGGTGTCATCGCACGCACCATTGAGCACCTGTGGGACACCGTTCCCCAGATCGACATCGTTTACATCTGCAGCAACGGAAGCATCGCTCGGTCCAACCTTCCCAAACTGCACATTCCCATCGCGGGCGAACAATCCTACGAGATGGCTACGCGTCTCACCATGCTGGCCACCCAGCTTGCAACCAAGAATAAGCGAAAATCGAAACTGGCCAACAAAGTCAATCTCGTCAGTTTCACACCAGCCACGTCGTTCAACATGGGTCACTCCACCGGTCGATGGGAAGAGCGCCAATTGCTGTATCAGCTGTTGCTTCCCGTCCTCGGAAAACAAGTGGCACTCCAAAAAATGATGCAGGTCGGCATCGTCGATCGAGCATGGTGGCGGAGACAACTCGAACACCATCGTGTACCTCTTCATCGTGGAATTGCGGAACAGTTTCGCCAAGCCATCACAAGCGATTCCAAATTCGTGCAGCGGGCCAACGCTTTGCTTGAAGGACCATTCCGGAAAAACGTAGATGAATGGTCCCCAACGGTACGAGGAAAGCGGAACACGTTGATTGCGGATGCCCGTCGTTTATTGGCCCAGGCTTGTATTCACGAACTGCAACCTGACCTTGTAATTATGGACGAATTTCAGCGTTTTAAAACGTTGATGGAGACTCGAACAGAGCATCAACGCCCCGAAGCCGAGCTGGCTCAGCTTCTGTTTGAAGCGTCCAACAATGGCCAACCCGTCCGGTCGCTTCTGCTCTCGGCAACCCCCTACAAACTCGTCACGCTCAACGCCGAACGCAAACAGGAAGACCATTACGAGGACTTCCTTAAGACCACCCGGTTTTTGATGCGGGACAATGAACTCAAACTCGAGAAGTTGAAATCGAATATCCGCGACTTCAGTCACTGTCTCACCATGGCCAGTACCAATGAAACAAGCAGGGTCATGGAGGCCAAAGCAAAGCTGGAAGAATCGCTGTGCACGGTAATGGCCCGCACCGAGCGCGTCCGCGCCACCTCTGATCAAGACGCCATGGTTGAGAGCCAGCGTGTCATCGTGCCCATCAAACGCGAAGATGTGAACCAATACATGGCCATGCACGCTTTCTTCGAGGCTGTCGGAGACCGAGACCCAATGGAGTACTGGAAATCAGCACCCTATCTGCCAAACTTCATGCGGGGATACACCGTAAACCAACGTCTCGAAGCCGCGCTCACCGAAAACCAAGCCCCCCTCAATCGAGTGCTACGGACCCACACAAACAGCTTTCTACGCAAACAGAGCCTGGCACAATGGGGAACGGTTTCCTTGGCTCACGCAAAGCTCCGCGATCTGGCGAAGCATCTGCTCGACAACACCCTTTGGAAGCTCTTGTGGCTCCCCCCCACCACCCCCTACTGGCCCCTCAAGGGTGCCTTTGCTGGCCAAGAAACTGTGGGGAAAACATTGCTGTTTTCAGCCTGGAATGTGGTGCCTGACGCCGTGAGCGGGTTGCTCAGCTACGAGGCTGAGCGGCGGATGATGGGCGGACAGATGAGCCGATACAGAAAGCCCAACGAACAACAGGCTCGACTCCTCAACTTCAGCCTGAACAAGAAAGGAGAACCGTCGCGTTTCCGATTGTTCAATCTGATGTTGCCATGCATCACGTTGGCCGATGAGGCGCATCCGCTCACCGCAGCACCCGGTGCAAGCCGCCGCAGGCATGTACGCAATCAGGTGAAAGAACTTCTGGCCGATCTACCAAACCCTACCGATAAACCCATCGATAAACGCTGGGACTGGGTGGCACCGCTGCTGCTTGATCCGGGCCTCAGAACACTATTGGAAGACTGGCGAACACAGTCCACACGGACATCTGCCGACAACGATGACGTCTACAGCGATGCCCCGCAAACGTTGCTGGATCACATCGATGCTCTGTTGGCGCTCGACACGTCTACCCTGGGTGCACAACCACCCGGACTGTTGAACCTCATGACACAGATCGCCTTGGGTTCACCCGCTGTGCTGCTCGCACGAAGTATCGGGGGGAAAAACATTCCAGATCGGGACCGAAGGGCCCTCGCGCTACACGGCGCCCAAGCATTTTGGGCCCTCTTCAATCAACCAGCGGTCATCAAACTGTTCGAGCAGGAATTCAACGGCGGGAAGTACTGGGAAAATATCTTACGGTACTGCGAAAATGGCAATCTCCAAGCGGTACTTGATGAGCAATGGCACCTCATGTGGGAACAACACAGTTGGTCTGACAACATGGCGCCCACCGATGTCGCACGCCGATGTGTCAACGAGCTTCACCAAGCCATTCGACCCATCCGCTCATCGGTTCGAACACAGTTTTTTAGCGCATCCAAAACATCCGTACAAACATCGACGATGGACCTTCGCACAGCCTTTGCTCTGCGATTTGGCAAAACCCGAACCGACAAAGAAACCATCACGGCCGACCGGGTACGCAAGTCATTCAACAGCCCGTTTCGGCCCTTCGTTCTGGCCAGTACATCGGTGGGTCAAGAGGGGCTCGACTTTCATCCTTGGTGCGACCGACTGGTGCACTGGAATCTGCCTGGAAACCCCGTCGACCTCGAACAACGTGAAGGCCGAATCAATCGATATAAGAGCCACGCCATTCGAAAAAATGTGGCCCAACTGTACAAAAACAAAGCCTTCAAGAAGTGGCAGCTGGGCGACAACATCTGGTCGCTGGTCTTTGATGAAGCGGAACAAGACTCACGGGGGGACAGCGACTTGATTCCCTGCTGGATGGCACCGGGACCCCACAAGGTAAAGCGATACGTACCCCTGTTGCCATATTCCAAAGACGTGGCGCTGTACGAGCGTCTACAACGCCAGCTCGCCACCTACCGAGTGGTGTTCGGCCAACCCCGACAAGAAGAGTTGTTGCACCTGCTTGATCAGTCTGAGATCGACACCGAAACCCTGCGCTCCTGGGCCATCGATCTCTCTCCCCCCTGAGGGCTTTACACCCCGCCTTGGGTCAGCCGATTGTAGACATCATCCAACACCTTCTTTCGCAAAAAAGAAAGAATCTCGTCATCGGAAAACACCCTATCGATGAAGGTGCCGTGCTTGGCATGCCGGTCGATTAGGGCGCCATCAAATGCGGGTGTTCCGACATATTCAAAGTTCGCACGGTCGTTTGCGGCAGCTGCGGCCTGGATCTTCTGATCGGACACCAACTGGTCTGTGACACCGTCGATCAAATCCTGGGCGTCGAAGTCGGTACCAAACCTGTCGTTGACCACCTCAATGAGCTTCGACAACTGTTCCTTTTCATTCTCGCTCTTTCCTGTACCGCTTGCCATAGGACCATCGAGTTCCTGGGCTCCATCGGCCGAAAGTTTGAGGTCTCCATCGGCTTCCTTTTGCAATCGATAGTAGTACAGCGCCACATCGTCACCCAACACCACCTTGGGTGGCTTGTCCCCCACAAGGGCAATGCGATTGAGCAGCATTTTTCCGAAGACATAGCGCTTCTCCAGATCCACATCGTGAAAGGGCACAATCTGGGCCATAAAGGCATACAAACTGCAGAAGGCCACCAACTTGTCCCTAAACTCTTGCCTCTCGTCTTCTCCACATGCCTTGAATCGATCGAAGGCCGGATCAAGGGCTGAGGTCAGGCCGGCGTTGTCTCGGTGGTTCTGTTTCGCCTGGGGTTTGAAGAAAATGGCTGCAAACCGGTCGAGCTCAGAGAGGGTGTAGATCTGCGCTGCATCCAGCTCCCCTTGCAGTTGATACAAGCGCTGCGGATCCACGCTTTCGGTCACCGTGGTGCCTTCAAAATAGTCCTGGAAGGATTCCAAAATCTCATCGCGCTCATTCTGAAAATCGAGCACAAAGGTTTCTGTTTTGCCGGGCGATGTGCGGTTGAGGCGTGACAAAGTTTGAACCGCTTGAATACCCGACAATCGCTTGTCTACATACATCGCCGACAACAGTGGCTGGTCGAAGCCCGTCTGAAATTTGTTGGCCACAATGAGCACATTGTAGTCCGGTCCGCCAAACGCCTTGGGAAGCTCCTTGGCCTTGAGCGGCTTGCCGGTCTTGGTGTGTTTGTTCATCTCGGGTTCGGTGTAGGGCTTGTCTTTGGTGGTGGGGTCGGCTGGGTCCACCACATCGCCCGAAAAGGCCACCAAGGTGCGCACATCCGTGTAGTTTTTCTCTGCCAAATAGGCATCCATTTCGCGTTTGTACCTCACCGCATGCAAACGCGAACTTGTGACCACCATGGCCTTGGCTTGCCCACCGAGCTTGTTCATCACACAGCTCCGGTAGTGCTCCACAATGACTTCGGTTTTCTGCGCAATGTTGACCGGATGAAGGCTCACAAAACGGGCCAGGGCACGGCTGGCGCGTTTTTTATCGAGGCTTGGGTCATCGGCCACCGACTTCACCAACTTGAAGTAGCGCTTGTAGGTGGTGTAGCCCCGAAGCACATCCAAGATGAACTTCTCTTCAATGGCCTGACGCATCGAATACAAATGGAACGGTGCCGGCTTGCCATCGGGCCCCGTGTGCCCAAACAGTTCCAGTGTTTTGTGCTTGGGCGTGGCCGTAAACGCGAAGAAGGACAGGTTGTCTTGTGAGCCCCGGGACAGTGCGGCACGCAAGGCGGCTTGGTCCGGCGTGGCCACATCATCGGCCTCTTCTTCAAACTTGGCGGCAATGCTTGACGCTCCCAGCACGGCTTTCATGTTGCGGGCCATCTCCCCTGACTGAGAACCATGGGCTTCGTCGACAATGATGGCGTAGCGGCGGTGTGGTAAATCACCAATCTTGTCGGCAACAAAGCCAAACTTGTGAATCGTGCTGATGATGATGGAGACTCCACCTTCCAGCGCTTCTGCCAGCTGGGTCGAGTTTTCATCGATTTTTTCCACCACCCCGTCTTTGTGGTCGAACTGAAAAATGGTGTTTTGTAGTTGCTGATCGAGCACCAACCGATCGGTAATGACCACCACAGAGTGAAATATTTTTTGGTCTGTCGCATCGTGGAGCGACGACAACCGGTGGGCCAGCCATGCGATGGAGTTGGACTTTCCCGAACCTGCAGAATGCTGCACCAAATAGTTCCTGCCGGCACCCGATTCACCCACCGCTGCCACCAGCTTTCGCACACAATCCAGCTGATGAAAGCGGGGAAAGATCATGGTTTCTTTGACGTAGGTGGAGCCATCCGGCCGCTCGATTTCCTTTTCTTCCAAGTGCATGTAGCGGTGGATGATGTCGAGCAAACTGTCTCGGGGCCACACCGCTTCCCACAGATAGTGGGTGCGGTGTTTACCCTGCACAGGTGGGTTTCCCTTTGCAGTGCCATGACCGCGATTAAAGGGCAAAAAGAAGGTCTTGGTTTTCCGTAGCTGGGTGGTCATCCATGCTTCATCGCTGCCCACCGCAAAGTGGACCAAAGACCGACGTTTGAACTTGAAAATGGGCGCATCTGGATCGCGGTCTTCGCGGTATTGACGCTTGGCGTGGTTGGCCGACTGACCGGTCATGGCGTTCTTTAGTTCGACCGTGACCACAGGAATGCCGTTGAGACAAAGAACCAAATCCAAGGATAACGCGGGCTTTTTTGGGTCAAAGTTGACCTGACGGACCACCTGCAGGCGATTGGCATCGTATTGGGCCTGCACATCTGGGTTCAGGCCGTGTGCGGGCTTGAAGCTGGCCACACGGATGAGCTTTCCATAAAACTTGAATCCGTGGCGAAGGACATGGAGCACACCAAACTGGGTGGTGGCTTTGTCGAAATCCTTGAGCAGGGTCGCACCCAGCTTGTCGCCGTGAATCTTGAGCTGCTTGGCCCAGACCTTGGGTTGGGTGTCTTCGATGTAGCCGAGCAGTGATTCTTTGATGACACCGAGCTCAGCATCAAAGTCGGCTGCATTGCCGGGCTCATAGCCGCCATGGTTCAGCAGATGTTCTTCAATCAAGACCTCAAAGGCTTCTTCGGTGTGTGCTTTCATGCCGAAGACTTATCCGATGTCGATCTGGCCGGTGACCGCGGCGGTGATGAGGGCCTGGCGGTATTCTTGGAGGCGGGTGATTTGAGTCGTCGTATTTCCAACGATGAATTCGATTTGATCAAGCAGATTGTGCAGGGCGGTCTTTATTGCAGCCTGTTCTGTCGCTGCCGGCCAGACAATAGGAGCCTCCTTTAAGTTTGTTGCTGAAATTGAAGCCAAGTTGGTCGACTGATTGGCTCGCCTGTAGAAAAAATGCTTCAGGTACGCGGACCGGCTCGTGAGGTTGACCCAGTAGGGATCCACGTCACGATTTGGTCGTACGGCAAAAACATGATTTTGATGAAGACAGGGTTCAATTTGACCCTCCCAGACGGCTCCCCGGCCTAATTTGTCGTTATCCCCGCCTTCATTCATCAACAGATCGCCACGCTGAAGT
>Ga0315320_10003942_pt1 | contig 12145 bp, 16 predicted proteins | sample M140m21515metaG_FD_203458 | JGI IMG/M metagenome (GOLD analysis project Ga0315320, IMG submission 203458) | Ammonia-oxidizing marine archaeal communities from Monterey Bay, California, United States - M1 40m 21515 | ecosystem: Environmental > Aquatic > Marine > Coastal | place: USA: California...
CTTCTCTTTGATCTTTTCCACATCAGTGTCACGTTCCTTCTGGATCTTCTTACTCAGCCTCTTGAACCCCTTGTTCCTCTTCTCGGCAGCGAATACGGTCATCGTGTTTGTAATGGCAAGCATTTACTTTGTATCGACATTTAATTTTAAGCGTTTCAACTTTTCCTGAAACTCACGACGCTCTCCCGGAGATTCAATCTCCTTCCCAGTGGCGATAGCCTCAATCTCTGGACCCGTGAGCTGCATCGCATTCACCCTGAAGTCCATGAACGCCTCCATAGTAATGGGGACGAGAGGCTTCACGAGGTCGAAGATGGCTGTGGCATAGTCTCGAATTTCCTGTTGAGCATGGGCATCCATGCGAAGGTGGAGGTAGTGGAGGAGGTTGTGTAGGTTAATCTTCCAGTAAAATTCAGTGTAGGTCGATTGGGGGAGGGTACCACGAGCCTGTTCACGACAGGCACCATTCTCCAAGAGTTCCTCATAGACATCAAAGGATTGACTCAACTGCTGAGCCACTTTATTGTCGAGGTCACCCTTGAGTTCCACTACACCCTCAGAACCCTGGTGATTCACCTGGGACTGTCCCCGATACGTGTCGGGTTCGTAGTACTCCTTAGGAACGACGGAGTATCGAGCCGACAACTCATTCACACTGGCGGTGCGGTGCCGAAGGTGTTGTCGGGCAATGTAGATGGGCATCTTGATGTGAAATTTAAAGTCGACCATTTCAAAAGGGGTTGTGTGCCAATGGCGTAGGAGGTAACGAATGAGACCACGGTCTCCACGAGAGGTTTTGGTACCGTCACCGTATGAGACTCGAGCTGATTGGACGATGGATGAATCCAAGTCTTTCTGAGGCATGTGATCCACGAGACGAACAAATCCATGATCGAGAACCTTTTGCATTATACACATCTATCCGTTCAAATCTTTAATAATCACAACTGTCATCAAATGGAACTTCTCCACAAAAATCATACAGCTCATAAAGCTTCTCTTGGGTCTTTTCGAGTTCAATTCTCGTGTCATTCATGGCATCCATGGCTTCATCCACGAGTTCTATAAAGGTGTCGAGTTCATCAAGGGCAACACGATGTGTGTTTCGATTCGACTTCTTAGAATGGAACGCGGACTTGAGACGCTTGTTACTTTTGATAACCTTATCGATGTGGGGCTTGTTGGTAGCGGCGGACATGCGGATGGAGAGAGACATTTTTCTATTTCAACTCTTTTACAAGTTCACTTAGGTTTTTGTAGTACCTATTAAGATCCTTTTCGAAACGTTTCGTTGTCATGTGTTTCTTGTCATTTAAATAGATCCATGCTAGGTTTGACTTTGAATACTTTGTTCTCTTCTGATTTTCGTTGGGTCGACGAGCGATCAGTTTGGTAGTCTTCTTCTTTTTCGTGGCCGGTTTGATTTCAACCCTGTTCACAAAGGAAAGTGCTTGCATGACAGTGTCCGCAAGGTCATCCTTCTTCTTCGATTTGATGAAAGTATCGAGCCAATGTGCATTCACATCATCTTGACGTATGAAGGCTTCGCATCTTTCGATCGAAACCTTCTTCCTCTTGTTGTATTGTGCTTTACCGGGGCCGGCAACATCCGGAATTTTGTGGCGAGCATCATACAGCATCGTCTCAGCCTCAGGACACTTGATAATGAAGTAGGCATGTAAGAAATGCATGACCGATACCATCTTCTTGTTACGATCGGGCTGCTTTTCTATGAGTACTGTCTTCGCATCAAGTACCCACGGACGTTCGTCAAGGTGTTTTCGAAGTGAGACATAGACACCGTCGGCGTGTTGTGGTGGTACACCCGAAACATCCCATTGGACCACAAGGTTTTCACGATCTTCATCGAGCAAGCACATCGCCAAATTCTTTATACCAACATCGATACTAAGGATCATTGGTATAAAGGATTAATATATCTTTAAGTATTGGTATTTATTTATTTTTCCCACCCAGGAAACTCATCGCAACAAGGGCAAAAACGAGAATGAGACAGAGGACTGAAGATAACGACGATAGCCAAGAGTTGTTGGTTACGAAGGATACGAAGTCGAAACCACCCTTCACGACATCCCTGGTAGCCTCGGCCGCCTCATCGGCAACTTCTTTGAGACCCTGGACAACTTCACCCGTATCATCGACAGCCTTCTTAATCGCTTCAAAGGGGTTGAGTGTGTCATACATCAACATCAAGAAAGCTGTACCTCCCACGACATACATACCAGTCTTCATGAGACCTTCACGAGCTGCGGGAACATTTTCAACGAGTTCGTCGACATCCTTAAGTTTCTTTACCTGCTCAGGTGTCATTTCGACTTCAGAAACCTTTTTGACGTGCTTTCCCGCTTGTGTACCCTCTACGGTTATTTCAGTCATTGGTTTACCATTGGGTCCCAACTTTGGAGTACCGTCCGCATTTTTTATGGGTCGAAACGTGACTTTCTTTGCTCCTTCCAGGAGTTCGGGAAAGGACTTTCTCATTGCACCCAAAGTACCACCGGTAATCTTGATTGCACGCTGCATTACATTTGTAACTAGAGTTCCCGCCTTCTTAATGACACCAGGCTTAAGTTTTTTAGCCAGGGATGGATCTAATGTTTTCACAAAGTCCGCAGGGAGGTTCTTTCCGATCTCGGCCAATTGAGCATCATCGAGATTGTTCAATATTCTATTTGCGTCTACAGTATCTAAACCCTTTATTCCAGTAACTATATCATCGGTTGGCATAACTTTAATTTGAGGCAGGGGTAAGGATTTAAAACTGTATGCCGCAATGGAAGCAGCACCGCCACCAGCCCTGACAGTAGTAGTAGCCATTTACAATGTACTGAGAAATAAATTACACCAAATACGGATTTTTTCGTTCACTCTCCTCCGATTTTCTACATGTCGGCCCCTGTCCCCTGTACCCCGGTTTACAGGGCTTATAACAGAGTGACGCATCTTTCTTTTTACCCTCGGGACATTGGTCAGGAACCGTTGCGTTACCGGCCCTAGAATATCTATTCCGTGGTTTATCACAGAATGCCGATCCAGCTGCACCCGAACGGAACGTGAATCCCGGACGACACTCCTCGTTACATGTAGTTCCACGGTACTTGTATCCATCTCGACAACTCTTTCTTTGATAGAAGCACGCCTTGAAGGGGTTTGAACACTTGTTACCGGGTATATACGCATGAATGGGTTGTAGGCACGTGAATCCCGTGTTTCTCGTTCCCTCGGGGCACGTTCCCTCACATTCAAGTGCTGACGACTTGTAAATTTTTTCACCGTCGGGTCCCGTACGACATTTTGGGTAACAGAGTGCACCCTTCCTCTCTTTGTCGGGGGCACAGATCATGGGTGTACCGACACCACGACCATATGTATCCTTGATTGCCCCAACGGCCTCGTTGATCCACGGTGTAGCAACCCACCCAAGTACTGACACGGTCGCAAGGGCAACACTTCCAGGGTCACCAGAATTCCATGCTTCTATACGATTGTCCCAATCTCGCATGTAGCTACGAGTAACGGTTTTTCCCAGTAAAAATTCTGCTGCTTCCTGCCCCGGACGCGTAGTGCACTCATTGTTTTTCAGTTTTAGACCGAGGCGTTTACAGTAATCATTCGTAAAGTCACAATCACCACGTTCCGTGTTGAACTGTACACCGTACACCTTAGGGTTTAAACGCTGAGCAGACTGAGATTTCATTACATTATCCGCACGAATACCGTATTCGCAAAAGGCGACGAGTGCCCCCCATGGTTTGAGGAGACAAACCTTTTTTGGGAGTTTCTTTTCTATGACATTTGGATTATCTTTCGTCCCGGGGTTTTTGCGATCCAATACACGGTATGTATCCGTGTATGAAGCAACGAATGGTGAATAGTCTTTTGGAATCTCTTTGGGTGCAGGTCTAAATGGGTTTGCGTAGAGTAAGTGTTTTTCTTTCATGCGATCGTTATATTTCTGGGCAGCACTTTGGGTGAGTGCAACACCGACGATATTTTCTGATGATATGAATGGTACCTTTTCGATCTCACGTCCTTTACCCTTTTTCACGTAGAAGTCATAGATGAGCTTATCTCGCTTATTTGTATTTTTCATTGCAATGTCAATGGCTTGTTCGAATTCCTTTTCAATCTGCTCAGACACTTGTGTGTTGTCGTCCATTGTCGCTACCAAAAATTTGACCATCGATTCTTCACTCATGAGATTGAGTGCATCCGGTAAAAATTCACCGATGAGATGCTGACTCATCTCTTCCTGGTACTCTGGGAATGCCACAAGGGGTGAGAATGGCATGGGTGGTGCAGAACCATCCTCGTTCAACGCTTCTTCGAACTGTACCTCTGAGATGTTTCTCGTTTGTCGCACAATTTTGTTCTCTATGAAATTGTCGTATCCAAGAGCGTTCGACAGATCCAGAAGTAAACTCATCACCTCGAATGATATAACGGCGGCAGCACATATCCCTCCACATTTCGACGCCACTTGGAACTTTACATACAACCGGGTCGCTACACTAGTTGCCATTTTTGTTGCCATCTTTCTAGACACCTTAGCTGCAAATTTACGGGCAGCCGTTTTAGAAACGTATGTACTTCCAAGTCGAACACCAGCAGCGAGTAGAGTTTCTAAAACAACGGTGACCACGACCGCAAATGCTATTTCACCGATCAGTGTTTTGAGATCAAGTTTGTTATTGATATCTTTAAACTCACAACACCCATTCGCGGCGACTTTCATTCCATCCGGACATTTACCACTCTTATCGACATACACGATACAGGATGTTTCAAGTTCTTGTTCCACTATACCACGTAACTCTTTCTCGTCGACACCCGCTTGTGCTGCCAGACTTTCAATTCTCCTGTCTTTTTCATTCAGATAAGATTTAGTTTCTCGACTCGGTCCAACCGAAGTGAATAGATTGAACCCCAGTACTGCACCAACTGATGACATTGATGAACTGATCATCAGAATGATGAGTAACAGAATGATGGTTGTCCCATTGTTCTGATTATTATTCATCCTATTTAAAGGGTATATTTTTTTAATATAAAGATGTGGTGCTGGTGGTGTTGTCATCCATTCGAGACTGAACCATTACAGCTCCCGTATAGTTACGACGATCGTCGTAAAAGATTTACAACACTAGGTAACTTCTGTTCATGGAGTTGTATGAAATCCTACGCCCTGGATAAGTATGGTGTGAATAAGGGGAGCATCATATGTGGAAACATTACACTGATGCGGAAAAGGCTTTATGGTAAGTTGGAATCCATCAAGCGAGCACCCAATCGCTACGCATTGAAGGTTTTTGGGGGTGACCTAACCATCGAAGAATTTCGAGAAAATGCAGTAGTCGACGCTATTATACCCAACAAAGTTATAACAGAACCCATGAAGGATAATACAGTACCATTTATTTCAAACGCTAAAAAGATGAATGAAATAAAAAATACGAATGATGGTTTGGTACTGAAGCGATCGAAACCACTTCAACGTAATCAAAATAGTCTAGAATCAGCGTTGGGTCTGGTCATTAATCCTCCTCGTAGCCAGGAGTGACGCACCTGTAGATGTAACGCATGTTGGACCCACTCTTTTCAGCTGCGAACCCCTGGAGGAGTTCATCATCCTTACATTCGATCGCACCTATTTCATCTAAGACTGCAATGGGATTATCTTCATTGTACGGTTTGTAGCCCGACAACGCAGTTCGAACCTTCGCGGGACCCTTGAGATTGATACAGTCATACTTGTATCCAGCCTTCGTCCCGGAACTGTTCTGGTCGAGTACGAAGCCTACAAGGGCTTGGTTAGAAGAACAAAGAGCCTGGGCACTGTGTATATCATCAATGGTACCACTGCGAGACGTGACGTAGTTACCGACGTTTCCAAATTTCAGTTCACCGGGGTTACTGATGGAGGAGCAGTTATAATTATAGACATTACCACCATCACTGCCAGAAGTGAATTCGAAACTTCTCAGAGCAGTCTGATCCTCATCGCTGAGACCACAGTTGACAGGCATACCCGTAATGGCAGCTATATTACTAGTATTACCAGTCGAAACATATTTATTAGATTCTAGCTTTGATAGAGCATCATCGTCGTCGATTATGGACATGTCGTCGTCATCACCGTTACCCTGAATGACGAAGCTTTCAGAGGCCATACTTCCTCCACCCATCAACCCCTGTGTTTCAACGGGGGGTGTGTAAACGGGTTCGGGCTCTTCCTTCTTGATTCCTAAGAACTCCCATTCGGTTTGGATACCGTAGGCGATGGCCGCCGCAGAGCTACCCATCGACCCCAACAGGACCAACGGCAAAATAGCGTTAGACATTTAATATACCTTTAGATTTTTTTATGTGACCTGGAACATGTTACGTCAACTGAAACGAGATGACATTCTGGGCAATCGTAGTAAACCTTTGTATTTCTCGGAACGAGTCTATCTTGTGAAAAAAGGATGAGATCCTTCACAGTATATATGCCGTATTCGACCATTGTTTCAAGTGTGGGGAACTTCATCCTTTTACTTCAAACAACACAAAGCCTTATTCACCTTTAGCAGAGCCGCGAAACTGTCGACCATAGAGGGAACCAGGGTCTTGAGAACCATCTCAAATTCGGTATCCTTGTCCCCTGGTTCAATGTCTTCGATGATCTTCTCGATGATACCAATGACGAGCTCACGCTTCTCGGGACCCTTGAGCTTCTTGAACTTTGAGGCTTCGAGCATCAAGCGAGTGACGATAGGAGGAAGGTCGGACTTCTGTACACCATCCTTCAGATACTTCTCCTTGATTTCGTTGTAGCACTTTTCAACACTCTTGACATCGATCTTTCCTGAGAACTTCGCGAGTAAGACTTCCATTTATGATAAAATAATATTTATATTTGGTAAGATGGAACTCGATGCATTCGTAGCGATACTCATCGGTATCTACCAAATGTGGGACAACCTCAAAGAAATCATAGAGACCAGGGAGGTTCGGGTCAGTAAAAAGACTGCGACATTGAGTCTGATTGCTGGTCTACTGTGGTTATCCTATCACTATAGAACGGGAATGAATATCACCTCTGCAATCACAATCTTGGGATTGGTTGTGAACCTTTACATTTTACACGTCATCTACTTAAAAGAAAGGAAGGATAAGAAGATATAATGCAGTGTCTTACTGTTGCCTCCAGTGTCCGACCACCTGTCGTCCCCAAGAAGTCTTCCAATAAGCTTCCGGTGAAGGCGATTGGTCGTCCCAATGACTACCTTTCCGTTGCTGAGCGTGTCAATGGGCGTGCAGCCATGATCGGCTTCACTTCCGCTGTGGTTGACGAAGTGATGACGGGTAACCCTCTCAGTACCCAGTTTCATGATAACATCGGCCTTTCTGTCGCTGTTGCCAGTCTGGCGTTTCTCGGAACAGCGGCGAATCCTAAGGATGAGGGTTACGTTCGGGGGTTCTGGAAGCCAGAGACGGAGCTGATAAATGGTCGTCTGGCGATGGTAGGTATTGCGTCACTTCTCCTAACAGAGTCGATCCACCCCCTTGTCCCACTCTTCTAGATATATAGCCTACGAGGTCCAAAATATATAGTTTTTCATCTATGGATAGTGTTCCTGATCTACGCATCACGTAGACCAAGATCACCCACAGAGACATGATGGCTTCCTTCATGTTACAGTCTTAGCCGATAAAAATAAGCCGACGAGCAACACGATCGTGTGAAGGCCCAACGAAAAACGAGACCACATCACCTTGAGTTGATCCTTTACGTTACACTTCCGTGTAAGATCGACGGCCACCAGTGATACGACGAGACCCAAGATGCCGTAGAGCATCATGAACGCACCAGTATCATTGTTGAACATCTTAGTGAGTATGAGGGTCAGTGGTATGGTGAGGGCAGCCACCAAACTGTGTGACATGTATTTGAACAGTGTGTCGTACATTTTCTTACCCTTGACATCGCTGCACCTCGAATACACGTCAATACTGATCGACGTTGTGACCATGTATAGGAGTGACAATACCAAAATAACAAATACGGATATGGCCGGTAATTCAATGTCGACGCTACCATTCATGACACCTTTGGCTGTGCTATAGATTTCTTCGTATCGAGACATATCTTGTAGTATCCTGACATTTTATTTAAAAATATCGGGGACACTCGCGATGAGATTGGGCGGAGACGGTGTCAATTTAAATTTTCCATTGTGGGAAAGCTTTTCCTTCATGTACGTGCCAGCCATGTTTTCGTCGACACCCTCGTCGTAACACTCGGCACAGCTGCGAAGCTTGTTTGCCAAGAATGCCTCATCCCCGAATGATGAAAAATGCCATCCACCATATTCGATGTACGGAAAGTTCCATCTCGAATCTCTAAAGTATTGGGGCTTCTTTTCAATCACGTGTTTCTTTGTCGAGATGACCGTTCCAAACCATTTTTCAAATGTTTGATAATAATCGATCGAGTAATTGAACGTGATCATATGTACAGAGATGGTATCGACGTCCAGATCGGGAAGACGTTTGACCATCTCGGTGTTAGGAACTTCGTCGAGGTCTGAGATCATCACGATGGCGTCATCTGGAACACCTTCGAGACCCTCGAGGATATGGTTGCGTTGCATGTGTTCCATCATCCATGGATCTGAATCGGGTGGAACGACGTCGAGTATCACGTGAACGAGTCGATCTTTCCATTCATCGAACATGTCCTTGTTCTTGTCAAAATACAATTCCTTGGGTTCCCCACGATGTGTGTACGTGGACTCGACGAGAATAAACTTGTCAACGACGGGTGACAGATACATGAGCCTCTTTTTAAGAAGATCTAATTCGTTGTGAAATGGAAAGGCGTCAACAATCATGTTTCATTATTACTCGCTTAAAGCCTTTAATTATAATTAACATAGTATGAATCCGGTGGTCATATACCTCGACATATGTAAACGCCTGAAAGAATATGTTCGACCGTACAGAACCAACTTGAAAAAGATTCGTGTCGGAAACGAGAATGACGGTGGGTACGTCGTGGCGGATCTAGAGTCCTATGATGCGTTGTACAGCTATGGTTCGAACGATGAGATTTATTTTGAAAATGCATTTTACGACAAGTATAAAAAACCGTGTTACGTGTACGATCACACGATCGATAAGATTACGAATAAACCCGAGTATATTCATTTTTTCAAGGAGGGCGTGTCGAACACGAAGGAAGATTCTCTCGACACGATCGATGCTCACATCGAAAAAAATGGTCACGTGAATACTAAAAATCTACTCGCACAGATTGACGTCGAGGGGGCTGAATGGAAATCTCTACCCGTCTCCAAACACTTGACGAATTTTTCACAGATTGTCGTCGAGTTTCATCTCGACGATAACCTTCTCAAGTACAACACGATAATTGATGAGGTATTTGGGTATCTCAACAAGCATTTTGTGTGTATTCATGTACACGGGAACAATTACCCATTGATTCCGTGGGTCGATAATAATTTTCCAAAAGTATTCGAAGTGACGTATGTTCGTCGAGACCTGGTGGAGACGATCGAGCCGGAGACGGATCCGTTTCCCATAAAGGGACTCGACTTTCCCAACTTCAATGGTCGTCCGGACATGCACATCGACTATTATCTCGATGCCATCGCTTAAAATCTTCTTCCTCAAATTCTCCCGGATAGTCCCAAATCTTGTGGATACCAACGGGTGACTTTGGTGGATCAGCATCTCGAAGCTTCGTTTCGGCGGCAAAGTCGTAGGCGACTTCCTTCGATGGGATGTTCAATGTCGTGTCGAAAGAAAAAAAGACGTCGTCGAGTTTTTTATTTTTGTCAGTGTTCTCGATACAGTACTGATAACACGGCGACACTTTACGCAACGAGAAACCACCGTTACCTACGCGAGCGTGTGGTGTATCGCCGATGTCTTCGGGCCTTTTCCATGAACAGTTACTGTCAATGACAGCCTCTCTCCATGGTGCTCCAACATAGTCATATTCGAAAAACTTCTCGTCGACGGGTTTGAAGATGTAGGAATCCCATTGCATCAACAACAAATGAGTTGAAGTGAAGCGACTGTACAATTCTGGTGAACACGAGAAGGTGTTATATTCATCGACAGACTGGAGAGCATCCCACGTGATCGTAACGTTGATCCAGTTCCTTGTCCACTCCTTTACATCCTTCAAGTTTCGAGGAGAACAGATGATATGAAGTCCGACATTGGTACCACCGTATACATGAGCAATGTTCCATAAATTAAATTTTGTCAACGGTTTACGATCACCTTCAATGAACAATACAGTCAACTTTTCTGGGTGTTGACACCATACTTTCTGATAAGCTGCAGGTTCTTTCAAGGATTTCAGATGCTCGAAGAACCACATCAATTGTTTAAGATACCCAACACTTCTTTAACCGCTGGGTGACGAACGATATCTTCATCTTCCATCTCGACATGAGTGATATACTCAAGATCTTGGCACTGCATTCTGTAGATGAGATCTTCGAGACCATTTTCCGACCCTAGATCTGACTGTTCAAGGTCACCGGTCACGATGAGTTTAGTGCCTTCACCTACTCGAGTCAAAAGCATCTTCATCTGATTGGGTGTGGCGTTCTGCATCTCATCAGCGATGATGAGTGTATTGTTGAAGGTTCTTCCCCGCATGTACCCGAGAGGTTCTATCTTTACGAATCTATCAATCTGATTATAGGAAAAGTACTGTTCAAAGATATCAAACATGGGTTTGGTCCACGGTTCCATCTTTTGATCCATATCACCAGGGAGGTAACCTATATCTTCATCAGCTGCTACGATAGGTCGAGTCAAGACAATCTTGGGACGTTGAAACTTGGTCACGTGTTCGAGAGCGATCTGACACGCCAGCATCGTCTTTCCTGAACCCGCTGGCCCTGTTCCAATCACAATGGGTTTATTCGACCTAAGAGCGAGTGCATATTTACATTGACCAGGAGTTTTGGGGAAGTTCATCTATATCTATTAAAGATATTTTCCTTATATTAATTAAATGGAGTTCCACTTTGTAAAATTAAATGTAAACGGGACATACCTGAGTCTTGTGGATCCCGCATCGAAGCCACGCTTCATATGTTTCAGTGAACAGGAAAAGGCTCGTGAATGTATAAACTATGTAGCATCATTTAGATCTAGATATGGTGTATGGCCATGTTTCGACATGTCCAAGGGGCAGAGAAAACTTGAAAGTAACACAACTGTAAAATTGCGAACACCTGAACAAGTATTGCGTTACTTGGATTTAGAAACCTACGATTTCAATACAATAGACCGAATTGCCACACGAACAAATGCATCGTTTTATTGCGTCCTTCGTTTCGAGACGGAGATGATCAAGAATATGGAATCTATATCGATGGCTGGTCAGGAGATGGATGCTATCGTAGATGAAGCTTCCTATAGGGATCTCCTCGAATACAACTTAAAAATAAATTGATACGTGTACTCATGTGTGGCATCTTCGCCCTCTTTGGTGAGGATGTAGACGTTTCCTCATACCTACTATCCCACCGTGGCCCGGACAGTTACGGGACGAAGACGCTCGGAAAGTGTCGTATGGACTTTTATCGTCTCGCCATCAACGATCTTACAACCAATGGTATGCAACCCTTTGTCCACGACAATTCGATGCTCATCTGCAACGGTGAAATCTACAACCACCGAGAGTTTAGGACGGGTCTAGAGAAAGGGACGAGTGACTGTGAGATACTCGCACCATTGATTGATGATGTTGGTATCGTGAGTACACTTAAAATGATCAATGGTGACTTTGCGTTTGTGTATACGGATGGGAAGCGTATCATGGCTGCCAGGGATCCTATTGGTGTTCGACCACTTTTCTACTGTAGATACCACGAAGGGTCGATCGCATTTGCGAGTGAAGCCAAGGCTCTTTTATTTCTGAATGCTGAAATCAATATCTTCCCACCCGGGTATTTCTATGATTCGTACTTGAACGATTTCGTATGTTATTATACGGGGTACTGGAACGTCAACAAGTACACGACAACAGATTCCAAGGGTATGCTAAGACAGAAACTGGAATACGCTGTTAAGCAACGGATCGAAAATACTG
>Ga0315320_10003943_pt1 | contig 12144 bp, 9 predicted proteins | sample M140m21515metaG_FD_203458 | JGI IMG/M metagenome (GOLD analysis project Ga0315320, IMG submission 203458) | Ammonia-oxidizing marine archaeal communities from Monterey Bay, California, United States - M1 40m 21515 | ecosystem: Environmental > Aquatic > Marine > Coastal | place: USA: California...
ACCTTAAAAAGGACAGTCTTTTTGTCCACTCCAACGGATCTATCAATTTTACCCTCAAGGGACACCATGCTAAAGTAGAGGTAATTTGGAATTTTGAAGCGCCCGAGGGGACAGGAGATACACACTATTCCATAATGAGGGGTAGCAAAGCAACCTTGGAAATAGTTCAAGGTCCTGATGAAAAATACATCCCCTCTTTGTACATTAATCCCATTAGTGAACTCAACCCGAACAATCTTAAAAAGGCGGTTGAAAGTTTGTCTAAAAAATACTCTGGAATTGGCTTGACAAAAAGTGGAGATCGATGGAAAGTGGTAATTCCTAAAGAATTAAGAAAAGGGCATGAAGCTCATTTCGCAGCTGTCACCCGGCGATTTATTCAATATTACAATGCACAAAAACTTCCCAATTGGGAAGTCACCAATATCTTATCCAAATATTATTTAACTACCCTAGCCCTAAGCTACGCTCTAGAGTCTTCAGAAAGAAAATTAAATTTTAAAGAAAACCCATGAAACAATTTTATCCCCTCCTGATCACAAGTCTTTTATTAAGTTTGAATGGGGTCCAAGCCCAAGAGGAGTTCCCTCTATGGAAAACAAATATTCCTGGACAACTTATAAACTCTGAAGTTAAAGAGTTTTACGAAGGGGGTACTTCAGAAACGGATGTGTTAAGGGTTCATCAAGTTGTAAAACCAACATTAAGAATGTTTTTGGCTTCAAAAGAAAAAACAAATGGTGCCGCAGTTTTAATCTGTCCTGGAGGTGGTTATAAAATACTCGCCATAGATCATGAAGGATATAAGATAGCAAAATGGCTCAATAGTTTTGGTATTTCAGCATTTGTATTAAAGTCGAGATTACCTGATGATCGAATTATGGTGAATAAATCTGTAGGTCCGCTCCAAGATGCTCAAAAAGCAATGCGAATCATCCGCCAAAATGCACAAAAATGGAATATTGATCCTCAGAAAATTGGGGTTTTAGGTTTTTCTGCCGGAGGGCATTTAGCAGCTTCACTTTCTACACATTACGATGCTGAAGTCTATCCTAATGACAACATTTTTTCTGCTCGCCCAGATTTCTCAATCTTGGTCTACCCTGTCATTTCATTTCAAAATGAATTGACCCATGGAGGTTCAAGAACAAATCTATTGGGCACATCGCCATCCCAAGAAGAAATTGATTATTTTTCCAATGAATTACAAATTAATCAAGACACTCCACCTGCACTCTTGATTCACTCGATTGATGATGAAATTGTCCCTTTTGAAAATAGTATTGCTTATCTAAAAGAATTGAAAAAACAGGGTATTACAACTGAATTGCATGCTTTCTCTGACGGGGGACATGGCTACGGTTTGGGTAACTGGGGGACTCATTCTATGTGGAGTAAAAATGCAGAAAACTGGTTAACTACATTATTTAAAAACAAATAAATGATTTATAGAAGATTTGGAAGTACTGACTGGAAACTTAGTGAAATAGGCTATGGAATGTGGGGCATGGGAGGCTGGAAAGAATCTGATGATAAACAATCTATGGATTCTTTAAACCTTGCGGTTGAAAAAGGTGTCAATTTTTTCGATACAGCTTGGGGATATGGCGAAGGACACAGTGAACGCTTACTAGGTCAATTACTCAAAAATCACTCGGGTAAAAAACTTTATACGGCAAGTAAAATTCCTCCAAAAAATTTTAAATGGCCTGCAAAACCTTCTTATTCAATTAAAGAATCGTATCCTAACACCCATATAAGAAGTTATACTGAAAAAACTTTACGAAATTTAGGGCAAGAGCAGATTGATTTGATGCAATTTCATACTTGGGATGACGGATGGTCTTCCAAAGAAGAATGGCAACGAACTGTGGAAGATCTTAAAAAAGAGGGCAAAATTGGAGCTATGGGAATCAGTATGAACCGGTGGGAACCTGAAAATGGGATGATCGCACTAAAAACAGGACTCATTGATGCGGTTCAAGTAATTTACAATATTTTCGATCAAGCCCCTGAAGATCATTTGTTTCCATTTTGCAAAGCAAATGACATTGCAGTTATTGCTCGAGTTCCATTTGATGAAGGCACACTCACTGGAAATATAACTAGAGAAACTACTTTTCCTGAGGGAGACTGGAGGGGTACTTATTTTGTTCCAGAAAATCTTCATGCAAGTGCAGATCGAGCTGACTTACTCAGACCTGTTATTCCTAAAAACACTACCATGGCCGCAGTGGCACTTCGATTCATTTTGAAAAATAATACTGTAGGGACAATCATTCCAGGAATGCGCAAACAGCGTAACGTAATCGCTAACACCAGCTGTAGTGACGGCATACCTATGAATAAAAAGTTGTATACAGAAATCAAGTCGCATCGATGGGATAGAAAACCTACAGCTTGGTCTCAATAAAAACGATTTTAGTCCTGTACAATTTTCTTAGGTGATGAATGAGAAAAGGATTAATTTTGAATAAAAAGAGAAGTGTTTTCGAATTTAATATCCATTCTTAAATTAAAATGCCCACGGTGCAGAAATGGAAATTTATTAGTAAAACACCCCTATAGACTCAATTATTTTAATAAGGTCAATGACAATTGCCCTAATTGTAGATTGCACTTTAAAATTGAACCTAGCTTTTTTTATGGTTCGATGTATATCTCTTATGGACTGGGTGTTGGTATTAGTATTGCTATTTACCTAATCCTCTTCTTGTTAGGAATTGCAGATGGAATGTTACAAATTTTTGTGATCATTACCCTTAACCTGTTAGTCCTTATGCCATACATCAATGCCTTATCAAAAGTAATCTGGGCAAGTTTCTTTTTTAAATTTGATCCTAAATTCAAAATTTAATACACCGATTATGCTTCAAACTAATCAGGTCAATACAACTAGTAGTACAATAGCATTACCTTTTCTTCAAACAAAAGAGCAAATTGCAGTACTTCTTAATGAGTATATTGAACGTAGCAAAAATGGTGAAGGACCTGTACTTCTTCAAGAAAAGCCAGAACAGATTGCTCAAGAACTTCAACTTGATACTGTTTTTGAAAACGGTTTTCAAAATCTTGAGGATCTTATAGACTTTGTTAAAACATATTTAGCCCATACAAATCATTTAAATAATCCAAAATACATGGGGCATCAAGTTGCTGTACCCCAAGACCTTTCGGGTATTCCTGACTGGATTCACGGAACGGTAAACAACCCTAGTTCGCTTTATGAAATGGGGCCAGCAGGAGCCACCTTGGAAGGTTTCATGATCAATTGGATGCTCTCTAAATTCAACTGGTTTAAAGGAAGTAATCTTTGCGATTTTAGCACCCATACAACTAATGGAAGTGGACTATTGACCCACGGAGGCTCTATAGCGAACCTTACTGCTTTATCTGCTGCTCGTGCTGCTATAGCACCTGAGGCCTGGACCGAAGGAAATCCATCTGATCTAGTTGTCATAGGGCCTGCAACCGCACATTATTCTGTTGTGCGTGCATTATCTATTATGGGTATGGGTAAAAACGCCTATGTCCCCGTACCTGTAGATCAAAATGAAGTCATTCTTACATCACATTTGGAGCGAGTTTACAAAGAAGTGAAAAATCAAAATAAGCGAGTAATGGCTGTTGTTGCAAATGCATGTGCCACTTCTTCAGGACTCTTTGACCCCATGGAAGAAATGGCTGCTTTTTGTAAGAAATATAAGCTTTGGTTTCATGTTGATGGTGCTCATGGAGCTGTTGCAATACTTTCTGAAAAAGATAAAGAAAGAGTTGCAGGGATTGAAAAAGCAGACTCTATTATCTGGGATGCACATAAAATGCTTCAAGTACCCTCTCTCTGTACAGCAGTTCTATTTAAAAATCAAGAACATCAATGGAATAACTTTCGGCAAAAGGGAAGTTATGTGTTTCATGAAAACGAAGTAATAGGCATGGACTCCATGCCCTATACAGTAGAATGTACCAAATCTGCCTTAGGAACTAAACTTTTTTGGAGCTTTGCACTAAAAGGAGAACAGCCAATGATTGAATTTATTGAAACTAGTTTTCAAAAAGCCAGAGATCTTTACAGTTATTTATGCTCTTTGGAAGATTTCTATTGTCCTTACATACCTGAATCTAATATTTTATGTTTTCAGTTTCGACCGGATCAGCTAAGTGATCAAGATCAGTTGGCATTACGTTATGAATTGATAAACAGCGGTGCATTTTATATAACCTCCTGCGAGTTTCAAGAAAAACGATTTTTAAGAACTGTCCTAATGAATACTAAAACTGGTCATGAAGATTTTGTTGAATTAGCTGAAACAATTAGAAAGATCGGATCCTCCATTCTTTCCAATAAACATTAAAAAAATCCTAGCATTTATATTGTATACTAGAATAAGGAGTGTATAAGCTTGGTAATAAGTCTTTAATAAGAAAGAAAATCAAATTCTTTTTATGAAGCAATATATTTTCAAATTAGACAATAGTAAATCAATTTCTTTTAAATCGATTTTCTGTAACTTTTTCTCTAGGGGTTTGTTAAAAAAAATACTTTGATGTCATTATATAGATTGAATTAAACCCCTTTTAAATGCAAAGAGTTTTTGAACTAATCCCTACAGAACTGAATTGTATCCGTCGTGATCCTCCTTCTTTTTTTGTTTAAAAAATGTAATTTTACCCAAAATCTATACCCATGAACATTCCAGAATTCAAAATTTACATTTCAGAACTCCTCAGTCAAAGAGGTCTTTCAAATTTTTGGTCGGACAGTATTGCTTTGGTTTTGCTTCTGATTTTATTTTTAATCCTAGGAAGAATAGTTTTCTGGATTACACGTAAAGTTATCTTAAGTTTTTTTGTTCAAATTGCTGCCAGAACAAAATCAGAGTTTGATGATATACTCTTGCAAAATAAGGTTCCTAAGATCCTTTCCTACCTTCCTGTTTTATTTCTTTACTACGAGACCATACCTGTTCTTTTTTCAGATTTAAGCAATGCTCTAGCCCTGTTTATTCAAAATATAGCTGAGGCATTATTAATCGTCCTTATAATTGCTTTGATTAGAGCGTCGCTAAAGTCAGTGAATGATTATTTAAAAACATTGGCCTCTTTCAAAGACAAGCCTTTGGACAGCTATCTTCAGGTATTCATGATTTTTCTCTGGTTTGTAGGTGGAATCTTAATTTTATCCGTTCTCACGGGCAAAGACATTGGATCTTTTTTAACTACGCTAGGAGCACTCTCTGCTGTTTTACTATTCGTTTTTAAAGATACCATTCTAGGTTTTGTAGCCAGTGTACAGATAACAGTTAACGATACCGTTCGTATCGGTGACTGGATCAGTATGCCAAACAGTAATGCCGATGGTGATGTGATTGCAATCAGTTTATCTACAGTACAGGTTCAGAATTTTGACAAAACCATTACTTCTATTCCAACGTATAAATTAATATCTGATTCCTTTATCAATTGGAGAGGAATGAGTGAATCCCCAGGGCGTAGAATCAAAAAATCACTACTTATCAAAACAACCAGTATCCGTTTTTTAGAAGCAGATGAAATTGCAGATTTAAAAAAAATTGATCGAATCGCTCCTTTTATTAGTCAAAGAGAAAAGGAAATCGATGCAGCGAACTCTTCAAAAAAAACAGATAAAAGCTTACTGATCAACGGCCGAAACTTTACTAACCTTGGATTATTTAGGCAGTATACTCAAGTATATTTGCAATCGCATGATCAAATCAATCAAAACATGACAGTTATGTGTCGTCAGTTGGCTCCAACTGCTCAGGGTATTCCATTAGAGATTTATGCTTTTAGCAAGGATAAAGTGTGGACAAATTACGAGCACATATCATCAGATATTTTTGATCATTTATTAGCATCTATCTCCTTTTTTGATTTGGAGTGCTTTGAGCTTTCACCAAATATACCTCAAGTGTAGTAGTACAAAAAAGACCGCCATAATAAGCGGTCTTTTTCTCTTGTTCTGAACAAAATTTAATTCGCTATATAAGGAGCCTTCGCGTCTTTTAATGCTTTTTCAATTTCAGGAATCATTAAACCTGAAATTTCATCTATTTTCTTTTGAACTTTTACAAGCATATTTTTAGCACTCGCTAAACTTTTTTTGTGCACTCCAGTTGGTCCGTAAGAATTGTCCATTCCGTTAAATGAATTGTAGAGATACTGTTGAACTCCTGCTGGATTCCGCTCACCAATTTCATTTCGAGACGAACTTCCATTCAGTAGCTTTTCTGTAGCAGCAATTTCTCCCTCAAGCTTCTCTAGTTTGGGCTCTATTTCACCAGGAGCTATGCTCGAACGTTCAAGTGCCTTTGTCAGTGCTTTAAGCATTTTTTTACTTTGTGAAAACTTATCTTGAATCTCATTGATTTTACCTATCAGGGAAGTCAATTCAGTTCTAAAGGTATTATATTCAGCATAGCTAGCTCCTTTGAGCACCCCTTTTCTGATTGGTTTCACTTCAAATGAAATAGGTCCATCAAGTTTAGTCACTTCACCATTATTTTCTAGATGAAGAGAGGCCAAATAATCTCCTGGAGTCGCCATTGCTCCTCCTCCACGTCTAGATCTTCCATTTAAAGAAATTGCAAAGGGGTTGAAATGCTCAAGATCCCAAGCTATACGATGGCTCCCTTTACTGGCTTTTTGCTTAATTTTTTTTATGATATTTCCATTCTCATCTTGGATCGTTAAAATGACCTGAGCGGGCATTTCTTGCTTTTCAGCATCAAGCGAATCCCAACCTGGAAATGGAATGTTTTTTTGTGCCTTATTTAATTCCTTCTCTTGTTTTTGACGCTTTGCTTTCTTTGTAGTGTATTCGGAGGCAAGGTGATAAGTGAAAACTGCTCCGTACTCAGGATTCTTGGCAAAATAATAATCTGCACCAGTATTTCCTACATTACTTCGCTGAACAAACCATTTTGCAGGCCTTGGTTGAAATAATTTACCTTCTTTACTCAAATTATCACTCGTAAATTCACGCAATGCACTATAATCATCTAAAACATAAAACCCACGACCAAAAGAAGCTGCAACCAAATCATTTTCACGCTTTTGAATAGTCAGGTCTCTAAAAGAAATTGTAGGAGTCCCGGGCAATTTTTGCCAAGAGACACCACCATTCAAAGAAACATAAATTCCATTTTCAGCAGCTGTAAAAAGAAGATTTTCTTTAACAGGATCTTGAATCATACGCCAGATTAAAGTACGATCAGGAATATTCGAACTGATTGATTTCCATGTTAGCCCTTTATCTGTACTCTTGAATAAATAAGGATTATAATCGCCCTCTTTGTGATTGTCTAAAGCAACATAAACAGTGTTGGCATCAAATAAATCTGCTTTTATATCATTTACAAAAGAACGGGCTGGAAGTCCTAAGTTTGTGACAGGTATTTTTCTCCAGCTCTCTCCTCCATTTTCGGTTATCTGAATGAATCCATCATCGGTTCCTGCATACAACAACCCTTCTTGTACTGGAGATTCAGCCAAAGAAGTTATAGTGTTATAATTTGACATGGCGCCAACATCCCATGCATTATCCCAACCTTGCTGACGTCCCATTATAGGTAAAGTTATTCGTTCTTCATTTCGCGTCAGATCACCAGAAATCGTCTCCCAATTGTCTCCTCGTGTCTCAGATTTCCAAACACGGTAAGAAGCAAAATACAAACGTGAGGGGTTATGGGGGCTAACCAAAATAGGAGCATCCCAATTAAAGCGTTCATGTGGCTCTCCTTCAGCTGCTTGGGGTTGAATTGAAATTTGCTCACCTGTTGTTAAGTCAATTCTGTGAAGCCCTCCCTGTTGAGTCTCGGCATAAATGATGTCGTTGTAGACTGGGTCAGTAGCAGATTGATGACCGTCAGCAAATAGGGTTTTATACCAATGCTTATTTGCGATTCCTTGTCGCTCATCAGTCGCAGATGGACCCCCAGCTGAACCGTTATCTTGTGTCCCACCAAAAATATGATAAAAGGGTTCTGCATTGTTTACAGCAACTTTGTAGAATTGAGTTAAGGGGAGATTTTTAATGTACCTCCAAGTCTCTGCCAAATCAAAGCTTTCATAGATACCTGCATCAGTTCCAATCATGATATAGTTAGGATCGTCCTTTTTAAAAACTATGGCATGGTTATCTGAATGTTTATCTTGTTCTTTAAGCTGTACAAAGGTTTTACCTCCATCCTCTGAGGTTAGTACCCGAACATTCATCAAATATAAACGATCAAATTTGTGAGGACTAGCATAAAGTTCCTGATAATAGTGTGGTCCAGTACCTCCTGATACAGTATCAGACATCTTTTCCCAAGAAGCTCCTCTGTTTTCTGAACGGTATACCGCGCCTTTTGTTCGGTCTAACTCTATCGCTGCGTAAACGACATCAGGATTTTGTGGAGAGATTGTAATTCCAATTTTACCCATGTTGGATTTTGGAAGTCCATTTGTGAGTTTGATCCAATGATCACCCCCATCATCTGATCGATACAGAGCAGTACCTGGACCCCCACCCATAAGGGCAGCTACAGTTCTATGTCTATCCCAAGTTGCTGCATAAAGAACATCCGGATTTCTAGGATCAATCATGATGTCAGTCACTCCTGTCCATTCATTATCTCCTAAAACTCTGTTCCATGACTCACCACCGTCTAACGTTTTGTATAGACCACGTTCTCCTCCCTTTGTCCAAAGTGGACCTTGAGAAGCGACCCATACAATGTCTGAGTTATTTGGATGAACTATAATTTCAGAAATATGCTCCGAATTCTTAAGCCCCAAGTTTTCCCAAGTTTTACCTCCATTGAGACTTCTATATACTCCGTCACCGAATGCTACGTGTCGTCCACCAACATTTTCTCCACTCCCTACCCAAACAATTTCTGGATTAGAGGGGTCAAGAGTTACACAACCAGTAGTATATGTAGGCTGATCATCAAAAATTGGAGTCCATGTTGTTCCAGCATTTTCAGTTTTCCAAACACCTCCAGAACCAACTGCGACATACCAAACACTTTCATTATCTGGATGAACTGCTATATCAGCTATACGTCCAGATAAAAAGGCAGGTCCAACATTTCTTAAAGTAAAAGCATCTAGGGAAACCTCTTCTTTTTTGGTTTCTACAGCTTTTCTTTTTTTTCTTTGTGCTTCTGCATTAGTTGGTAAGCAAAACGCCAAAGTCATTAGGATTGAATAAATTGAATATTTCATAAAGCGAATAAATGTTTCCTCCAAAGTACAAAATTCTCTCTAAGAATTTCAAGTGTAAATTCACTTTAAGACAAAACTGTAACGGTCAAAAAATCTAGCTTTAAGACAGCACACTTTCAACTGCAAGTCGGTAAGAATCCAATCCAAAACCTATGATCAATCCTCTTGCCACTGGTGTGATATATGAAGTATGTCTAAATTCCTCTCTTGCAAAAGTATTGGAAATGTGGACTTCGATTACAGGAGAATCAATTGCCTTGATTGCATCGCCAATCGCTACAGAAGTGTGCGTATAGGCACCTGCATTTAGTAAAATAGCATCTGCTGAAAACCCAACCTCATGAAGTTTATTAATTAGTTCCCCTTCAACATTTGACTGGTAATATTCAAAATTAACTTTTGGAAATCTTTTTTGAATCGTATTAAAATAATCCTCAAACGTTAGAGTTCCATAAACCGTGGGTTCTCGTGTTCCCAGAAGATTTAAATTTGGCCCATTAATAATACTGATCTTCATTTTTATTATTTTCGTAAAAGTATAGAAATTCAATTGAATCCCCTAAAAGCTAAGTTGTGAATTGGTCACAAGCAATATCCGATTATCAAATGTATCTTCAAATCGAACGGGGTTTGTCCAAGAATTCCATCGTAAATTACAGTCATGATATTCAGACTTTTCGAGGATTTTTAGATCAAATTCGTAGCAACGAAGGTCCGTTAGAATGTTCAAGAGAAACTATCCAAAAATTCATTTATGAAACGGCAAAAATAATGAGCCCCCATACACAAGCTAGACGAATTGCTGGATTGCGTAGTTTTTTTGATTACCTCATCTTTGAATCTTACAGAAAAACAAATCCAACCGATCTTATTGAAACACCAAAACTAGGAAGGAAGTTACCGGATGTTTTAAGTGTCAAAGAGATCGACTTGTTAATGGATAATATTGATTTAGGACATGCCCAAGGGCATCGTAATAGAGCTATTTTAGAGACTCTCTATGGAAGTGGACTTCGAGTTTCTGAATTAACTCAGTTAAGCTTATCCAATCTTTTTTTTGAAGAAGAAATGATTCGCGTTAATGGAAAAGGAAATAAACAGCGGTTAGTCCCGATGGGAAAGCTTTCGAAAAAATATATCCTGATCTACATTAACGAATTCAGAAACCAACAACATATTAATTATGGATCACAAGATATTCTCTTTCTAAATAGAAATGGCAAGGCTCTAACTCGTCAAATGATATTTACAATAATTAAGCGTTTGGGAAATCAAACAACAATAAAAAAACAAATAGGACCCCATACCTTCAGACATTCTTTTGCTACTCACTTACTTGAAAATGGTGCAGATTTGAGGACAATTCAGGTTTTGATGGGACATGAAAGCATTACTACCACAGAGGTTTACACTCACCTAGACAATCATCACCTAAAAAAAGTAATGGAAGAATTTCACCCTAGAAATGTTACGAAATAACCAAGCGAAAACCTTCGCCATGGATGTTTAGTATTTGTACTTTTTCATCCTTACTTAAATACTTTCTCAATTTTGCAATGTACACATCCATACTTCTTGAAGTAAAATAATTGTCGTCTCTCCATATTTTGTTTAGTGCGACTTCTCGAGGAAGTAAATCGTTAATATAAATAACCAACAGACGAAGTAATTGGTTCTCTTTTGGAGATAATTTTAGAGGTTCTTCATTTTTGAACGTTAAAAAACGAAGTTTTGAATTAAAAGAAAAATCACTAAACTCAAACTCAAAGGCATCGTTTGATGGCTCAATAACGGTTGTACTCCTATTTAGAATTGCTTTAATTTTTGCTAACAAGACTTCAGAATCAAAGGGTTTTGTGAGGTAATCATCCGCACCTAACTTAAATCCTCTGAGTACGTCTTCTTTTAAGTGTTTAGCCGACAAAAAGAAAATAGGAACCGACTCATTAATTTCACGGATTTCTTTTGCTAAAGTAAACCCATCCTTATAAGGCATCATGACATCCAAAATACAAAGATCAAAGTCTTCTTTTTTAAACTTCTCGAATCCCTCTATTCCATTTTTAGCGAGAATGACATCGTAATCATTTAAGCTTAAATATTCTTTTAAAATATTCCCAAAATTTGAATCATCCTCGACGATTAAAATTTTTTTGTTATTGTTTTTCATAATCTTTTAATGAGGCGTTAATAATATTTTTGATCAATGGGGAGGGCTATCCTAAATGTAGTTCCCTCGTTTAACTTACTTTCTAATTTAATCTCCCCTTTGTGGAAATCAATTATTTTTTTCACATAGGCTAAACCAAGTCCGTGCCCTTTGACATTATGAATGTTTCCAGAAGTTGCACGATAAAACTTATCAAAAACTTTCTTTTGAGTTGCAGGGTTCATTCCAATTCCGTTGTCTTTAATTTTAATGATTAAAAAATTGTCATGATTAATGGTTTCAACAATAATTTTAGGCTTATTCTCACAGTATTTCAACGCATTATCAAGAAGGTTCACGATGATGTTCGTCAAATGACTTTTATTCCCAAAAACTAGTGTTTCATTTGCCAAATATTTTTTTGAAAGAGATCCAGACTTATCGGCTAAGATTAATTCAATGTGCTTGATAGCTTCATCGATGATTGAATGTAAATCCACCTTGACTTTCTTGATAGGATCTCTACTTCGTTCCAATTGAGATATTCTTAAAACATTCTCTACTTGAGTGAGCATTCTACTATTTTCTTCTCTAATCATCTTTACATATCGCTCTACCTTTTCAGGGACCAATATTGATTTTGGGTTCCCAATGGCGTCCAGAGCTAGATTAATTGTAGCTATGGGAGTTTTGAACTCGTGAGACATGTTGTTGATGAAGTCTGTTTTTATTTCAGAAATTTTCTTTTGATGAATGATTTG
>Ga0315320_10003945_pt1 | contig 12137 bp, 8 predicted proteins | sample M140m21515metaG_FD_203458 | JGI IMG/M metagenome (GOLD analysis project Ga0315320, IMG submission 203458) | Ammonia-oxidizing marine archaeal communities from Monterey Bay, California, United States - M1 40m 21515 | ecosystem: Environmental > Aquatic > Marine > Coastal | place: USA: California...
TATTTACAATCAAGCATATCGGTGAGGTTCTGTACTGAACTGAACGATCTCCCAAACGATTCTAACATAGATCCGGTCGTTTCCAGAGAAGACGAGGGTGGGGTCAACCAGCAGGGGTTGGATAAAATTAATGCAAATTCACTCCTCTCTAGTATGCAAGCAGAGCTTAGAAAATCAAATAAATATTTTGACGGCTCAACGAACCAACCCTTTGGTACCACCAGCACTAAAATAGTTTCTTCAAGTCCATCCGAATCGTTGACCAGTACAAACTTAGAAGTTGGAACAATATCGTGTTTTGATGTGAAGAGCAAAACCAACGTCGTGAATTGGATGTACAAGACTCCAGAGTATTTGAAAGAGGTGTCACGGCAACACAACTCACCGAACGAAGACGTTCCGTCAGTGGTTGCGAGCCTCCCAAACCATATTAAAAGCCTGTTGTTGGCTTCAGTGAATCCAGCAGCGGTAACAACCAACTGGCACTCTTCCGGAACTGACCCCATAGCAGACCCCAGATCTTCTTCGGAGTTTGCTATCTTGTATGGACTAATCAATCGTATTGAAGTATTGGTTGGTTTTTCTGGAGATGTGAAGAACGACCGATGGGAGACGCTTTCATATAATAAATGGTATGCCGCATCGGGAACAGAGATGATCTGTAGAATGAAACCCTATGAATGTAAACTGTTTGGTATTTATAGACCTAAATCCTTAGAAATGCCTACTTATGATGAGTATTTTGTTTTAACTCCTAGAACTTTAGCACCAAGTGGGAGTTCGTCAAGTGTTACAGACACGGTGTTTGACTCTAGCGTTTCTTTGAGTGACTGGGTTGTAAAAGGTGGCTATAGAGATGATACCGGGCACTCCTCGGGTTCCTCAACCACAAATGTACCCGGCTCCACATCATTGTCATATCCTTGTGACGAGTTGATAGGTAAGGGCGGCACTGCCGGAAAACAGGGGAAGAATTATGGCTTCTAAAAATATTACACCCAATCAGGTTAATCAGGTATTAAAAAATAAAGGAAACCGCACACCGTCTCATTATCGTGATGGTGCTGCAAAAACAGAGCGTTCTGTTTCACCTGTTGTTAGTGCAGCCTCCAAGACGAGAGCGATGATACCAAGAAATTTATATGAACCGGCTGTGAATTCTGCGGTCTACGAACGAAGCATGTACAGTGAAGGTACTTTACCGGCTGGAAATGTGTCTGATAAGTTCCGATATATGACAGGTAACTATTGGGCGAGGGAGGGAGATTCTTTAAGCTATGTTCGGCACAGTCTGAATGGGCTATCCCCATTTGAATTATCCCACAACCCAGAAGGGACAGACACTACAGAGATGACGACAGAGGCTTTGCGACAAATAGGCTCACCGCCGTCAACAAGCTTTATGCCGGTTTTTCAAGATGTGGTGAAGGTCCGACCAAGTTCAAAATATTTGCAGTACAGTAAGGTGGGCGACCCTATTTCGCTTTTTGAACGCCTAGTTGGAGATACCGTTAAAGAAGGGGTTTGGTACGAAGACCATCACTGCTCTTTGTCTGCACCATATCCTCTAAGAGATATAGAAAGATTTACTACGTCCATAAACACAATGTATGCGAGCGTAAAACCAACTTATAATTTTTTTGTACCAGAGTACGAAAATTCTATTTCATCTGAAACACTAAAAGAGCCGGTGCTTCCAAATATGTACGTCATGTTGACTGAAATGTTAAAAGACGATACGGAAAAGGATAACGAATGGTTCCAACGACATGTGACTCTTAATAACAGTTTGAGAGTTGAGACCCAAGGTGAAATGCTTCGCCCGACATCCGAGCGCAAGAAGTGGGATATTGAAGACAGTTTGGCGGTGCAATATTTTGATATGTATGGTCGCCAAGTGAACAGTGTGTTGTCCGACAGAGACCGTGAGATTCTTGGGTCAAAGTTTTCTAATCTCTTTGTCTCGCACTCAAACATAAATCTGTTAAAAGATTATAATTCTAGTAAAGAATTGTTTCCTATGTTTACCGACATTGAATTTTCAACTGACTCCACAACAGAGTTCGCCCAAGCGTTAAAAGAGTCTGGAATGAGTTCACACTTTATGAACTCTATGTCTTCAACGAGCTTGTCTGTCAAGCGGTACGTTGAAGAGGTTAGAACATCTCTTCAGGCTTTTAGCGACGAGGTGCAAGCCAACGAGGTTATCAGCAAGGCAGATATCTTAGACACCAGTAGGAGATCGTTTGACGTTTCTGGATGGTATTCTTCTATGTCAACAGAGACTAAGGGAAATGTACCTACCGGATTCTTTGAATCCGATAGTCATGTGTTCCTTGGTAAAGCTGACCCGAGTCTTGAAGTTACAGATGATCCAAAGTACGATCTTTTCAGGAGTCTTATGTCTGTCGTTTTCACATCCAAGGTCAGAGACTTGGTGAGACTAAGGACAAGAACTTATAAAGAAATGATGAGTGGAAAACCAGCCCACACTGAAACGGTTTTATATCGTATTGAAAAACGTGCCGGTGGACAAGATGGTACAGTGTTACAAAACTTCTGGCTTCCAAATTCAAACGAGATTGAGGTGCACAAGTTCATTGACACTCAAGTGAAATATGGTAGAAACTATACATATACGATTTATGCATATGAGCTTATATTTGGCAGCAAGTATAAATACCAAGACTATTGGACTAACGACGGAGCTTCAGGTTTTATAGTTAGGACCGAGCCATCACTTCGTGTTGTAGAGGTTCCATATTACTCTTACACAAACAGGTTGCTAGATAGCCCACCTGTGATGCCCGATGTTGAAATTATTCCGTATCGTGGGATCGCCGATAGAATTAAAATTAATTTTTCAGGAAACGTAGGAAGATATGATTTGATGCCTGAAGTTATTGAACGAGGTGAAGAGAGAGTCCACAACATTATTAGAAGGGCTCAAGATAGATTACCCAGCGAACCAATTCGCTATGAATCGGATGACCATGCTATGGAATTTCAGGTGTTCAGAACAACAACTCACCCCAACGGATATTCTGATTTCCACGGAAAGATGGTAAAGTCGGTCTTGACTGACATAGATCCCGACACAATGAGCAAGGCAACGTCTGCATCTCACATGGACGATATTGAACCAAACAAGAAATATTGGTACACTTTTAGGAGTGTTGATAATCACGGACACGTATCGTACCCATCGCACGTATATCAGGTAGAGATGATTGATGACCACGGAACCATTTATCCAATAATTAAAGCGGTAGACTTCGCCCCAAGAACACCCAAGATCTCTTCAAAACAGATGAAAAGAATTATGCAAATTGTTCCAACATTTGCACAAGGTATTTTAAATGAGGAAAAAAGTGGTTTGTCTGAAGCCTCTACTGTTTCTGACAGATGGGACAGAGATACGCTGTTTTTGGGCGTTGAGGACGAGAGCTTGTGGGGTAAGAAGTTTAAAATAAGACTCACATCTAATCAGACAGGAAGAAAAATAGACATCAATGTTGTGTTTGATCACAAACACTTAAAAATTCAACCCGAATAAAATTTAATTTTTACGGATTTTGGACTATTTATGCAAGAGAAACTAATTATTTTTAGCAAGGAGAACTTTTCACATGGCGTTTTTAGATAATTCAGGAGATATTATACTTGATGCTGTCCTGACAGATACTGGTAGAGCAAGACTCGCCAAAGGGGATGGGTCATTTCGGATTGCAAAGTTTGCTCTCGGAGACGATGAGGTAGACTACAGTTTGTACAGGAACAACAATCACCCGGAGGGCGCACACCCAAGCGGAAGCGCATATTACGATTTGGACATTTTGATGACTCCAGTCTTGGAGGCGTTTACAAACAACACTTCTTCTATGAAGTCTAAGCTTATTTCTATCCCTAGAACAAATCTCCTCTTTTTGCCTGTTATGAAAATTAACGACGTTGCAGACGCTTCTGCGAAGATGAACGATGATGTAAAAGCATTTATTTGTGCAGTGGACAAGGACACGGAAGACAGTATTGGATATAACGGCGGTTCTGTTCGTGAAGGAATTATGTACGGTGAAAACACTACTGCTGGCTCATATTGTAGGATTGACCAAGGTTTGGATACAGAAGATGTTTCCTCAAGGTTTGCGATTGATCACGACCTAAACGAGACGCAGTACATTATTCAGATTGACAATAGGTTTGGTACGATTATGGATGCATCTGGCGCACAGCAGGCATCTGTTTCCTACATTGACGATGATAACGTTGCAAGCTACTATCTCTCTCTGGGTCAAGACACGGCTTTCGTGTCGGAGAACACTGAACGAGATCCTGAAACGATGTCACAAGTTATTAAAGGACCACGAGGTACAACGATTAAATTTAAAATTCGCTCGTCTCTTGAGCTTAATACGAGTAAGTATTTGTTTGACAGACTTGGGAATCAGGCTACCGTCGCCTCCGAGCTTGGAGTAGAACATCAATTTGTAGATTCAATCGTGCGTATTAGTGGTGCCACAACTGGTTATAGCGTAGATATTCCAGTTCGCTTTGTGAAGGTTTAAGGAGTAAAATAGACTATGGCTACAGTATTTAAAACATTTCTAAATGATGATATTGCAACGACAAGAACGTTGCTACATGAGGCAATCCCCGTTCACGGCGGAATCCTCTTCGGGACATACCCGGAACCCAGTGATGATCCAGCCTCGGAGACGGACACTAATATTAAGAACTATCCACACAAGATGTTCCAGAGTGTTTATGATTATCCATATTTGAGTTCGTCAGCGAACCACATCTTTGATTTAACCGTTGGCTTATCTGCCGACTCTGATCTTCTTAACCCTGATGATGTTTCAGCAGCTAAGAAGAATAGAATTTACCAACAAATGGCTCAAGTCTTAGTTGGTCACGATACATCTGGAAACATTCTCAAGTTTGACGAAGATGGAAACATTCTTGAGGGCGGAGACAAGCTGGATGAGGTTTACATTTTGAGTGCAGCACGCCTTCTAAATAAAGACGAGATTAAGAAAGGTTCTTGTCACATCCATCTTGATGTTTCGGAGACTCCGGGCGTAGGGAATCTTTTTCTCTTATCCATCTCTGACGAAGGTTCTGCAAACGATTATCGTGTAAACTCGCCCGCAGGCGATTATGGAATTTTAAGATGTAGAAAGCTACAAGAGCTTGACGGCGACGGAAATCTTGTTGGTGGCGGTGTAGATTTTAACTATTCTACACAGACTGATGTTGACGAACGCTGCGGCTTGGTGTACTATCAGGCTGGAGTTATTGTTCTTACCACGAATGTTTTCAAGGTCTTCCATGACGCAGATGCTCTGGATGGGAGATTACCAGTAACGGTAAATTCTCCTCTGTTGCAAGACTCTGATGCAGCACTTGTCGTAGCAGACACTGTGCTTTCCCAAGAGAATATCCCCACCAACTGTAAAGAGTTACGACGACGATTTGATCGCTTGGCTTTCAACAATACGACCGAGCTAAACTCTACAATTTATTTCTGTAGAGTCAACCACAATGATTTTAATTATAGCTCAAATCCAACTTATTTGGAGAAGAGCAGGATCAGGGTTAAAGAAAGTACAGCAGACGCTCCGGTATCCTACATTTCTACGGTTGGTTTGTATTCCGCTGATAACGAATTATTGGCAGTAGCAAAGCTTTCAGAGGTCTTGAGAAAAGACCCAACTAACGAAATGGTATTGAGGGTGAGGCTGGACTACTAGAGGGGGTTCGGCTTATGCCATACTACGAGTTTACAGAAAACGATTTATTTCACAATGTGATTGAAGCTCATCCGAAGGTTGAGTTTTTGATCCATAATAGAAAGGTATATTATAACGGCGAGCTTTCCGAAGAAGCAACCCAGATTCCCGGAGGAGACGTTAAGCACGTACCTTCAGGGTTTTTAAGCCTTTATGAAATAAACATTGACCGACGTGACGAGGATTTGATCTACCCGTTCATCACAAAAGATGGTACGGCGATGGCGTTCAACACCGTTTCAACAACAGCTTTCCACAGCTTCTCATATGGAGATATTATTACTGGAAGCTATCCTCTTGCCTCTACAATCTCTGTTGAGAGGTATGTGTCCCCGGAGGATGATTTTTATGATGCTTGTGGTAAGGAACGACCGAGGCTTCTGGCACTAAAGAACACACTCAATTATTATAAAACCATGAGCCCCAACTATTCGTTTGAGGGCAAGATGGAGGAGAATCTTACCCTTGTCAGTATTCCTTCAATATTTTATGGCTCAAGTATTGAGAGAGGTACAGTCAAATTAGATTATTACATTCATGGTAATTTGGTTGCTAGACTAGAGGACATAAATCAAAATGGTGATTTGATACAGACTGTCGGCGACGCAGGCTTGGGTCAGACCGCAGGAGTTGTTTTATACAACGAGGGATTTGTAATTTTAAATGGAGACTGGTCCCTTGACGACACCCTTGAGGAGAGATACATCTATTGTCCAGAACCTGATGTTGGTCACGACCAACTTGATAATCCGAAGTGGATTTATTGGGGAACACAGGGGTACAATAACGAAGATGGCACATCTGCTGACCCTATCGGGTTAGACCCCACAACGGCGGTTATTAACTCAAGTTTTCATATTAGCTTCAAAGGTACAACCTATATCCCAACACTCACAATGCTTACGCACGCTAAGAAGGGTGAACTAAATCATTCAAATAACCCTACCTTCTTAACAAATGGGCAAGAAGATGTTAGAATGAGTTATAGTGGAGAGACTAACTACACAGAGAAGGATAGTTTGGAAATTAAAAACACTGTATACTCTCCCTACAATGATCCTCCACCCGAGTTTAAAAAACAAACTTGGATTTCCAAGATTGGAATTTATGATGAAAAGAAAAACCTTATCGCCATCGCTAAACTTGCTAGACCAATCTTAAAGACAGAGGATCGTGAATTCACCTTCAAACTTAAACTGGATTTTTAATGATACTAGGATTAGATGTTTCAACATCAATAACTGGAGCTTCAATTTTGAACCTCAAGGAAGAGGTTTTGTATTGCGAAGCTTGGAAGCTACAGAATAAACGACACTTTCCCGATCTCTTTGCCAAGGCAGAAGAGGTTAAAAAACTTCTCACCCAACTCAACAGTGAACACAATATTGAAGAAGTATACATAGAATCTCCCCTGTGGATCAGTAGAGGAAAATCTTCTGCAAAAACTATCTTGACATTAGCCAGATTTAATGGTATAGTGGGCTGGATAGTTAAAGATGTTATGGGGATCACCCCTGAATTTATAACGGCTACTCAAGCGAGATCAGCCGTTGGCGTAGGGAAGAGAGATAAGTCTGTGAATATAAAACAACATATTTTAAACTTTTTACTTGACAACGAGCCTGAATTTAGCTATAATATAACAAAGCATGGCAATCCAGTTCCCGGTACATATGACCGGGCGGATAGTCTTATTATAGCAAAAGCGGGTGTGAAGTGTCATCTAGAGAAAAGTTAGAGATTTTAAGCGAGATATTGGGCGGCTCCTTTGCATCCGGTGCAGAGCGTTTATATTATTGCCCCAAGTGTAATCACCACAAGAATAAACTTTCCATTAATGTTGAGAAGGATGCGTTTAAGTGTTGGATCTGTGACTACCGAGGTAGCAATGTACGCAGGGTTGTGCGCTCTTACGGAAACTTTTCACAATTAAAGTCTTGGGATAGACTCTGTGGTAAGGTAGAGTTGTCATCTTTTGATTCCCTGCTGGTGGAAAAACTCTTCGGTATTCAAGAAGAAGAAAAACAGTTAGTAAACCTACCCAGTGAGTTCAAGACTCTCACGTCTTCAAACTTGCCCACATCCGCAGCACCGGCATTGAACTTTCTTCACAAGCGAGGCGTTGCAAGAGAGGACATCCTGAAGTGGAAGATGGGATATTGTTCTTCTGGGGAATATGAGGGAAGAATTATTGTTCCTTCGTTTGATAGTACTGGTAGGGTTGATTATTTTATTGCACGCAGCTACAACGGAGAGTGGCGAAAGTATCTTGCTCCGCCTGTCAGCCGTGATTTGGTGTTTAACGATCTCTACGTTGACTGGGATGATGACTTGGTTATAGTTGAGGGTGTTTTTGACGCTGTAGTCGCTGGTAACTCTGTGCCTATCTTGGGCTCTTCGTTGAGGGAGGGTTCGGCTTTAGTGAGGCGAGTAGTTGAGAATGACACCCCAGTTTATTTGGCACTTGATGCCGACGCAGAAAAAAAAGCTTTAGAAATAATTAAACAATTCTTGGAATATGATGTAGAATTATATAAGGTAGACATACACCCCTATTCTGATGTGGGTGAAATGAGTAAAGAAGATTTTTTAAAAAGGAAGGCTGCTGCTCTTCCTGTTGATCAGAGTTTCTGGCAGCGCAAAGCAATAGAAATGTTGTTCTAATAATAGGAGTATAAATGGTTAAGATTGCACACATTGCAGACACACATATTAGGAATTTGAAGTATCACGAGGAATATCGTGCTGCTTTTTCAAATATGTATGAAATATTACGAGAACAAGAGGTGGACTACATTGTTCACTGTGGCGACATCGCACACACTAAGACACAGATCTCACCAGAGTTCGTGGAAATGGCGGCAAGCTTTTTTAAGAGTTTGGGAGACATCGCACCGACGTATATTATCTTGGGCAACCACGATGGGAACTTGAAGAACTCGGGTCGTCAAGATGCGATAACCCCTATTGTGGATGCATTGCAACACGAAAACCTTCATCTCCTTAAAGATGCTGGCGAACTGGACATCGGCGACGATCTTGTTCTCAACGTTCTAAGTGTCTTTGATGAGGACAACTGGGTTAAACCGAGCAATCAGAACAAGATCAACATTGCTCTTTATCACGGGGCAGTCAGCGGCGTTACGACAGACACGGGCTGGGTCATGGACCACGGAGATCACGACATCTCCGTCTTTAGTGATTTTGACTATGCAATGCTTGGAGACATTCACAAGACAAACCAGATTCTAGATGAAGATGGTCGCATCCGCTATTGTGGCTCCACCATTCAACAGAATCACGGTGAGTCCGATGACAAGGGTTTCCTGTTGTGGGAGATTGAAGACAAGGATAATTTCTCTGTAAACCATTATGTTTTGAACAACCCAAAACCATTTGTAACAGTCCAATTGACAAACACCGGTCGCCTTCCCACGAATGTGAAGGTTCCTGAAGGTGCTCGCCTCCGTCTTGTGTCAAACCATAGTATTCCACACTCAAAGCTTAAGAAGGCAATTGATGCAGCACATCAACGTTATAGCCCAACCGCCGTAACCTTTCTTAATAAAGCCAACGATAGGGGTTCTGTTGATGTTACTGGTGAATTCGTACAGGAAGACCTCCGAGACATTGCAATCCAAGAGAAGTTTATAAAAGAATACCTTGATGATTACAATGCTTCTGAACCTGTTTTGAACAGAGTGTACGCACTGAACAAGACCTACAATAAGATAGTGGAAGATTCGGAGGTTGTCAAGAGAAATATTAATTGGCGACTCCACTCTCTAGAATGGGATAATTTGTTTAATTATGGAGAGGGGAATAAGATTGATTTTGAGGATTTAAATGGTATCATTGGTATCTTTGGTAAAAACTTCTCGGGAAAATCTTCCATTATTGATAGCCTCCTCTTCACCTTATATAACACAACGTCTAAGGGTAATCGCAAGAACCTGAACACTGTCAACCAAGATAGAATGTGGGGGCGAGGAAAAGCCGTTATTGAAATCGGTGGCAAGATGTTGCACATTGAGCGACGTGCAGAGAAATATGTCAAGAAGATTAAAGGTGTTGAAACCCTTGAAGCTAAAACTGACGTTGAGTTCTGGGCGGAAGATCTTGCAACTGGGGAGAAACAATCTTTAAATGGCTTAGACCGCAACGGTACAGATAAGAACATTCGTAAGTTCTTCGGAACAGTTGACGACTTCTTTTTGACTTCAATGGCAACCCAGCTTGGTTCTTTGGCATTTATTGCCGAGGGCTCAACCAAGAGGAAAGAAATTTTAGCAAAATTCCTTGACTTGGAGATTTTTGATGATAAGTTTAAATTAGCCAAGGAGGATGCTTCTGATCTTCGTGGTGCAATTAAGCGACTTGAGGGTATTGACTTTGACGAAGAGATTCGTCTGGTTACTGAAAGCCTTCAACAACACAATCAAGAGATCTTTGAAAAGAAGGAGAACTGCGCAGAGTTTAAAGATCGGATAAACCAACACCGCCTTCGCTCTCAACAACTGCAAGAGCAGATTGGTGCCATCCCAGCGACTATTATTGATGATGATGCAGTTAGGGAACAGATAGATGCCCTTAGTTCAAAAATTAATAATCTTTCTGCGGAGAACCGTAAATACGGAAAGACGAGAAAGGTCAACGTAGAACTTTTAGAGAAGATTGACTCTGCGCTTGAGGATTCAAACATTGGAGAGTTTGAAGATAAGCAACGACTGATCACCGACATGAATGACAATCTTGTTTCTACTATCGCAGAGATAGAGAAGCACGAGTCTGCATTGAAAGTGGAAGAAAGAAAGATCCAGTTGTTGGACCAAGTGCCTTGTGGTGAGCAATATCCTCAATGTAGGTTTATCAAGGATGCTTTCGCCGCACTTGAGAGTGTCGGTTTGACTCGTGATAAGTTGAACGAAATGAGGACAAACAAAAACAGTGAACAAAATACGATCAATGAGTTGAATCCGGATGCTGTGGCTTCCTATATCAGTAAGCATAATCGTGTTGTCCGAAAAAGGTCAGATACTGTATCTGTGGTCAGTGACATGGAGTTGAAAATAGCTAGAAACAAGACTCAAATCTTGAAGCACAAGAATGAGCTTGCTGAAAACAAATCCCTCTTGGGGGAATATGAAGAAAACCGAGAAGCTATTGAGAACCTAGAAGAACTTACTGACGAGAACCAAAATATACTATTGGAAATTGCGAATTGTGAAAAGGAGACGGAGGCTTGTGAACAAGCGTTGATGTCTCTTTATCGTGAGAACGGTTCTCTCGGTCAGAGAAAAGAAGATCTTGAGAGCCAGTGCATTGAATTAAACGAGACAAGGGAGAATTATTCTGCCTACGATCTGTTTATGAGTTGTATGCACACCAATGGTATTAGTTTGGATATCATCAAGAACAAGCTGCCTGTTCTCAACGAGGAGATCGCTAGTGTTCTGGCAAACATCGTTGACTTTGAGGTGACTCTAGAAAACGAGGAGAAGAAGCTTGAGATCTTTATTAAACATCCGAAGTATGACGCAAGACCTTTGGAGATGGGTTCTGGAGCAGAGAAGACTATTGCAGCTATGGCAATCCGCTTGGCTCTGTTGAACGTGTCGTCGCTCCCGAAGGGCGATCTTTTCGTCCTTGATGAACCGGGTACTGCGCTTGATGAGGAAAACATGGAAGGGTTTATTAGAATTCTTGATCTGGTGAAGGCAAACTTTAAGACAGTATTGCTTATTTCACACTTGGAAACTTTAAAGGACGCAGTTGATTCACAGATTTCAATTGAAAAGAAAGGAAACTTTGCTTCTGTTAAACACTAAGCCCCCTATTTATAATATTAGGAGGGTGTTATGATGGCAAAAGCAAAAGCGTTTTTAGATAAACATATGGAGAGATTTATCTCCAGAAAGTTTCTTGCATGGATCACGGCAACAACTCTGTGTGGATTCGGAGCGGTCACTAGCGACAACTGGACAGCAATCACTTTGGCGTACATTGGTACACAAGCTTTGGTGGATATTGCAACCCAGTGGAAGAAGGGTGATACTTTGGCACACAGGCTAGTTGAAACAAAGGGTGGTCAATAACCATGTTTTGGATAAAGAATACCTACAATTGGATTAAAGAAAATATGCTTGTAGTTGGTGCTGCGATTGGCAGCATCGCTACAATCATTTTAACTATTCTTCTCCGCAAGGGTGATGATTCTGCTGAAACTATTCTAGAACACACCCGAGAGTCTAATGAGAATAGAAAAGAAAAAGATCAGAGGGACATTGAGATTGTAGAGAGGTTTGAAGAAGACTTGTCTATGGTGCGTGAACAGGCGAAGCAGGC
>Ga0315320_10003949_pt1 | contig 12134 bp, 12 predicted proteins | sample M140m21515metaG_FD_203458 | JGI IMG/M metagenome (GOLD analysis project Ga0315320, IMG submission 203458) | Ammonia-oxidizing marine archaeal communities from Monterey Bay, California, United States - M1 40m 21515 | ecosystem: Environmental > Aquatic > Marine > Coastal | place: USA: California...
CTGAATATAATTTATTTCATTATATATATTTTTTTCTTCACAATATTTTTTAATTGCAAATACCCATTCTCCAAATACATTAGCAAAATCACAATTAGCCAAAAAAAGTATACGCATCTTTTATATTTATATAAAATTGTATATATTTATATAATATCCTTTCTAATTATTAAATAAAGACAAATACAAATATATATACATATGGCTAAGACAGGATTAATTGGAGGAGGATATTGGGGTAAAAATCTTATTGGAGACTTTGCAAAATTAAACGATCTTCACACTGTTTGTGATATAGATAACGCAGCACTCTCAAAGGTTAGAGAGAATTATGATGGAATCTCAACAACCAAAAATTTTGATACTATGTTAAAAACAAAAGAAATTACAAGAGTTTGTATTGCCCTTCCCGCACATATGCATTACGAATATGTTAAAAGAGCACTCTTAGCTGATAAAGATGTTTATGTTGAAAAACCTTTTACATTGAATGTAGATAAAGCAAAGGAACTAACACAACTTGCAAAAAACAAAGGAAAAATATTAATGGTAGGACATTTACTTCAATATCATCCTGCTATAGAAAAAATTAGAGAGATTGTCTCTTCTGGTGAAATTGGAGAAGTAAAACAGATTATGGCCAACAGATTTAGTTTGGGAATATTCAGAACATTTGAAAATGTATTATGGAGTTTTGGTGTTCACGACTTATCTGTGATTTTGTCTTTATGTGGTGATGAGATGCCTGAATCTGTTGTTTGTAATGGTTGCTCGCATATTACTCCGGGTGTTCAAGATATTGCTAATTGTGTTTTAAAATACAAAGATAAATATGTAAATTTAAATCTAAATTGGCTTAGTCCCTATAAGGAGCAAAAAATGTCTATTGTTGGGACAAAAGGTATATTGGCATTCGATGATGTTGACAAAAAACTTACACATATACCTGAATATATACGCTTTTCACACGAACTAGTTCCTTCAAATCCTGTAGCAATAAAAAATAATGAGAAAAATATATTTTATAGTGCAGATTTTCCATTATTAAAAGAGTGCCAACATTTTATAAGATGTTGTGAAAAACGAGAGCAACCTAGAACAAATGGTGATGAAGGTGTTCGAGTTATTGAACTTCTAACCCATTTACAAACGAGTCTAGAAAATAATGGAAAAGAAATATACTTAAAAAAAAGCACTATAAGTGATATTTTTGTGCATCCTACAGCCACCGTTGATGCAAATGCGCAAATTGGAAAAGGAACAAAAATATGGCACTACAGTCATATTTGTGAAGGAGCTAAAATAGGTAAAAATTGTAATATAGGTCAAAATGTTTATATTGCTGGAGGTGCCATATTAGGTGATAATTGTAAAGTGCAGAATAATGTTAGTATTTATAGTGGTGTTCAAGCAGGGAATAATGTATTTTTTGGGCCATCTTGTGTTTTAACAAATGACTTGAATCCACGCTGCGCTTATCCTAAATCAAGAGACAATTACGCAAAAACTATTATTAAAGATGGTGTAACATTAGGTGCAAATTCAACTATTGTCTGTGGTAAAACAATTGAGGAAGATGCTTTTATAGCAGCAGGAGCAATTGTTTGTAAAGATGTTAGTAAAAACAGTTTAATGATTGGCACAGCATCAACAAAACGTGGGTCGGTTGATTTATCCGGAAATATTCAATATTTGTAATAATTCATCATAACCTTTTTCGTAACTATATTTTGATTTTATTGTTTCTGCAAATTTATTTATTCGTTCTGGATCTAGCATATAATCATATTTACCATTTATTACATCAAGTAGCTTTTTAAATATATCATCATTCTTCATAGTTTGGGGTATTTCTACTATATTATTCTGTAATAAATCATCATATCCCTTAGGAATATCGCCTACTAATATACTTCCTGATAAAGGTATTTCAATATATTTTTTAACAAATATACCGGCAACACTAGAAGTAGCTATAGTAAAACAAGATTCATTTATTAATTTTGATAAATGTTGTTGCATTACTGCTTTTGATAAATCAATATTGTCATAGCCAGGATGTTCTACTATTTTTATATTTAAAGTAGGATATTTTTTCAATAATTCTCCCATAAAGAAATTTATTCTTGCTCTTATGGGATATAGTTTTGGATGGCAAAATCCATATAATAATAATTTGTATATTTTCTTTCGATTTCTTTCTTTAAAAACTTCCGTATCTACAAAATGGTTCCATAATAAAGGGGGTTTACCTATTTTTTCTGAATAAAGACGCATAAATTTGTTATGACATTTAAGTAATATGAGCTCATTAAAATTATATTTTATAAACATTTCTGTGCAAAGGCCTATATAAAGATAATCTTCAAAAACCAAATATCTTTTTAAATTACATTTATCAAAATTAATTGTTTTGATATCTCTCCATTTTATATTGCTGCTTAATGCATAATATATGATTATATCCACATTAAATCCTTGTTCTGCTTGTTTCTGCAAAGTTTTATTTATATGTCTAGGTAAATCGTCTATAACTCTAATATTAGGTTTTGAATCTAGAAATTTTAAGAAACTATATCTATTTTGACTAATCTCTTTTGAAAATAAATTCATTTTTGCTATTATTAATATATTTTTCATATACTAATAATAATATATTGTTTTTATCTTCTTCTACCGAATATATTTTTAAAAGTATTTCGTGTAATACTAGAACCTGTTGGTTTCTTAGGTGGCGCCCAGGCTAAATCCTCTTTGGTTTTTAGAGCTGAGATTTCAGCACTTGATGGATGCGGTGTAAATACAGTAAATGTATGATAATTTACTTGAGTTACACAATCATCAATATTATCTTCACCTTTTTTAATATTTCTTATTGTCGTTAAACCATCCTTACTAATTAATGCATCACTGTATGCCTTATAAGCTTGTGTTTTATTAAATATTTTTTTATCCCCGTGCCACATTTGAACTATACGCTTATCCTGATATCCATAAAATTCTGAATAATTTATACAATTAGGATTATATGTATTGTTTTCGCTCTTAAAATATACCCATCTTCGTCGCAAAGCATTATCTTCATACCCCCAATTCCAAACACAGGGAAAACCATTTATTATCTCATAATCTTGTCCCTTTATAGAAAAAATGCCACCTAGGGTTTGTTTGAAACCAAATATATGTTTTACTTTACCCATTATTGTTTGAAAGTTAGTCATAGTTTTCTCCGATACTAAACAATCTACATCGTGAAAAACAAATGTTATATTTTTATAATTATTTGGATATTTCTCTTTTGCATACATAAATCCTAAATTTTTCATTGCACCACGATTAAAAAATCTTTTATCATTTTGATGTGAAATAATAATTTCATATTTTTTACCTTCTAATAACCATTTCATATGATTTAAAAATACATTTAACTGTGATTTTCGATTTCTAAATGGAACAATAAATATTAATTCTGGAATAGAATTCATATATATATTTACTTTCTATTTTTAAAAGAGTATTTTTTCTTTATTTGATTGGGAATCATTGGTTCAATCCTTTCTAGTTTTTCTAGCTTTTTAAAACATTTATTTATTGTTACTTCACTTATTTCACTTACATAATTTACATTTTTTTTGCTTACATTCAAATTACATACCTGACTTACAAAATAAATAATGCCCGCAGCTACTGAATGTGGAGTATTTTCTGCCATTTTATTTTTTTGTTCTATTTTCATAGCAACAAAGCGACATACTTTTGTTAATTCTTTATTTATATTTAATTTACTACAATATCTTTCGATAAATGCTATTGGCTTAGTTTTTGTAAAATGTGTTTTATCTTTTCCTAAATGGGTCTTTTCACTACCATTTAATAATTGAACAGCATTTTTACAACCTTTTGTTGCTGCACTATTCTCTAAATGAAATATTGTAGCAATCTCTTTGGCTGTTCTAGGATAATCATTGATTCTACAAGCAATATAGATAGATGCTGCTATAACACCTTGTCTATTACATCCCCTAAATGTTTTTAATTCTGAAATATTCTTATGATGTCGCAATGCTTCATCAATTATTAATTTAGGAATTTCAGAATTTCTTGCTAAAATTTTGATTCTTTCAAATTCATCATATTGAGATTTTTCTTTATATGGCATTGACTGCCAATCTGTATATCTTCTGATTTTTCTCATTTCATACGTAGACCGTCCATTACATACAACTTTACAACCATAAGAAGATTCTTTTAATAATGGGTTTATAGGCATTCCACAACGTGTTGGGTCTGTGTTATAATTATCATCTGCTCCATAATATCTCCACTCTGCTGCTCGGTCTAAAGAATCTTTAAATACAATACCACATTTTGGATTAGAACAACCTAAAAATCCTTCAGTGGTATATTGAACTGCTGAACGACATAAATCACAAATATCCCTAGACCTTAATTCACATTTGCTATAAACTAATTCCAATGGTTGTTTGTGAGTATTAACTTCGTCATCAAACTTTGTCCATAAGCTTAAAATTTTTTCTTTGTTTTTTCTCTTTATTTTCTTAGTAGCTTTTCCATTTCCATTATACATTTTTATTTAATAACATATGATTTATATGTTTAATTCAATTTTATTATATATATATAAATCATAAATGGGTAATAAAGGATCAAAAGGGATAACCAAAGATGGAGAGATAACACAGCTTGACCCGACAAAATTCAAATTGCCAAATGTTTTAGATCATATTGCAACAAAATATATTTTAACGCAAAACTTCAAGGATCTAACAAATCTTGATTCTGAAGAATATTGTAATAAACTTATAATAATGACATCTGACATTATTAAACAATATTTTAATGAAAAAGAAATTAAATATTTAGCACAAAGAACGAAAAATGGTATACCTGTGGAAGAAATGAGTAGTGATAAAGTAATTTTTTTAGAAAAAGAAGATCTACCTAGGTTAGAAGTTATGAGTAAATTACGTAAAAAACGTATGTGTTTGGGCATTGCAAAATTTTATATCAAAATCGCTCATCTATTTGCAGCTATCGTTAAAACTATAAATCCTGAATATAAGTTCAGAAATCTAAATGGTGTCACTGAAATTGTTGGATTATTACAAAAAGATAAAATTCCTCAAAATGCCAAAGTTACTTTTATGAAATCCGGTTTATGTGCTAGAAGAATTAAAGCTCTTCAACCTGTTCAAGATACAGAGAGAGGTTATGCTATTAAAGGCAAGAATTGTGATATGAATAAAACTACTTCCAAAAAAAGTTTCGAGAGTAGTCCTGAAGATCCATTATCGTGGTCGCAAGAAAACATTGGCACTAAACGTTTAAGTGATGAAGAAGGAATACCTGAACTTGAATATCTTTATAAAGATATTTATGATTATTATACTGGAAAGTATACAGGTATGTCTGATAAATCCAGAAAACAATATCTTACCGATTTAAAAACTTTTTATGTTACGTTTACTGGTCAACCTTCTATGCCAGAAGTTATTACTAAATTTTCAGATATTCCATTGAAAGATTTTCATTCGCAAATTTTGTGTCAAGACAAAAACTCGCCCTGGAAAAAAACTTATATGGGGGATAAAAATAAAGGTTTGATGAAAAAGTATGCAACTCATTTATCCGAAATGATGGACAATGCCCAAAAAACCGAGCACGAACTTATTAGTATTTTAAATAAAATTTTCGTGTATTGGACTGTAAAAGGTAATAGTAAAAAAACTCTTACTATAGCTCCTGATTTAAATGAAACTGGGTTAGAAAAACTTATTGCAGATGCGAGAACTATTATTATCAAACTCTATATAAATTGTGAAAAAGATTTCCAAAAAGGACTAAGTATATTTGAAGCTATTGTAAAAAAGAAAATGTTAGATACTGCCCAACAAAAGGTTGAAAATCTAACAAAAGAAGCTGATACATTATTATCAAAACCTCCAGAGGTTTCAGTAGTGAAAGAAGATATCAAAGTATCTTATCAACCTAAAGATATTGATGTAACTCATTCTGCACGATATACACCCACAACTAAATCTACTATATCTTCCAATTCTATTATGTCTTATAAAACACCACCACCATTTACACCCAGCCTTTATAATTCAAATACAAAAACTAAATCTAGTCCAGCTTTCCCTATTCGCGGTCCGGTCAAAAACAACGAATTCCTAACTTCACCTACTGCATCATTTAATAGTTTCAAATAAATGTAATTCCACAAATATTAAAAACATATTAATTCATATTAATATGTCTACAAAATTGATTCCTCAAAATATAATTATATCAAACCATAACACAAATATGATATACAACCAAGAAGGAATTGCATTTTTAAATTTAGTAAAGGATAACACCATTGACCTTATATTAACTGACCCTCCATATATTATATCTAAAGAGTCGGGAATGAATAAATTTGTTAAAGAAGTTGCTGAAATTGATGCTTCAGGTAAAAATAAAAAAACGGAAGAGGATTGGGTAACATTTAAAGCTATAAAAGGATATACGGATGATAAATATCGAGAAAATTATATTAAATATGGTAATACGTCAGGAAATAAATATGCTTTTAAAACAGATTATGGTGAATGGGATAAACAGTTTTCTATAGAAAAACTGCAAGAATTTGTCAAATTATTTTATAAAAAATTAAGAAAAGGTGGGACTTGTATTATCTTTTTCGATATTTGGAAATTAGAGTCATTAAAACGTATAATGGAAGAAATAAAAATGACCAATAAAGGTAACTGGATAGGATTTAAACAAATTCGTTTCATCGAATGGGTAAAAACTAACCCTATGCCTTTAAATCAGAGTAGAAATTATCTTACTAATTGTAGAGAAGTAGCTTTACTAGGGGTTAAAGGCGGTAGTCCTACATTTAATTCGAAATATGATAAAGGAATATATGAATTTCCTATTCAAACTGGTAAAAAAGGTGAAAGGCATCCTACACAAAAAAGTTTAAGATTATTTGAGGAACTGATAAAAAAGCACTCTAATGAAGGAGACCTTGTAGTAGACACTTTTCTAGGAGGAGGCACTACTGCAATTGCTTGCAAAGCAACAAAAAGAAGATTCTCTGGTTGTGAAGTAGAGAAATCATATTTTGATATTATACAAAAGAAGCTATCGGATATACAAAAGAAGTTAGAGTCAGAATAAAGAGTTGAAGAATCGAAATTTAATATTTAATCTAGATTTGAAATGAATTTGAAACTCACCAATTTTTTTTGTCTCATTATTATGAGTTCCTGTCACGGTGCTATAAAACTCTGCGAGCTCACCTGGTTTGCGCGAATGTGGTCTTTCTTCATATGTCTGTCTACCAAATTCAATAGAATCAAATTTTGTGAAATCATAATGTTTATTTTGAAGTAGTTCTGCTTTTGGATTTTTTGAACAATTTGATAGAAGCAATAGATAATCACAGCAAAATGTTTTTTGTTGCATCTTATTTAGAAATGTGCCGATATTGTTTTGAATCCAATTCCAACGTAGTTCATTTGCTTGTATTCTTGATAGATTAACTGTTTCTTGTGTTAAATTATTAGCATTATCAAAACTTTTATAAGTAGGTTGACCTCCCTGGGGACAGATTTTTCCATCACTTTTTTTTAATGTTTTCAAAGACAGTGTTTTGGTTTCATTATCGCTGTTTAATGCTATAAAATCTGTAGGACCATTATTACCACCTATGTGTTCCAACGGAATCACATTTTCTTTGAGCAGTATATTTAATAGATTACTCGTAATCATTGTGTTTGCTATTTCTGTATTCCACCTATGTCTCTCAATAGAATTTGGAATATTAAATAGAAGACAGAGAACAAACTCTGCAGTCATTCCAATTGTTTCATTGTTTAATGACTTGGACATTTTTCGGAGCATTTATTATTTAATAAAAATATAATAAATACTTCAATTTTTCTAATGATTTTCAAGCATATCATCTTTCATTTCAAAAGTTATTCCTAATTCTTTTTTAATAATTTTTTCCTGCTTTTGCTTATCTTCAACATCTTCTCCTCCCATTACAGAGTGCACCATATCGTGCCATTCTTTTAATAATATTTCATCTTTTAAGTAATTGGGATGTGCTTTCTCCCATTCTTTCAATTGTTTTATTTGTTTAATAGTAATATCCTGTATGGTTGAGTCTATTTTTTTATGTTGAGCATCTCGTTCCCAGCTATTATTGTCTTTGACATAGAACTGTAATCGTTTTTTGTCACTACAGTGTATTGGCCTTTCATTTGGTTTTAAATCTCTCAATTGTTTGACGAAAATATTACTTATCCCTTTTGCGTATCCGTGTTCCTTTGTATACTTCAAATCTTCTAAAGAGATTTGCAAATTATCTAAAAAATCTTGAATATTAATAGCATCCTTGCAATGGTCGTTTAAATAAACATTAATAGACATTTTTTGATTATAGGTTGTATTTCCTAATTTTGGAATCATTTTCTTTAAATTATCAAAATTATCAGCAGTTTTCTTTTGAACTTTTACTAGATTTGACATCATTTCTTTTAATTCATCTACTTGACTATTAATATCAGAATTAGGTTGATTACATTCTTCAAATTCTGTGTCTGGATGTGCGCTCTTTCTATGCTTTGACAATCCACTTCTATATTTATATTTTTTGTCACATAAGTGACATTTAAATAAGTTTTTTTCGGTTTTTTTTGTTATCCTAATGTTATCCATTGTGTTTTTTTTGTGTTTGCGTGTCAATAGATGACGAGTATAATCTTTTTTATCATTCGAACTAAAGTCACATTTTTTGCATAAATATTTTTTCGGTTTTTTTTGCGGTTTTTTTTCCATTATATATGGATAACAAAAAAAACCGCTAAATAAATTTTATTAAATATATATATCATTTTGATGATTTTTGCATACTACAAGAGGAGGGAGCTATTTTGTAAAAAAAACTTAAAAATAGGCACATTTCTTGTAAATGATTTATTTCTCGGTTTTTTTATGTTATCATTGTTATCCATTTTAAAAGTCAGTAACAAAATCACAATATCATAAATCAAAATAGTATGAAAATCAGCTGTTACACAGAAAAAATAAATCATTCGGTTTTTTCTTCGGTTTTTTGTTATCCGCTAGGGTGAGAACCGGTTACACCAATCATTTCATATGCATTTACCGTAGTATTGCATAAAAAATAAAGATTTTTTACCTAGCGGATAACAAAAAAAACCGAAGAATTGCAAATTTCTTCGAATTTTTTTCAAAAATATTTCCCTAGAGAAAATCCCTACATACTTTTTAATTGTTTATATTTTAGTGTTTACTACTTCTAGGTATTTTTAAATTTGAAGCTTTTTTTCAAAACTATTCTCAAAAACCTAGATTTGGACATTTTAAAAATGTCCAAAATGATAAATCTCAAAATACTTTTGGGAAAAACTTCAAAAATTCAAAATATATAAATAATTACTAATATCATTCATATAATTTTATGTAAACCATATTACCTGGGTCATTATTGTTTTGTTTTATCTTTGATTGTTTCGAATAAAGCTGTATTATAAATTAAACCAGTAGGTTTATATTTTGCAACACTTTTGAAGTTTTTGTTAGTATCTGTTTTAGTTACACTTAATTTATGATTTTTGGGTTTATATATAAGATTATTTAGGTCGTCGGGTTTTTTATTTTCTAAAGTTTTCTTTTTTAAATTACCAAATCCATCTACAGCAACGCCATATTTATTTTTAATCTCTCTGCGTTCATGGGCAGGAATATAATGTTGCCACGAAATCCATAATAAATTAGGATGTGTATATTTAATATTGAATCCATTATCTCGTAGTTTATCAATTAAAAATGCAGTACAAGTCGCAATGTCATATCTAGGAAATCCCAAAATAAATTCTGGAACAACATAACAACAAAAACAGTTATTATGTTTTTGACGTGAACACGCCTTAATTTTTTTGTGAACGCGATTTAAAACTTTTATATATACCTCGGTACGTTTTTCCTGACGATATTTGGTTTCTTTATACAGATCATCTAAATTGATTTTTTCATTAATTGCATCCATTAGTTTTATTCGAGAAAAAAACTATTAAAAAATAACGATGGAATATATATATGATTAAACATATAGTTTTAGCCGCTGGGGCATATAAAGGTTTATATATATTAGGAGCTTTGAACTATTTAACATCTATAGGCTATTATAATATTGAAAATATTGAAACTATTTATGGTGGGTCTGTTGGTGGATTAATAGGAGCAATACTGTGTTTAAAAATAGATTGGACTGATATGATTAAATATATAATAGAACGACCTTGGAATAAAGTTATAAAATTTGATAGTAATATAATTTTTTCAATGGTTACATCTAAAGGATTATTCGATGAAAATATTTTCAAGATTTTTTTTAAAAATTTATTAGAATCAAAAGGTCTCACTGTAGACGTAACTCTAAAAGAATTGTATGATTTTAGTAATATAGAGTTGTATTTACACGCTGTTAGTGTAAATACACTTGAAATTAGGAAATTATCTTATAAAACAGATCCAGATATGAAATTATTAGATGCTATTTATGCCTCTTGTTGTATGCCTTTCATATTTCAACCTAAAATTTTGGACGGTATGTATTATATTGATGGGGCAGTTAAAAATGTTTATCCAATGGATTTTTGCATAAAAGACAATAAAAAACAAGAAGAAATATTAGGTATAAAAATACGAGATTTAACCAAAAAAAATTCTATAACGGTCGGTGATAATTTATTTTCATATGGTTATTATTTATTTAATTCATTAATATGCGAATATAGAACAAAATATGATATTAATATCCGCAATCAAATAATTATTCCTGCTAAACAAAGCACAATAGAAACAGCTGTAAGTATTGTAAGCGAAAAAAAAACTAGACAAGCATTTTTAGAGTTAGGTGAAAGATACGCTAAATTATTTTTCGAATATGAAAAAAATAAACAATAGTTCATTATATCAAATTTAAATTTAAAAATATAAAATATAATTTAATTATTATGAATAAAAATATTATTATTATTGATAATTTTTATACCAATGTCGATGCTACAAGAGAATTTATTTTAAAACAACCATTCAATATTACAGGAAATTTTCCTGGAAAACGAACAGAATCTTTTGCAACGGATGAAGTAAAAAAGATTTTCGAAAAGGAAATTGGAAGAAAAATAAGTTATTGGCCAGAAATATATAATGGATCATTTCAATATACTACAAAAAATATTGATTCTTGGATTCACAGAGATTTAACAACTTGGGCCGCAATTTTATATTTGACCCCAGATGCACCTTTATCTTCGGGAACAGGATTTTTTCGTCACAAAAGTACCGGAATAGAAAATAAGTATCAGTATGATTCTTCTGAAAAAGATATTCAAGAAGAATTGGACCGTGATAGCAATAATCTAAAAAAATGGGATATGGTTGATTATGTAGGAAATAAATACAATAGATTAGTATTATTTCAAGGAAGTAGAAATCATAGAAGTATGGAATATTTTGGTGAAAATAAGTATGATGGACGTTTGTTTCAATTATGGTTTTTCGATACAGGTGATATCCTAGATGTTTAATTATATCCAATATAATGTAAAATTTTTCTTCTTATATTATATATGAATCCATTATTATCTGCTCTTAAATATCTACCTGGAGACAAAAAAAGTGGAATAGAATTTATAATAAGGCAGTTGCTAGTAGTTATTGTATTTGCTTTTTTATATTGGCTAGCTGGATATTTTCACAAAAAGTTCCCTGAGTATGACCCATTATTAAGACCTAAAATGGCAGAGGCAGTCACTGAAAAAGAAATGGAAGAGATGGGAACAAATTATAAGCCGTGGAGTTTTGCAGATTGTTTTTATTTCAGTTTAGTAACACAAACAACTGTAGGATATGGTGATATGATAACACATACTCGTATGGCTCGATTAATTAATATTTTACAATTACTAACTATTTATGGTGTTTTGGCAGTTAGTTGGATTTAAAGAGTAGTTTTAATAAATTCTGTTAAAGATTTTTCATTAGGTTTAGCATCAAATTCAACAACCTGGTCACCTTTT
>Ga0315320_10003950_pt1 | contig 12132 bp, 10 predicted proteins | sample M140m21515metaG_FD_203458 | JGI IMG/M metagenome (GOLD analysis project Ga0315320, IMG submission 203458) | Ammonia-oxidizing marine archaeal communities from Monterey Bay, California, United States - M1 40m 21515 | ecosystem: Environmental > Aquatic > Marine > Coastal | place: USA: California...
TAATTGAGGATTCACAGGCTCTTTTGCACCACTACCTGCTTCGAGATATAATAATTTAAATCCATAATACTCTGCTGTTAGCGCGTATGCTTGTATTCTTTTAGTATCGTCTTTTTCGATGAGTTTTACTTTACCTACTTCTCCAACTTTACCACCAGGGGCACAAACCAAATACCCCATAGGTAATGGTTCAATATTACTTCTTCTAATGTGTGGAGCACCGGCAACCTGTTCTTCTATGAGATATCGTGAACTTGTGCTATTCATGAGCATCATGAATGTAACTGCATCTGCAGATGATGATAGAGCCGCTGCCCCCTGTGGGAACAAAACAATGGGAACTTGACGGTTATCAGTCCTCGTAGAGTCTTGTGTCTTTGCCCAGGCAACTAATTCTAGTATTTCTCTAATTGCTATTACGGTTGCTTCAACATTATCGGAATCAGTGTCAGACGACCCGCCAACCAGTATCATACTAGTTCCTGCGTTAACAGCTGCTAAACACCGCTTTGCTGCTACGTCTGGTGTTTGGTCAGCAGGATCAATGAGAATTGCGTGCCTCGTCTTTGCATGTTTTTTCGTTAAATATCCTAATATTTTCAATTTTTGAATCATTACCTTCACCAACTCTTCTTCAAAAAAGCATTTGATTGTAAAAATTCTTGTGCTCTCTTAGATCCCATATGTATCTCAGAGTGTATTGATTTTTTAGGATTTGTTCCTTTCCATTGCATAAGCTGTAACCAATTTATTTCAGATGGGAGTTCATTTGCAGACCAAATTTCTAATATTGAATCTGGGCGTCTCCCAGAAATAGAATTATCAATATTAACTGACGAGTCTACTGTCGTTCCCCCAAACCAAATTTTACTCGACTTAGGGGGATTTGTATGTATTATATGGTCAAACATCAAGGTACCTGAACCCAAGAAACCAGCACCAACAAAATCAATATTATTTAATCGAATTTTCTCTATTTTGGTTCTTAAATGGAAAAAACAATTTCTATTTGCTAACGATATAGAAATAGCTTTACAAAACCATGAATATCTAATTGCAGATGAGTCTAAAATAGGTTCTTGAGAAAAAATAGAGCCTAGCCAATTTGGGTTAATAATAGGCCAATTATCTATTAGTCCTGGTTTTTCACCATACATTCCGATTTCTGCAGACTCGGTAAAGAAATGAATTTCGGTATCAATATTATCCAGTATCTCATGAGCCATGCATAAATAAGAAAGATTAGTATCTAAAATGGCTATTTTCAAATTATTCATCTCCTGTGGGTTCTATTGAAAGAGCATGTACAGGGCATGCTGGGATGCAGAGATTACAATGAGTGCATGTTGACTCTTCAACATAAACCAAAATATTAACCAACTCTAAAGCATTGACAGGGCATAATGCTACACAAGCCGCGCAGCCGAAACATCGATCTTCATCAACAACAAAAACGTGATGATCAAGTTTGGCCATGCTAATCGCAGGGGGTCTCATCTCTCATAACTTCCCCCACCCCTTCATTTCTATTAGAAAATATAATCACGATATTAATATTGAATAATAATATAATATTACATAAAACTGCAGTATTCATGTGAAGTGTGATGCAGGTAGTCTAAAATCATTAAGATAAAATTTTTCCAAAAAAGTAATTCAGATAATTATTTTATTTTTCCAGTGGAAATAATGGGGTTACCATCCGCTTTGTTCAAGGACGTCCTCCTTCACCATTCGTATCATAGGAGGAGACGAGAGTGGATACTTCTGAAAATTTTGTTGAGGTTACAGTAAAAGAATCAACCCATCTTCCTGATTCTAGAGGAAATGCAATAAAAAATATGTTATTAATGGATTACCATATAGATGTCAACAAGGTTCGTGTTTCTCTGAGGTATGATATCAAAGGTAGTATATCAAGTTCTCAATTGAATAAATCTGTTTACGATCTTTTTTCTGACCCTATAATTGAATTTGGTTCGGCAAATAGATTATTATTAAATTCAAAAGATATATTTCCAAAACTTCCAGACTTAGTAATTCAAGTAGGATTTAAGCCCGGTATTACCGACAACGCTGGGAACGCTGCTTTAGATGGCCTTATGACATTATATCCTAACTTAAAGGAAATAAATATTTCATGTTCTAAAACCTACATGTTTTGGGGAATCCCCTCAACAGTAAATATTACTGATTTAGCTAAGAAAATTTATAATCCTATGATTGAGAGGGTTAGTATATCTGATAAAAAAAAGTGCTTAAATTATGATTGGCCTAAATTAGAATTCCCAGAGATGCCAAAACTGGCTGAGCAACCTTGCCAAATCGTGAACCTTGATGTGTCCGATGAAGAACTAATTAAAATCAGTGAAAAAGGTCTTCTGGCATTGAATCTAGATGAAATGAGGGCCATACAGGAAAATTATAGAGACCCGGCAGTTCGTTCTGCGAGAGAAAATTTAGGTTTACCTAGGGATGCACCTACTGATGCTGAATTAGAATGCCTAGCACAAACTTGGTCAGAACACTGCTCACATAAAATTTTTGCAGCAAATATTCATCATGTTGATCATGAAACAGGGGAAGATACACACATTAATTCTTTATTTAAGACATATATAATGGAGCCAACGTTAGACATACAATCCAAGGTTGATTGGTTACTAAGTATTTTTCACGATAACTCTGGAGTCATTGCATGGAATGATTCATGGAGTCTATGTATTAAGGCTGAGACACACAATACCCCTAGTGCATTAGATCCTTATGGCGGAGCAATGACAGGGATAGTAGGAGTAAATCGAGACATTTTGGGCACAGGATTAGGTGCAAAACCAATAGCCAACACAGATGTATTTTGCTTTGGACCACCAGATTATTCTGGACATTTACCCGAAGGTCTTTTTCACCCATCTCGAGTATTTCGTGGAGTACATGCTGGAGTAAGGACTGGTGGTAATGAGTCTGGAATACCAACAGTTAATGGCGCAATAGTCTTTGATGATAGATATCTAGGGAAACCGTTAGTATACTGCGGGACTGTTGGTATTATGCCTAGGGAATTACCAGATGGTCGTCAGAGTCATGATAAAACACCAAATCCAGGGAATATTATCTACATGGTTGGTGGTAGGGTTGGTAGTGATGGAATACATGGTGCAACGTTCTCAAGTTTAGAATTGACTGAAGATAGCCCATCTTCGGCAGTTCAGATAGGAGATCCGATTACTCAAAAGAAAATGATGGATATGGTGTTAGAGGCCAGAGATTTAGGTTTGATACAGGTAATTACAGATAATGGTGCAGGCGGACTGTCCAGTAGTGTAGGTGAATTAGCAGAATTAACTGGCGGTGCAGATTTAGATTTAGCAACCGTCCCATTGAAACAACCAGGATTATCCAAATGGGAAATATTAGTGTCAGAATCACAAGAAAGAATGACGATTGGAATTAATCCTGAGGATTGTGAAGAGTTTGAAAAACTAGCGGAGTTGCACGAAGTAGAAGCTACTGCGGTAGGTAAATTTACAGATACGGGAGCATTTGTTGTACGTTATGGTGATGAAACGGTGGCCCATTTGCCAATTTCATTCTTACACGAGGGGTGCCCTCAACTACAATTGGAATCAGAATGGCGAACTCCAAATCATTATCCAATTTTATTCCCATCTACGGATGAATTTGAGATGGGAAAAATCTTATCCAGATTAATGGCTAGGCCCAATATCGCTAGTAAAGAATGGTGGGTAAGATCTTATGATCATGAAGTCATTGCTCAATCTGTGATCAAACCATTTTGTGGAGTAAATCATGACGCGCCTGGGGATGCAGCAGTCATTGCTCCAATCCATGGCAAGATACAAGGTGCAGTTATTTCAAATGGAATAGTTCCGAGATATTCTGATATCGATTCTTATGCCATGGCGGCAGCTAGTATAGATGAGGCATTGCGAAATGCAGTTTGCGTTGGCGTAGATTTAGACTTAATTGCCGGTCTTGATAATTTTTGTTGGCCAGACCCGATAGAATCTACTAAAACACCAGATGGACGTTATAAATTGGCTCAATTAGTTAGAGCAAATAGAGCATTAGAAGACGTATGTAGAGCGTACAATTTGCCATGTATTAGTGGCAAAGATTCTATGAAAAATGATGCAACATTAGATGGGGAAAAAATTAGTATCCCACCAACCCTTTTATTCAGTTTAATTGGCAATCATTCAGATGTAAGAAAGGCAGTTTCAAGTGATTTCAAAGAAGTTGGTGATATGATATATCTAGTAGGAGAAACACATCAAGAGCTAGGGGCCAGTGAATTAGCCTTTATGTTCCGTGAAGAATCAAATGGAAAAAGTGGAATTGGAGGACGAGTTCCAAAAATTGATACTTCAAGAAATTTATCACTTTATCGTAGTTTAACGAAAGCGATGTCTAATGAATTAATTTCAAGCGCTCATGACTGTAGTGACGCAGGTCTTGCGGCTGCAGTAGCCGAATGTTGCTTCGGTTGCGGTTCAGGAGCCGATTTGGAAATATCGAATTTATTTAACTCAGATGCCGATTTAGATGAGTGGGGCGCCTTATTCGGAGAGAGTTTGGGCAGGATTTTAGTAAGTATAAAGCCGGAAAATTCTCAATTATTTGAAGAATCTATGAAAGATCATGAATGTAATTACTTAGGAAAAGTAAATCCTGGAGACAATATAATAGTTACTAAATCAGAGAAAGTTGTACTTATCGCTTCAATGTCAGAATTAAGAGACTCATGGAAAAGTACTTTGCATGGAGGTAGAACTATATGATTCCCGAAGTAGCGGTTCTTTCTGGTTTCGGAATTAATTGTGAAGCGGAAACAATAGCAGTTTTCGAAATGGCTGGCGCTAAAGCAGACAGAGTACATGTAAATAAGCTAGTTAATGGAGAACTAAATTTGGAAAATTATGACATTATGGCTATACCAGGAGGATTTTCATTCGGAGATCATTTGGGAAGCGGTAGATTAATGGGTAATAGGCTGCGTTTTGGTCTACGAGAACAAGTTAGAAATTTCGTTAAGTCAGGCAAACCAGTAATTGGAATATGTAATGGTTTTCAAGTACTAGTAAAAATGGGATTATTACCAGGAGATAATGATGTCAGTTTAACTCAAACTGCGTCACTGGCACTAAATGATTCTGGTAATTATGAAAATCGGTGGACAACTTTGGAATTTGATTCGAAAAGTCATTGTATTTGGACTAAGGGAATGACAAGAATCAGAGTGCCCGTGAGGCATGGTGAAGGGAAATTCGTAACAACTGACAAGAAACTCCTCGATGACTGGAGCGAAGCAGGACAACTTGTTGTAAAATATGTAGACCCTTCCAGTAGATACCCGTCCTCAGGGGATAAAGTATTGGCATATCCAATTTCTCCCAATCAAAGCTGGAGAAACATCGCTGGGGTATGCGATCCATCAGGATTGGTATTCGGTTTAATGCCCCATCCTGAAGCCAATCATTCAACATGGCTAGGAGCAACTTGGACTAGGGAAGATATAAAACACGGTGAAGGAGAAGGTATGAAAATATTCAGGAATGCTGTAAATTATGTTGTAAATAATTTTAATAGATAAAATCCAAATCTTCTTGCAAGAGATACTTATCGATGCTAACATGATAACTCGTGATGCGACAGAAGTATTTTCAGAATGGGCTTTAAGAGATAGAGATGAAGGAATGGAGAGTGGGCATTCAAAATCAGTTAATGAGATGCTAAACATTGCAATTAAGATGCTTCCAAGACCGTTTACAATGATAGATGTTGGTTGTGGAAATGGTTGGGTGTGTCGTAAATTACAATCAAACGATAATTGTAGTAAGGTAGTTGGTGTTGATGGATCTATTGAAATGATTACTAAAGCAAATCAAAAAAGCAAGGGCGAATTCTACTTAGCAAAACTTCCAGGATGGAAACCTTATCAGAAATTCGATTTAATTCATTCGATGGAATTTCTGTACTACCTAAATAACCCATTAGAAATGCTGAAAGAATTCTTTGATGAATGGCTAAACAATAATGGAATTCTAATTACAGGAGTAGACCATTATTTGGAAAATATTGCAAGTCATGATTGGCCGAAATCTCTCAATGTACATATGACAACATTAAGTGAAGAACAATGGAGACAAGGTATGATTGATGCTGGGTTTATTGACGTTGAAACACGACGTGTGGGCATCAAGTCAGGGTTTGTAGGCACATTGGCAATTTTTGGTCGAAAGCCTTGAAGGCTTTACACTATCAACAAAGTTGAATGCTTTCCACATAATCCGAAAACTATGTCCGAACCAAGTATCACCCTGGAAAAGGAAGCAACAGTTATTGACATACTGATTATTTTGTATCCCACTGCAAAGAAAAATTCTCTTAGGAGAATGATAGATCATGGCAGAGTCAGAGCCGATGATGTGAGAATAAACAAAGCAAATACAAAGATTTCGTCGGGCACTACTATCAAGGTTCTGTCTAGAGCAGATGGAGATCAAAAAGAAAGGAATAAAAAAAATATATTAGAAGAGCCAGATATATTATTTTGTGATAACGAAATAATAGTTGCGAATAAACCCGAAGGGCTCTTGTCCGTTGCAACAGACAGAGGAGAATCAGATACGATGTACGATAGAGTATCACATTGGGCGTCTCAAAACCTACAGAAAAGAATTTTTTTAATACACCGTCTTGACAGAGAAACATCGGGGTGCATGATTTTTACAACTACCCAAGAAAGTAAAAACAAATTACAATCACAATTTAAAAGTCGTACAATTGAACGGATTTATCATGCGGTTGTGTTTAGTAAGCCACAGACTAAATCTGGAACAGAATCTATTAGAATCCAAGAAACAAAAGACAAACGGGTTCGTTTAGTGATTGGAAATAAAAGAGCGGGTAAAGAGGCAATAACTCATTGGGAAATAGAGAGAACAGGACCTGTAAATAGCTTATTAAGAATAAAAATAGATACAGGAAGAAGAGCGCAAATAAGATTACATATGGCGAACATCAATTGCCCGGTCCTAGGAGATACAAGATACGGAAGAGGCAAAACAAGTGTAAATCGATTATGTCTACACGCCTCAGAATTAACCTTTCAGCACCCGAATGGTGAAGAAATACATGTTTCAAGCCCTATTCCCAAAAAATTAATATCCGAATTGAATAGAAAATCGTTATAATTCATCTTCAACAAGATAAGCAGGTATCTTTTGTACTATCTTGCTTCCCTCAGGAGCATCTATTAATTCTTCAATTATTAAAGAATTATCATTCAAAAGTGATTCATCTAAAGCGACCAGCCTAAGAGACAATCTCCATCTCTTAATTATTTCATAGATAACAGTAGTTACCAATAAAGAAATTACAAAAAAAGAACAAATCCAACCAACCGTATATTGATCAACCATTATTATCTCTCTCAGTTAGTGCCTTCCAACTTTCTTTAGCATACATTTTTGCAGAAGAAAGAGGATCATCTACGCTATATATCCCTGAACCAACAATTATACCGTCTGAACCATTTATGATAGCATCATAAGGATTCCCATATCGTTGTCCTAACTCACCATCTCCTGTTGCTAAGTTAACACCAGGTGTCCATATTAATTGGTTTCTTCCAACCTTCTGTCTGAGTAAGCGTATCTCCTCGGGAGAACTTCCGTTACCAATATATCCAACAACGTATGGTGACCCCTTACCAGTCTTTATTGTCTCATCAGTGTATGTTTTTGTAATCATATTTCCTCTACTGGACATCTGAGCAAGCAAAAATATGCCACCGACTCTCTGAACATCATCCCACGCTGCTCCAATACCATCTACAATATCTGGGCCAGAAATACGATGGGCAGTAACTAAATCTGCCCATGATCTAATATCATAGACGCCGCCCATCTGCACACGTGATATTTTCCCAATATCTGCAAATTTCCTATCTTCAAAAATTATTAGATCATGTCTTTTTGCACATTTAACAACTTTTTCCCATTTTTCGGATTGAAAGTCATCTACCATATCAACATGAGTCTTTAAAGCCGATATATGTGGCCCAACCAGTTCAATCAAATCGACAAGAGAATTAGTTGTTTTTAAATCGGCAGCTAATACGACCAACGATTGTTTTTTTGTTGCAATCTCCATGAATCGATGCGAAAGGGGATTAGCACATTCTTTCCATCTAATGCCCCATACTTCCTCTTCTCTCATAATCTCTACTAGTTAACGATTATACATCAAGTCTTTCATCATTCTTCTCTCAAATAAAGACAATATCATCAATCCATTGATTAATAAGATATATTTTCGGTCAATACATGGTCCTCTATACCCCTGGAAATACATCCGGTTATCCTAGTGAGATAATTGAGTCAGGTATCCGATTTTATTTTTTGGGAGGAGCACAAGAAGTAGGAAATGTCGGCTGTATAATAGAAGATAATACTGGTACTAGATTACTAATCGATTATGGAATGGCTCCAACTAGGCCACCAAGATATCCATCAGAAAGTCCTCCAGTGTCAGATGCCATAATTACCCATAGTCACATAGATCACATCGGAATGGCACCTTGGCTTGTTGGAGCACATGGAACTACATTACATGGAACAACTTTGACTGCAAAGGTTTCAGAAATAATGTGGAGAGACACTTACAAAGTATCATCCATAGAAGGATACCCTCTGTCTTGGGATAAGAGAGATTTAGACCTAGCTTTAGACTCATGGAGAACTCATAAGATCGATGAACCATTCAAAATAGGAAAGTGGGAATGCAAATTCCATTTAGCAGGACATATGCCAGGGGCTGTTATGATAGAAATAAATACTCCAACTGCTAGAATACTTTGGACAGGAGATATTGATACACGCAATAGTCCCAATGTGATAGGGGCGAGTCCAATAAGTTGTGATATATTATGTTTAGAAGGAACTTACGGGGACCGAACGCACCCCGATCGTCAAGAGGAAGAACAAAGATTTGTAGAGAGAGTAAAAGAAGTTGTCAACAGAGGAGGAGTTGCATTAGTGCCTGCTTTTGCTTCGGGAAGAGGCCAGGATATTCTTCGAATATTGAAACGTGATGCCCCTCATCTCAACGTTCATTTTGATGGTATGGGAACAAGGCTGACTAAAGACTGGTTGTTGTTTCCTGAATATAATAATAATTTTAAGGAACTCATGAAAACTTGGAAATGGGTAAAGAGAGTTTATGGTAAAAGTGATAGAAAAAAGGCTCTAAACGCCGATGTAATTGTTACTACGAGTGGAATGTTAGATGGAGGTCCGGCCTTGTGGTACCTTAATCGTTTAAATTCTAATAAATCAAATGCAATCTTACTAACAGGATATCAGGCGGAAGGATCAGGTGGTAGAAAATTACTCGATGAAGGAAAACTCTCTATTTATGGAAAAATGACGGATATAAATTTAGAAATAAATCAGTATGCTCTTTCAAACCACGCAGACGGGCCTTCACTAGTTAAATTTGCAGAGCAATGCTCTCCTAGAGAAATAATATTATTCCATGCTCCTGATGAGGGAATTACTTCTCTAAAGAATCAATTAGATGGTAAATTTAAGGTATTTCTACCAGAAAATAATAAACCCCTCTACTTAAACCTTTAATGCTTTAAAATAGCATTTCAGTAGGGAAGTTCATATGCCGTCTGTCATAGCATATACACTAGGTGAGTCTAGACTCACCAATATATTTGGAAATAGGTGGAATAATGAGTGAATTAGAAAAAATTATGGATGAAAGATTTGGATTAACAGATGCTGGAGTAACGTGGCAGAGTGAAATGAGAGCTGGATTAACTACTTTCATGACTATGGCATATATCTTATTGGTAAATCCAGCTATGCTGTCTGGAACTGGGATGCCCTATGATGATGTATTATTTGCAACTGCTATGGCAGCATTTATTGGTTGTGCAGTAATGGGTCTTTGGGCTAATTTACCGTTTGCTTTGGCTCCTGGTATGGGACTTAATGCATACTTTGTGTTTACAGTTGTGATTGAAATGGGAATTCCATGGGAAGTAGCACTGGCAGCCGTATTGGTCGAGGGATTAATTTTCTTGGTAATTTCTCTTCCTCAGGTAGGCTGGAGAACTAAGATGATTAACTCTATTCCTCAGGATTTGAAGATAGCAACGGGTGCTGGGATTGGAATGTTCCTTGCCATTATTGGCTTAGAAGAAACAGGCATAATAGTGAATAATGGTGTAACATTAGTAGGATTAGATGATACGGCTTCTTGGACACACACATCAGGGGAACTGTGGGCTCTTGTTGGAATAGTGGCTATAGCTGCAATGATGGCTAAGAAAATCCCGGGCTCTATCGTTTGGGGTATTCTCGGTATATCTGTAATTGGATGGCTCTTAGGTGTTTCCGATCCTTACAATATGCTTGGTAATGCTGACCCATTAGTCATCTATTTTGATGCAAACGGTACCGAAGTTGATCTTCTTGCGACAGCGTCTTACATGTGTGAAGGAGGATCTTGCTATTACGCCAATACAGATGTATTGGTCGCTGTAAATGTGCCAGCCGGATGGGGTGTAGCAGAAGCTACTGCACCTTCATTTGGGTGGGGCGAAGGTAAGATGTTCGGTTTTGTTGGATTACCTGAAGAAACATTATTTGCATTCTTTGACGGTTTTGGTGATTTAGATGCCATAGTTGTTGATGGTATCGAAACAAGAGCAGCCTATGACTGGTCAGTTGGCGATTTCTTATTAGTAATGATAACTTTCTTGTTTGTAGATATCTTTGATACAGCAGGAACTCTATATTCAGTAGGTAGAGCTGCTGGATATGTTGATGAAAATGATGAATTACAAAATTCTGATGAAGCTTTCATTTCCGATGCTGCAGCAACAATAGTGGGCGCTATGACTGGAACTAGCACAACAACAACATATATTGAATCAGCTGCAGGTGTTGAAGAAGGTGGGAAAACAGGGTTGGTCGCTCTAACATGTGGTGTTTTATTCCTTTCTGGATTATTCCTTTCTGGATTATTTGAAGCAATACCAACATATGCAGCAGCATGTGCATTAGTAATAGTAGGATCATTGATGATGCGCCAAGCCGCTGATATCGATTGGTCTGATCTTGAAGTAGCTATACCGGCATTCATAACAATGATATTGATGCCCTTTGCTTATTCTATTGCAGCAGGTATTGCATGGGGGATAATAGCATATGTATTGGTTAAACTAGTAGCGGGTAAATACGAAGAGATAAACGCAGTAATGGGCGTTTTATTTGTATTGATGATAATGTTTTATTTGGGTCCGGGAGATCAAACGACGTTTGAATATTTATTCAGCAATCTTTGATATTTATAATATAACTTGAGTCCCACAGTCTAAGTCAAAAGATTGTGGGACTCGCTAATTATGATGTGGTTTTTTGGTAGATAATCTTTTACAAGAATTGAAAAATACGATAAGAACTGTTCCCAATTTCCCAAAGGATGGGATTTTGTTTAGAGATATTACTCCCATATTATCAGATAGCCAATTACTCACAGAAATGATGGAAAGGATTGTAAAAGATATTGAAGATCTACACTGGGTTCCAGATGTTATAGTCGGGCCGGAAGCTAGAGGGTTTATTTTTGGGCCACTATTATCAACTAGGCTGAAAACTAGTTTTGTGCCTGTGAGAAAATCTGGAAAACTACCTGCTAAGACAATCAAAATAGATTACACTCTTGAATATGGATACGATAGTCTAGAAATCCATGAAGATGCCATATGTCCTGGACAAAAGATTTTGATTATTGATGATTTACTTGCCACAGGAGGTACTGTATCTGCATGTATTGAACTTTGTAAGAAAATAGGAGCTGATGTTATAGGTTTAGTTTTCATAATAGAATTAGAAGGATTGGGCGCACGAGAGTTACTAGGAAACACTCCAATCCTCTCTCTTTTGAAATTTCCAGCATGAATATTTTACTGAAGACCCGATTTATTCAAAGGTAGCACACCTTTCCACGGAATGTTAAGATGGCTGATAATTCAACACCGCCCCCCCCTCCGCCACCACCCTCTCCTCCGAAAGCAAAACCTATGACTAG
>Ga0315320_10003951_pt1 | contig 12130 bp, 8 predicted proteins | sample M140m21515metaG_FD_203458 | JGI IMG/M metagenome (GOLD analysis project Ga0315320, IMG submission 203458) | Ammonia-oxidizing marine archaeal communities from Monterey Bay, California, United States - M1 40m 21515 | ecosystem: Environmental > Aquatic > Marine > Coastal | place: USA: California...
AAAATGAGTGGAGATACAGCGTGGACGACGTTTGTTTTGCCACTGGTCACGCCGCCAGTTGGTACCACGCACCTCATCGCACGTCTCATTGTTGCAGGGGGCGATGATGGTTTGGAAGACATTCAAGGTAGTGTTGGCTTCGATGATATTAGCATTGAAGAAAAACCACAGCTTGAAATTACGACTGATCAGCCACGTGGAATTTACAATATCGGCGATACTGTCCGGGCAAGGGCAAGTATTGCAGGCTACTTGCCAGCAGACATCGACAAGGTTCAGTTTGCCCTGTACGACGTCAACGGCAGGTTGATGTTAAGCACGATCTTGCCCATCCAACGCGCGCCGGAGAAACCGGCTGTGGGAAGCACTGAGAACCGCAGTCGGACACAAGTGAATTGGGAAATCCCAGGTTTGCAGTCTGGTTATTATCAGATGAATGTGGCACTGGTGGGGGGAGACGATTTACAGCTCAATGCTCAAACGACTTTGGCTGTCGTGCAGGATTTAGGTGAGCATGGACGAGGACTTTTTGGCTGGACTTTGGAAAGCAACACGGAGCAGATACAGGCCGCTGACCTTGCACTCTGGCTGTCTCGTCTAGGCGTGTCCTGGGTCAAGTATCCCTGTTGGGAGCCAGATAAAGTTGCCCGTGATGAGCTGCAAGTTGTTTTCTCAAAATTGCAGGATGCTCGAATCCAAACGGTGGGCATGCTCAATCAGCCACCACCTGTGCACCTCGAAAAGTTTTCGGTGTCCGGGGAAATCGTGGCTGCTGAAGTTTTTCGTGATCCCGAGACATGGCAAGCTTTGTTGTCACCCATCATGGGACAGTTCACTCAAAAAGTCACGATGTGGCAGTTGGGTGGCGAGAGAGATTTTAGTTTTCTCGGGTTGCCCCGGTTGCCAGAGCAAATCAGGGAAATCGTTGAGGGCCTAGAGGAAAGAAACGGACAGAAAATCGATGTCACGCTTTCGTGGCCATGGCTTGAGCCCTCAGCACCATTCGCCGAGGCAAGTTGGCGTGCAACTTGCCGAAGCAGCACGCCACCCTTGTCCGCAACAGAGCTGGATGCGTTTCTGGAGAAAAGTGACAGTGAGCAGGCCGCTGGCGGATTTGCAGGCCCCAGGACATGGCTACTTCTCGATCCGCTCGATGCTAAAATATATGACCGGCAGACTCGAATACGTGACCTCGTGCTTAGAATGGCCACCGCGCGAAAGCACCGTGTGCAGGCTGCTTTTGTTACCCGTCCCCATGATCCCAAGCACGGACTACTACGGTCAGATAGCCGTCCCGGGGAAATGCTGCTTCCTTGGCGTACTACATCGTTGCTACTGGGGAATTTGCGGGCGGTTGGATCCATGCGGCTGCGTTCCCAAGCCGATAATCAAGTCTATATCAATGCAAAACGGGCAGTCGTATTGATGTGGGCCGATGAGGTGACAGAAGAGTTGGCATACTTTGGAGATGGAGCACGGATGGTTGATGTGTGGGGACGAGTCACTCCACTGCAGACAGTCAAGGTCGGAGGGCAATTAGTGCAACGCGTCCCGATTGGACCCGAGCCCGTCTTTCTGATCGGCTGTGACCCAGCTGTGCTTGCGTTTCGGATGTCGGTCGAGTTAGGCAGTGATCGTCTGGATAGTCCGCTGGGACGTAAAGAGGTGATGAAGATCGCTTTCACCAACCCGATGCGAGAGAGCCTGATTGGGCAAGTTCGAGTCATTCCACCCCGATCCTGGCGTGTCACTCCACCCAAGAAATCGTGGAGACTTCTGGGCGGGCAGGACGCCGAGGTAGATTTTCAAGTGGTACTGAGTAACACGGCCGATATCGGTGAGTACGAGGTAGAAATACAGTTCGCTCTGGAAACCAATCCTCCGGAAATCGTATCCGTATACCGCAAGGTTCGCGTTGGGCCCGCCGGAATCGACATGACAATCGAAACTCGGCTCTTGCCTGATGGACGTTTGCGGGCAGAGCTGGTGATCAACAACAAGACGACAACACCCCGGCTTTATGACTGTTTTTACTTTCCTCCTGCAGGATCGTTTGAGCAGCAACAGGTCGCCGTCCCTGCTGGTAAAGAAGTCCGACGAGGGATCAACTTTCGTGATGGTGCTGAGATGCTTGGCAAGCGTTTTCGCGTTCGGGCAGTCGAGCAGAAGAACAAGCGGGTGATGAATTATGAAGTCACGATCACGCGATAGGCTTGACGGTTCCCAATCCTGCTAACGTCACCGGGAACCTGCTGTTTCCGGTTTTGAAACGGTACACCTGACCCAACTTAGTTGAAGAACGAATGCGAGTATTGCTCACAAACGATGACGGTGTCGAAGCTGACGGCTTGCTGGCCTTGCATAAAAGTGTTCAGCACTGTTTTGGTAATGATGTCGAAATCATGGTGGTGGCACCCGATCGTGGACGCAGTGAGTGCGGACATAGCGTTACCACCAGCCGGGCGTTGAAAATCGAGCAGGTTCGACCCGGTTGGCTCGCTGTCGATGGAACACCCGTGGATTGCGTCAGGGCTGCCTTTGGAACGCTACAGCAAGAGGTAGATCTGGTTCTTTCCGGTGTGAACGCGGGAGCGAACCTCGGTGTTGATTTGCTCGTCAGTGGAACATTCGCCGCCGCGCGAGAAGCTGCCATGCACGGCATTCCTGCAATGGCAGTCTCTCACTACCGTCATCCCGCTATTCCCAAAACCTGGGATCATGTTCCGCGATGGGTAGCCGACACGATTCGAGATTTCGGCGAGAAGGCCGAGAGACGCAAGGCGGGACAGGACACCGACACAACCATGCTCTGGAATGTGAACCTGCCCGCAGTGGTTCCCGATGCGGCCATACCGCCCATCGTCCGGTGTGGTGTCGACACGAAGCCGATGGCCCGGGAGCCCATACTCGAGGGCAACCTCCTACGATTCGCCGCCGACTTTCACGCACGGCCTCGCGAGCCAGAGTTGGACGTCGATCGTTGCTTCACTGGCCACATGACGATCAGCGAATTCTCACAACCGTTCTTCATCTGATGAACAGTTGAACGCATCAATGAATAGTGGGCAGTTGCCCTGAACCAATGACGCATCGCTTCTCCACCCAGTTAGCGGCGCCGCCGGTGCGGCAAGTGCTTATTCGTGGGGCTTACTTGCGATTGCAATATTCGTCTCTTCGAGACTCATTGCAACAGGTGCCAAGCCACCGGCAGCCACTTCGTGCCGTTCAAGCTCACCGCGGACGATTCGCACCTCGCGTGGTGCCTCAATTCCGATCGCGACCCGGTTGCCCGAGATTCGATTGATCGTCAATACAACGTTGTCGCCGATGACCAGTTGCTCACCTTCTTTACGACTTAACACCAACATGTCTGCTTCCCTGTAATGGAGTTGTTTCTTTCGATGTACTGACAGGTACAAATCACGTGCCAGTACGGGCCTTTTGAGGGGGGGAAACCTAGGTATTTTCGCGAACTTGAGCTAAAAGCAAAAAAAAAGCCGTAATACAGCAGTCTTGTTGCGTGCAAAAAACGAAAAACCGTTATTTCCCGACCCTCGCCGATGCTGCTCCTTGCAGCTCCGAAGTCGCAAAACGAGAAACTTGTCGCATTTTGCGACCCGTGTCTCGTTTCTTGACTAACAACATCATCGCATGGGGCAGTGACAAGGCTGGTCGCACCGCCAGATGTTTTTTTTGCGGCAGACAAAATTGCGTGTCTTCTTTCCCTTGGATTGCCAGTCAGGAAGGCTTCTGCCCCAAGCCAATTCGGTGGGTGGCAGCAGGATGGCACTCGTTCGATCGGGAGGAGTGTTGCAGCCTTGGCATGCGATTTTGTTCCGCTGATTCGCAAGGTGCAGCTTGGATGCCAACCGGGATCTTGTTGAAACGGCTTAGCTTAAATGCTTGGAGACAGCATCACGATCGGGCTTGGGGATCAAGCCCCGTTCGGTGATGATGCAGTCGACTAAGTCAGCAGGAGTGACATCAAAGGCCGGGTTCATCACGTTTGCTGCGGGAGGGACGATGCAAATTCCCTGCGGTGCAGCGACTTCATCACGATTGCGTTCTTCGATAGGAATGCCGGTGCCGTCGGTCAGAGCTAGGTCAAAGGTACTCGAGGGCGCTGCCACGTAGAATGGTACGGAGTGATAGCGAGCAAGGACGGAGAGCGGGTAAGTACCGATTTTATTAGCAACATCACCGTTTGCTGCAATACGATCAGCTCCTACGATGACGGCATCGATTTTTCCAGAACGCAACAGACTTCCGGCCATCGAATCGGTCAGCACGGTGACGGGGATACCAGCTTGGGATAATTCCCATGCTGTTAATCTGCCGCCCTGCAAAAGCGGACGCGTCTCGTCGGCAAAAACTTCGATTGCCTGGCCTTGCTGGTGGCAGTGATAGATAGGGGCCAGCGCTGTTCCCCACATCGATGTTGCTAATCCACCAGCATTGCAATGTGTCAGCACGCACTTGCTGTCTTTCAGAAGCGTCGCGCCGTGGCGGCCAATATTCTTGCACATCTCGCGATCTTCGTCATGAATCGTGACTGCTTCTTGGATCAGTTTCTGATGCAGTTGTGAATCGTCGGGCGTCGCATCAATGACGGATTTCATCCTATCAAGTGCCCAGAAGAGATTCACAGCAGTCGGGCGACTGGTTGCCAGATGGTCAGCTGCATTGAGGAAGTCCTGTCTCGTGGGCTGGGAAGGCGCGGCTGCTAAGCACACACCGTAGGCCGCAGCGATACCAATGGCGGGTGCACCTCGTACAACCAGTCGCTGGATCGCGTCATGTGTTTCGTCAACAGTGCCGCACGTCAGTGTCACCAGTTCCTGCGGAAGACGGGTCTGGTCAATCAAAACCAATTTGCCGTCAGTGAAGGTAAGTGTTTCGGGCGTTTCGTGTTTCGACATGTTTGGGAGACGCTTTGATCGGTGTGGTGGAGAGGAGATGGAGAGTGTGTGACTCGGATGAACACCGCATGATGAACACCGCACATCAGTTCCGCCCGAGGTGTGGTCGGCTATCTTTACCTTGCTTTCCAAGTTGGAACGATAAACTGCCACGCCAACTGATACAACACGGCAAGTATCAAAGCCAGCGGTATTGCTACGACTTCTGGTCGCCAATACCACCTCGATGATTGACACGCTAAGCTGAGCAGTCCGTGCTGTGCCCCGTCTTAAGCAGCAGGATACGGTACCATCGAGTGGCTCCGGCGAAGTTCCTATTCAGCAGCGGGCCGTTTGAAGTCGGCGTTTCGCGAGGGTAATGGATGCTGAATGCTGGAAGCCGCTACGAAGTAAATCTGCTACGCACAAATTACGTTGAATTCCTGTCTTCACTGAGCTCTGAACCGATGGTGTTTGGTGAAGCGTCCAGTTATGAACGGTTGCCATGACGCTCTTTTATTACAACCCACTATTTCTTGAACACGATACAGGGCAGCATCCCGAACATGCGACTCGTTTGCGAACAGTGATGGCTCGCTTGCAGGCAAGCACCTTTTTTTCTGATCTAACAAGGCCTGATTGGTCACCTGTATCGACGGAGCAGTTGCTGCAGGTGCATACGCGTGAGGCGCTTGATGAGATTCGAAGTTTTATTGAGGGGGGCGGTGGGCAGATCGAGGCGGATACTGTCGTCAGTTCACAGTCGTTGGACGCAGCCAAGGCAGGGTCCGGCGCGGCGTGCGATGCGGTGCAACGCGTGCTTGCGGGTAATGACAAGAACGCATTCTGTTTGATCAGGCCGCCCGGTCATCATGCATTGAAGCAAAACCCTATGGGATTTTGTCTTATCAATCATGTCGCTGTGGCTGCTCGTTATTTGGTGAAACAGCTTGGCGTTGAACGTGTCATGATCGTCGACTGGGACGTGCATCATGGGAATGGCACGCAGGCAACCTTTTGGGAAGATCCGCAAGTTGCTTTTCTGTCGATGCATCGTTCTCCCTTTTATCCTGGGGGGGGAGATGCACATGAGACAGGTTCCGGGGATGGTCTGGGTCTCAACGTCAATTTGCCGGTTCAGTTTGGTACTTCCGCGGCAAAACAGATTGAGCGTTTTAGGTTCGCAACCGAAAAGCTCGCATCATCTTTCAAACCGCAGTTCATTCTGGTTAGCGCCGGATTTGATAGCCATCGCGCCGATCCTGTTGGGGCCAATGGTTTCGAGAGTAACGATTTCGAAACGTTGACGCGGATCATGATGGACATTGCTGAGGTTCATGCGGAAGGTCGCATCGTCAGCTTACTAGAGGGAGGCTACAACCCGGACGCTTTGGCGGAGAGTGTTGAGTTTCACTTGAGAACGTTGCTTGCACCCAGTTTGTAATCAGCAAGTTAGGTGTCGAGAGAGTAAACTTAAGTTGGTGTTGAAGTTTTCTTTTTGGAAAACGCTTGCTAAGTACGAATGATTTGTTGTTTCATGTTCAGTCGGAGAGTCTTGATGTTGCGTGTTCTTGCTGTGCGGCCAATAGTTGCGGCGTTGAGTGTTTGTTTGCTTGTGGCTTGGGCTGTTCCGTTGTGTGGGGAAGAGAAGCAGCCCAACATTTTGTTTGTGTTTTCCGACGATCATGCTCCACAGGCGATTGGTGCTTACGGTTCGAAGATCAACGAGACGCCCAACCTGGATCGGATTGCTCGGGAAGGCGCGATCTTTCAGAACTCGTTTTGCGCGAACTCAATTTGTGGACCTTCCCGAGCCTGCATCTTGACCGGGAAGCATAGCCACAAAAACGGTTTTCTGCGTAATGGTAATCGGTTCGATGGGTCACAAATGACCTTTCCGAAGTTGATGCAGGACGCGGGGTACCAGACAGCGATCATTGGCAAGTGGCACCTTTCAAGTAACCCGACAGGTTTCAACCACTGGGAGGTCTTGCCGGGGCAGGGAAGTTACTACAACCCAGATCTGATTCAAATGAATGGAAAGAAGAAGCGGTACGAGGGTTATTGCACTGACATCATTACGGAGAATGCATTGGCGTGGTTAAAGGACAAGCGTGATCCTGACAAACCTTTCATTTTGATGTGTCAGCACAAAGCACCGCATCGTAACTGGTCGCCACCACCGCGGCACTTTTCGCTTTACAAGGGAATGGACATCCCAGAGCCTGAGACGCTGTTCGACGATTATGCGGGGCGTAGCAAGTTATTGCGAGAGAATGAAATGTCATTGAAGGATCATTTCTTCTGGGGGCATGACATGAAATTTCATGGCGAGAGCCAGTACCCCAATGAGTTTCGTCCGGGGCTTGCCAACGGTGAGTATCGGCGGATGACGAACGAACAAAAAGCAGAGTGGGATGCCGCGTATCAACCCGAGAATGATAAGTTCTTGAAGGAGATGAAAGCAGGGAAACTGAGTCCCAAAGATGTCATCCGCTGGAAGTATCAGCGATACATCAAAGACTACCTAAGGTGCATTCAGGCAGTGGATGATGGCGTGGGAGCAATGCTTGAATATCTTGATGAATCAGGTTTAGCTGATAACACCATTGTCATTTACAGTTCAGATCAGGGCTTCTATCTCGGTGAACATGGGTGGTACGACAAGCGATGGATGTTTGAGGAATCGCTAAAGATGCCTTTTCTGATTCGATGGCCCGGTGTGATTGAACCCGGAGTCGATGCCAAAGCATTGATCCAAAATATTGATTATGGTCCCACCTTTCTCGATGTTGCTGGCGCGGAGATCCCTCAGGAGATGCAGGGACGCAGCATGGTATCGATGCTAAAAGATCAGGGGCGGGCCTCCGCGTCTTGGCGGGATGCAATTTATTACGCGTATTATGAGAACGCAGCCGTACACAATGTGCCAGTTCATGATGGTGTTCGGACGGATCGCTACAAGTTGATGTTTTTTCCGAGAACACGCGAATGGAATCTGTTTGACCTTGAAGAGGATCCACAGGAGCTGGTTAGCTTGCACGCGGACCCAGATTACGCTGCGATTCTTGCTGGAATGCAAAAACGTTATCGGGATTTGCGTCATTTTTATGACGTTAATTCAGCTGTTCTGCCGGCAACCAGAGGTGATGAGCCACGATGGCGAGAGCGGGATAAAGTTTTGACCCTGAATGCAAGGAAAGGGAATGTGGACCTGGCTTTCATTGGCGACTCGATTACCCAAGGTTGGGAAGGGCGTGGGAAAGAAGTCTGGGCGAAGTATTACGGAAATCGTAAGGCAATTAACCTGGGTATCGGCGGTGATCGTACTGAACACGTGATTTGGCGTCTCACGCATGGCAACCTCGGGAAGATTCGACCCAAAGTGGCTGTCGTGATGATTGGAACCAATAACACAGGACACTTTGATCAAGATCCGGCACAGGTTGCTGCCGGCGTTGAACGGATACTCGAAATTCTTACAGAGCGGTTGCCGGAAACCAAAATTGTGCTGCACGGAATCTTCCCTCGCGGTACTGATTCGCTCGATGAAAAACGGTTGAACAACATCGCGATTAATCAGATTATTCGCCGGTTCGCCGATGGTGATCGCGTGCATTACTTGGAAGTCGGTGACCAGTTCCTTGAGCCGGATGGAACCATCAGTAAGGAAATCATGCCTGATCGGTTGCATCTTAGTAAAAAAGGTTACGAGCGTTGGGCTCATGCACTTGAGCCGAAGCTCAACGAACTGGGACTGTGACACCCGTTACAGGCCTCAGCGGTTGGCAAGGCAGTTCGTTTGGCGGTGCACGTCCGACCAACGCGTTCGCCTAGATAGGGACGCTGTAAACCTTTGTTCGGTAAGGATTTTAGGTAAACGGTGACTTGTAGGTTCAGGCTGCAGGGTGTCACCGATGCTGGATTGTCAGCCTTCTACATTGCACTACAGGAAAATGTGTTCTTCCTGCAGTCAGCGTATGTGAATTGGGCAAAGGGACGAGATGGGGATGAAACAGGTTGTCGTGGTCGGCGGGAGTCATGGCATTGGTGCAGGCATCGTTCAGCGGTGTCTCGATTCCGGTGCGACAGTCACAACGTTTTCCCGCACTGCGGGCGAGACGGCGTGCCTGCCTGGCGTACAGCATCACTCTGTGGATCTCCTGTCGGAGTCGATTGACGCCAGCTCCTTGCCCGAAACGATCGATGGGTTCGTGTACTGTCCCGGCACGATCAGTCTTGGCCCGCTGCGAGCGGTGAAAGCCGAATTGCTACGGTCCGACTACGAGATTAATGTTGTGAGCGCAGTTGCGACACTACAGGCAGCCCTACCTGGGCTTAAGCGTTCATCGGAGGCCAGCGTTGTCATGTTCAGCACGATTGCCGTCGCGACCGGTTTGCCGATGCATACTTCGGTTGCGGCATCGAAGGGAGCCATCGAAGCGTTGGTTCGCACGTGGGCAGCCGAGCTGTCCCCAAAGATCAGGGTGAATGCAATCGCCCCGGCCCTCACTGATACGCCGCTGGCCGAGAAATTTCTCGATCGTGAGGAGAAACGCACCGCTATGGCTGCTAAGTATCCACTGGGACGCATCGGTACGGTGGACGACATGTCGGCCGCGGCAGAATTCCTGCTGTCTTCCGCAAGCAGTTGGATGACTGGCCAGATTCTCAGGATCGATGGTGGTATGTCTGCAGTCCGGAAGTGAGTGGTTCTGTGCACAGCCGAGAGCTGACGTGGGCGGCTCTTTCGTTTTTCTGCTTCCCAGAGGGTGGTTGTCCGGCTTAACCACGATTATCCCGTGAATCGTCTTTTCACCATTTTGACTTCGATGCCCTCCTCTGTTGGGGATGCGTGAGATCCTAGCTGTACAATGGTGCTTGAGCCTCAGGCCGCTGGTTGCTACAGCGGGCTCTGGGCGGATCGCTCGATCAATGAATCTGTCGAGTGCAATGTTTTCAGGCATGAGCAAGGTGATGATCATGAGATTGGTTTGGACAGCTGCCATCGCGTTCTTCCTGTTGAGTTTGTCGGGAGTGGTAAATGCCGCCGAGCGAACGTGGCGAGATGCGAGCGGTCAATATTCCGTCAAAGCTGAATTTGTCGGTTTAGATGACGAGCAGGTTTCATTGAGGAAGTCAGATGGGAACCTGATCCAAATTCCAGTCCAAAAATTGAGCTCCCTTGATCGGCGTTGGCTGGCAAGGAACAAGACCACGCGGCCAAAGTCCGGCAGTGAAAGTGAGGCGCTCGTGAGCAAGGACTGGCCTCGATGGCGGGGCCCCAATGCTGATGGAATTTCAGTTGAAACAGATCTTCTTGAGCGTTGGTCAGAAGGTGGGCCACCAGTGGCTTGGTCCTGCCGGGGGATGGGCCGCGGACATTCTTCCCTCGCGATTCATGACGGGAAGATCTACACCATGGGAAAAAAATCTGATTCGGTGATGCTGGTTTGTGTTTCGCTGGACGACGGGCAAGTGATCTGGGAAACCTCTTTGGGGCCCGGGAACGACCCCAACTGCACGCCCACGGTGGATCCTGAGTCCGGCCTCGTGTTTGCTCTTACAATTGAAGGGAAGCTGGTTTGTCTATCGTGTGAAAATGGAAATGAGGTTTGGCGTAAAGATTATGCCGCTGATTTTCAAGGGAAAATGATGAGCATGTGGGGCTACAGCGAATCGCCACTCGTCGATGGAGATCGATTGATCTGCACACCCGGCAGTAATCAGGGGGTTCTTGCTGCCCTCGATAAGAAAACAGGAAAGGTCCTGTGGGCTACACCGATGGACGGTGGCAAAGCTGGATACGCTTCGCCTGTAATAAGTTTTGGGGGAGGAGTGAAACAGTATGTCACTATGGTTGGAAAAGGGCTGATCGGGGTCCGCGCCAGTGATGGTGCGTTGCTGTGGAATTATCCGAGAATCGCAAATAAAACAGCCAATGTTCCTACCCCCATCATTCACGGGGATCTCGTGTTTGGATCGTCAGGATATGGAGATGGAGGAAGTGCCTTGTTAAAACTTTCCAAAGCAGGCCGCAATCAAGTTCGTTTCAACGAGGTTTACTACAAGACCAATAAGCAGGTTCAAAATCACCATGGCGGCATGATACGGATCGGCGACCACGTTTATATGGGGCATGGGCACAACAATGGTTTTCCTTTGTGTATGCATCTGGCCACAGGACGGGTCGTGTGGGGGCCGGAACGCGGAGCGGGCACAGGCTCAGCAGCGATCACTGCCGCAGATGGACACCTGTACTTCCGATACGAAAATGCCGAGATGGCTTTAGTCGAGGCGACGCCTTCCGGCTATCAGCTCAAAGGAAGCTTTAAAATCAAATCGAGGAATGGGAAGAGCTGGGCACATCCAGTGGTTTTGCAAGGCAAACTTTACCTTCGCGACCAAGATGAGCTGCACTGTTACAGTATTGAACAGTGACAGTTGTCTTTTCGGTTGGTTCTGCATTGAAGCCGTGCGGCTTGTCAGTCGGCCTTGGGGTCTCGTTTGGGACTTACATAGACCTTCAGGCTCTTGGCTGAGTAGGAGCCGGCATTGGAAGAGAAGGTCCAGTCTCGATGGGATCCGCCACTATTTCCGATGCCAATGTCTGCTCCGTCACCTGCTCCCCAGTGATTGATGGCAAACAGTGTTTGCTTTCCTGCCGTGTCGTGAACTTGCATTGAGCCATAACCGTTCAGTGGCTCGCCCATGCTGTCTCCGGTGTCATAGATTGCACCGGAAGCGCCAGGCACACCGGCTGTGTTTTGTGTTGCATAGTTTCCTGACCAAAATTCGATGTTTCCTTCAATGCCCTCGCGATTCAGGGATGAAACAGTTGAATAGGATTCCACGCCTTGGACAGGCTGTTGGAAGAAAGCACCAGCACTGAATTGCGGAACTGCAATCTTGCTGACATCGTCGGTAAATGCATCCATCGACACGAACAGTTTCTGCGAGCCAGTTGTTTCAGATTCAAGTTCAATCAAGTAGCCAATGCGGGCGAATTCGGATACATCACCACTTCGGTCAGTCGAGTAGGTGATTTTGTTTTGCAGCTTGCTAAGGTCCAGTTCATAGACGAGTTCATAATCATCATTGATCGAGATCAGGCTCAGGAAGTCGGGTTCGTCTCCACCACGACAAGTTCCGACTGGCAGTCCAGTGCCGCCGGTCAGGTTGGGCTCGGCAAGTTTGTTCCACCCGAAGCGAAACGCTGCTGGTGCTGTGAC
>Ga0315320_10003953_pt1 | contig 12129 bp, 6 predicted proteins | sample M140m21515metaG_FD_203458 | JGI IMG/M metagenome (GOLD analysis project Ga0315320, IMG submission 203458) | Ammonia-oxidizing marine archaeal communities from Monterey Bay, California, United States - M1 40m 21515 | ecosystem: Environmental > Aquatic > Marine > Coastal | place: USA: California...
AACAAACTTAATAACAACACCTATTTTAATTTATTAAATTTGAGGAATAGTTTATAAAATTTGAAGCATATCTACTTATTTTAAACTTCTTGAAAAGTTATATAAATTAAATTAATTAATATTGACATATGTCATTGTTTGTCCTAAATATTAAACCAAATTACGATTTTAATTTATTTTTATGACTTTAGAAAAACTCTATAAATTAGTATTAATAGGAATAGTTTTTATTTCAAATATAGTTTTAGGACAAAGTAATATTAACAACTTAAAATTTGCTCCTATTTCAGAGAATATCAGTCAAAGAGCTATTACTTCAATAAAAAAAGATCAAAAAGGAATTATTTGGATAGGTACAAAAGGAGATGGAATTTATTCCTATAACGGACTAGACTTTAAAAACTACAGACACAAGTGGGGGAACAAAAAAACCTTGAATAATTCTGGTGTAAACTCGATATACATAGATTCTAATAAAAATCTCTGGGTTGGAACTGACGTTGGTTTAAACCTGTATTTAAGAGAATTGGATCAATTTGTTCCTATAAAACTTGATAGTTTAAATTCAAAAATAGAAGTCAAGGCTATTGGAGAAAATGAAAACAAGTCATTACTAATAGGAACCCATGGCTCTGGAGTTTTTGAATTAAACTCTATTACAAAAAAAATTAGGGCAGTAAAAATTAAAGCATATGATAATCTAAATAAGCTTCAAGTTAATGATATAAAAACAACACCCAGAGGCTCTGTTTTGATAGGGACCAACATTGGCTTACTGAAGTATAATTCTTTAAATCACGAGATAGACTATGCAAACTTCACAACCATCGGAAAGTCTAAATCAATTACATCCTCAGTGGAAACAATTCTTACAAAATTAGATGGAAACATCTGGCTAGGAACCACTAACGAAGGTCTCATTGAGATATCAACTAACCCAGCTAATTACTTTGAGTTTAAAAGTCATAAAATAACAAATAAGCGAATATTATCTTTAGAAATAAACAATGAAGGTGCAATTTTTTGTGGAACAGAAAACGATGGACTTTTAATATTTGATAATAATGAACTAGTCAAATCTATGAAGTTTAATAAATCTGATACAGATGGAATAAAATCCAACTCTGTGTGGAGCGTATTCATTGATAATAAAAATAGAATTTGGCTGGGATACTTTAATCAGGGCGTAGATATTTATGACAAGGAAAATGAGCGCTTTAAATCCATAGAAAGTATACCAAATAAAGACCAATCTTTATTTTCTAAATCTGTAACAAGTATCGATGAAGATTCTTTAGGAAGGTTTTGGATTGGTATTTCGGATGGTGGACTTGATGTATATGACCCAAATAAAGAAACATTTACGCATTTACTAGATCAAAAGAATAAAATAGCTAAAGGGCTTGACAGTAGTGACGTTGTCAGTGTTTATATCGATAGCCGAGAAAATATTTGGGTAGGAACATGGAATTCAGGCCTCTTTTTACTGAAAAAAGGAACTAATAAATTTATAAACATCCAAGTTAAAAATAGTAAAAATATTCTAAAATCAAATCGAATAATGAGTTTCGCTGAGGACTCAAATGGACGGATTTGGATTGGAAGCTTTTTATCAGGGTTATATTCTTATGATCTAAAATTAGACGTTCTAAAGCATTATCAATCAAAAGCCTTTAAAACATTATATATTGATTCTAAAAATATTAGAAAAGTCATAGCTGATCACCAAGACAACATTTGGATAGGAACACGAACAGGGTTATATAAAATTGAAAAACCAGATTCAAAAGCCCCAAAAATAACCCCCTACAGTACAATAATAAATAATGACAACAGAATAAGAGGCGACTTGGTAACTACAATATTTGAAGACTACCAAAATAATTTGTGGATTGGAACCGACGGAGATGGTTTGTGTAGATTAAACCCAATTAGCCACGAATTTAAATGGTTCGGACCTTCTGATAACTTTGATCATCAATCAATTAAATCTATTCTTCAAACAAAAGAAAATCAAATATGGCTTGCAGGAAATAATGGAATCTCAAAATTTGAATCTATCAAAAATGAGTTTATTAATTATAATACTCAAGATGGTTTAATTACAAATAATTTCAATAAAAATTCTAGTTATATTTCTAATGAAGGTATATTATATTTTGGATGCTACCGAGGCATAAATTATTTTAATCCAAATGCGATTAAGTTAAATTTAGACCCTCCAACAGTATTTTTAAATGATTTTAAAATTTCTAACCAAAGCGTAATTCCTAATGAAGCTAACTCTCCTTTAAAAAAAGTAATTAATGAAACTAAAAAAATTAAACTTGAACATAATCAAAACATGTTTACTATTGATTATTTCGGTTTGGGATATACACGCTCAAAAAATATTGAATATGCATACTTTTTAGAAGGTTTTGAATCTAATTGGAATTATGTAAAAAGAACAAGAAATGCCACGTATACCAATATCCCAGCTGGAAGCTATAATTTTAAGGTAAAAGCTGCTAATTCGGATGGTATTTGGAATGATATCCCCACAGTATTACAGATAGAAATACTAGTTCCTTGGTGGAAAAGTAATCAGGCTCTATTTATTTTTTTTATTATTACTTTAATTTTAGTTATTATTATTTACAAGTTTCTAAATGTTCGCCTAACAGAGCGTCAGCAAATTAAAAATGAACGCGAGCAACGAATTCAAGATGAAGCTCTCAACACTAAGAAAATTCAGTTTTTTACAAATATTTCTCATGAATTTCGAACTCCACTAACACTAATCCTTAATCCATTAGAAGCTATAATTGGAAATAAGTCTATTGAACTACCAACTGACATAGCCGAAAAACATGACATAATTTATAAAAACTCAAAAAGACTGTCAAGGCTAATAGACGAATTGATGGATTTTAGAAAACTACAGTTTAATAAAATGTCAATCAACGCCTCAAAATTTGATGTCGTTTCATTTGTAAAGGAAGTTGCTAGTCACTTTGAAGAAGAGGCTATTCAAAGAAACATAATACTTTCAGTTGAAAGTATTGAAGAAGAAATATCTTTGTGGGCTGATCCCTCCATGTTAGAAAAAATAATATTTAACTTATTGTCTAATGCATTCAAAGCCACTAAAGACAATGGAATAGTTTCCATAAAAATTCGAGTTCTATTAAAGCCAATTAATTTTCCTTTGTTAAATAATGATGAAGATAATTTTGGTATTGAAATTTGCATTTTAGATAGTGGAATAGGAATTGAAAAAAAAGATTTAGATAAAATTTTTAATAGATTTTATCAAGCAAATGAGATGGATAAACAATATTATGGAGGAACTGGTATCGGTCTTGAAGTAGTTAAGAGCTTTATCGACCTACATAAAGGTACTATTGAAGTTCACAGCGAAAAAGAAAAAGGGACTGAATTTAAAATAATACTGCCTTTGGGTAGCAAACATCTAAATACATTCAATACAAACTCTAAATCTAAAATAAATGAAGATATCTATGAACAAATAAGTATTAATGATGTTGAAGGACAAATTTCTGACAACAAAATTAATAACAAAAAGACAATTCTTGTTGTTGAAGATAATTCAGAGCTAAGGAACTATTTAAAAAACGAACTTAAAAAAGATTATAAAGTAAAAATGGCCATCAATGGTGAAGAAGGCCTTCAAATGGCTATTAAATTTATTCCTGATATAATTATTTCTGATGTTATGATGCCTATAATGGATGGATTTGAAATGTGTGAAAAAATAAAAAGTGACTTAAGAATAAGTCATATTCCACTTCTTATGCTCACAGCAAAAGGGATGCTAATAGATAGAGTCAAAGGAATCGATTCGGGCGCTGACGTATATTTGAATAAGCCTTTTAATATGAATATTCTTAAATCACACTTAAATCAACTAATTAATAGTCGTCAGATATTATTTAATAAATATTATAATGGAGTGAGTGAAAATGAGTTAAAAAACACCACCTCAATTGATAAGCAATTTATTACTAATATATTAGAGTATGTCCACGAAAATATAAATGATCCAGCTTTAAACGTAGAAAATCTAGCCGATGAACTATTAATTAGCAGAAGTAAACTTTATAGAAAAATCAAAGCCTTAACTGGACTTACTGCTAATGAATTTATAAAAAAAATAAGGCTTGAAAAAGCTAAACAATTTTTAGAAAATAGTGATTACTCTATCAGTGAGGTCAGTTTCAAAGTAGGGTTTTCATCGCCATCATACTTTACAAAGTGTTACAAAATGCAATTTGGAATTCTTCCAACAAATGTTAAATAAAAAAAGGGCCATAAGAAATATTAGCCCTTTTTTTAAATTTAGATAGGCTTATTTTTTATTAGCCTGTCTTTCCAATCTAATAATAGATTTCACCTCTGTTTCACTAAATTGTTTGCGTAAAACTTTTCTCGTAGCTTTAAATGCATTTTTGTAAACATTTTTCTTTTCATCTTGAGATAAATTTTTACCCTTAATTTTTAAGGCATTATTTGCATATTTGGCATACAAAGTTTGTTCTAGAAACTTAGCTTTTTCATCTGACAATTCAATTTCAGATAAAATGGTAGTAACTGCATTAGAAGCTCTTTTTGCAGCAGATTTGTTCTCTTGTGAGTTTACATAAGAAAATGTAAATAGTAAAGTAAAAATGATTAGTGACTTTTTCATAATGGTTTTTATTAGTTATTTATATTGATTTTTAATTGTTGACTTACCATTCAAATACCCTAAAGAAACTAAAAAATCATCAATTTTAGCAGTTGTTTCTATAAAATACTTAATAGGTTTTTTAGCAAAAAAAGCATGACCTTGATCTTTATACAACACAAGGTCACAACGATTTCCTTTTGCATTCATTTTTTCTTTAAATGAAGTTACCATTTCAATAGGAACTATACGATCTTTAGTACCTACTAGTATTATTGTTGATGGTGATTCTTCCTTGATGTGTTCAATTGGAGATAAGTCTTTATATCTTTGTCCAAAACGTTTGTGAGCATAATAGCCAGGACCTAGGTCTAGAACAGGATTTAATAAGACTAAAGCATTAGGTTTTGAACTTACAGATAAATCTTCGTTTGGGTTATCAAAATTAGAAATCAGTGCACATGAAGCAGCCAAATGACCTCCCGCAGATCCTCCACCAGCGATGATAGCGTCAGGATTTATATTTAATTCATTTGCATATTTTCTAATATACCGAATGGATGATTTGGCATCTTCAGTAGCCTGAAAAGGTGTTGTTCCGTGTGTGTTTTTTAATCTATATTCTACTGAAATGGCTATCATCCCTCTAGAAGCAAAATACATTGATTGTCTTTTAAACATTTTTGGACTACCATTATTCCAACCACCGCCGTGAAAAAATACCACACAATTATATATTTTAGAGGGACTAAAGTCAAGCGGCTTATATATGTATAAATTTAGAAGTGTAGAGTCAACCTTTTTATAAAATCGAGTTGAAGGTTCGATTTTTACAATAGAATTCTGAGCAGTTGTTTTATTTAAAAAAAAACTTATACAAAAGCAAAAGAGTAATTTTAATTTCATTTTCCAAATTTAATTAACATGTAAGTCTCAAAATAATATATTTGAGGCAATACATGTTACTAATGAAGCCAGCTAAACAAAATTATACAAACTAATTGGTATCAATATTATCTTCGTTATAAACACGCTCAATAACAATATCAGTCATAGCACGCATGTCTTCGAGAGACATATCATCTTTATACTGAACCTGCAGTTCCATAATTTTATTTTTTAATCTTCGAGTCAATTTTTTAGTTCCCGAAGTTCCATATAGATTTACCATTTCGTTTGGATCATTTTTTAAATCAAATAATTCCCACTGATCCATATTATAATAGTAATGTATTAATTTGTAGCGTGATGTTCTTACTCCGTAGTGAGGCTGAACATTATGCCATTTAGGGAACTCATAGTAATGATAATAAACAGCATCTCTTACAGCAGATTTGTTGTTAGATTCTAGCTGAGGGACGAAACTTGTACCTTGCATATCTTTTGGAATATCTATCCCAGCTAAGTCAAGCAAAGTAGGTGCAAAATCTATGTTAAGTAATAGGTCAGAATTTACAGACTTTGGCTTAATAAGTTCAGGATAGCGGATCATGAACGGCATTTTAAATGACTCTTCATACATCCAACGCTTATCAAACCAGCCGTGTTCTCCTAAATAAAAACCTTGATCAGAAGTGTATATGATAATAGTATTGTCTAATAAATCGTTAGATTTAAGATAATCTAACATCTTACCAACAGCTTTATCAACTCCAGCAACACAGCGCAAGTAATCCTTAATATAAGCTTGATACTTCCAGTTTTTTAAATCAGCTCCTTTGAGAGTATCGCTGGGGGTCCAAAACTGACCTTTATTTCCGAAAGAATAATACTTTCCAAGCTCTTGTTTTGAAAGACCACTTGGAGGCCTAACTTTTAAGTCTCTCCGGTTCATATGGTTTTCAATTTCCATCCACTGTTCACTAGCTGCTTTACGTCCGTTGTAATCATCATTAAAGTTTTTGGGATGTGGAAGGTCACCATCAGTAAATAAATCCTTAAACTCATTTGCAGGCTCCCAAGGTCTGTGCGGGGCTTTGAATTGGTACATCAACATAAAAGGTTTTTGTTTATCTCTTCCCTCTCCAAGCCACTTCAATGCATCATGAGCTACTTGAGCTGTTGAATGTCGTTTTCGTTCTATAATTGTATCTCGACCATTTTCTAAAAAAACGGGATTGAAGTAAGTACCTTGCCCTCCCCAATTAATCATTACTTTGGAATAATCAAAACCTGTAGGGCTAGTTCCTAAATGCCATTTCCCTATAACAGCTGTCTCATAACCTGAATTTTGAAAAAGTTTAGGAAAGGTCATCTGACTACCATCAAAATCTCCTCCTTTTTCGTTTTTATAAAATCCACTTACATGACTATATTTACCTGTTAAAATTGAAGCACGGCTAGGTCCACATATTGAATTGGTATTAAAAGTTCTCGTCATTAGCATGCCCTCATTTGCTATACGATCAATATTCGGAGTTGGTGCAATTTCAGCTAACCAATCTTGATACGCACTAATAGCACTTACAGCATGATCGTCTGCCATAATAAAAACAATATTAGGACGCTTTGAAATTGAAGTTTCTTTAACAGGTAGTTTAATAGACTTACAAGCTAAAATTGTAAATATTAAAACAAAAAAATAAATAGGAAATTGTTTCGTAACTTTCATAATTTAAATTAATTAAATGTCGTTTTGAATTGTTCTAATTGTTGACTTAATGCTTTAACTGTAGATAAATATTCAGGATCATTTGCCAAATTATTAATTTCGTTAGGATCTGTTTCGTGGTCGTATAGCATTTTGGACACGGCTTTCCCTTTTTGCTGCCATTCAGTGTAAAACAATTTATCAGCGATAAGTGTCTCTCCTTTATGGTAACGAGCCAATGCCTTGTTTTTAAATAGTTTATTAGGTGACTTGAGAGCTGAAACTAAAGAACTTCCTTGTAAATGACTAGGAGATTCTCCAGCTGTAAGTTCACAAAGCGTTGGATAAATATCTACCAACTCGGCAATAGAATTCGTATGAGCTGCTTTAGGTAGACTCGAATCACTTATAATTAATGGAACTTGAAGTGCTACTTCAAAATTACTATGTTTCGCCCATAAGCCATGATCAGACAAGCTCCAACCATGGTCGCCTACCAACACAATTATTGTGTTTTCTCGTAAACCTAGTTCTGTTAAACCTTTTATTAAAACACCTATCTGAGCATCAACATAACTCACACTGGCATAATAGCCATGAATTAATTTTTTTGCTATAAAATCGGGGACAGGACCTTTCTTTGGAATGTCTGCATATGCCCGTAATTCACCCCATTTATGATTTGCCCTTTGAGGTGCGGATTTTGGAAACGTAGCATTTACTGGAAGTGAAATCGAGTTTCTGTCGTACAAATCCCAATATTTTTTAGGTGCATTAAAAGGAAGGTGGGGCTTCACAAACCCTACTGCTAAAAAAAATGGTTGCCCATCATCTTTAAACTGTTTCAAATCTTCTACAGATTTAAGCGCTGTTTGTCCATCAATGTAAGCCGAGTCTGGGACATCCATGTTTTCATAAGCATATCCTGCCTTGTTTAAGGCTTGAAGGTTTAAATTTTCTTCTGAAAGGTAATCACGCCAGGATTTAACCTTAGGATACCATTCGTCATCCCAGGAATCAATATCATTTTTAATATGTGTTATTTTATTATTGCTGACTGTCGAATACCCACGTTCTTTAAAGTATTGAGCCATATTAACAACATCTGGCATATCTTTTTTAATACGACTGTGGTAAGTTAAAAATCGATTAGCTGTCGGACGCATCCCTGTTAAAAGACTAGCTCTTGAAGCTCCACAAACAGGAACATTGCAATAAGCACGATCAAATGTCACTCCAGAAGCACCTAATGCGTCAATATTTGGACTTATGATTTTATTTTGTCCGTAAATATTGAGTTCTGGTCGTAAATCATCTACCATTATGAATAAGACATTTTTAAGTGTAGGTTGATTTTGTGAATTTACTGCTAACGTAAACAGTAAAATAATTTTAAAAAAATATTTCATTTAGTCTTCAATTTTAATTCTATTATTCACATTTAGATTAACTGATTTTAAATCAATATCTGCTGATGAAGATCCAACCATGAGCGAAAAATCTCCAGGCTCTACACAATAATTCATATTAATATCATAAAAAGCCAACATAGATTCATCAATTTCAAACGACACTGTTTTGGAAGTTCCTTTAATCAAAAAAATTCTTTTGTATCCTTTTAATTCTTTGACTGGACGTGTTACACTACTCACTTTATCTCTTATGTAAAGCTGAACAACTTCTTCTCCGTCCATAGTACCTGTATTTTCTATCTCAAAGCTGAGACTTATTGTTTTTCCTTTCTTTAGCTCGTTACTTGAAAGACGTGGTTTAGAATATTTGTAATTTGTATAACTCAAACCAAAACCAAATGGATATAAAGGCTTCTTTTTTTCAAAAGCATATTTATGAAAATAAGCGGAAGGCTTATGATTATATATCATACGCAATTGTCCAACACTTCTAGCAACTGTAAGTGGTAATTTCCCGCTGGGGTTCACATCTCCAAAAAGAATATCAGCAACCGCTTCACCTCCAAACAATCCTGGTTCCCAGGACTCAATAATCGCTGGGACATTGTCTTGTAACCATGGTTCTGAAATTGGTCGGCCGTTAACCAATATGATAATAACAGGCGTACCTGTATTTTCAATCGCTTTAACTAATTCTAGCTGTTTTCCTGGAAGATCCAAGGCAGAACGAGCCATATTTTCTCCTGCTGTTTTATCTTTCCATTTGTAACGCATTGAGTTGTCTCCAACTACAACTATGGCATAATCTACGTCTTTAGCTAAGTCTGCAGCAGCTTTAATTTTAGAATTTTTAATTTTTCTAATATTATCTCCTGAGTCGAAAAAGCTAACTTCATAACCCTTTTGAGTACCTAAATCTTGTACCCCTTCAAATATCGTTATCACATTTTCATCGGGCTGTTCAGCATGCCAATCTCCTAATATAGTTTGGTTATTTGCATTTGGACCCGTAACTAAAATACGCTTTTTGGTAAATGAATTTGCTAATGGTAGTATTCCATTATTTTTTAACAAAACAATTCCCTTTTGAGCACTCTCCAAAGCTGTTTTTTTATGAGTGTCAATAAATACATGATTTTTAATAGCCTCTAGTTTCACCGTTCGATTTTCAAATAAGCCTAGCTTAAACTTGGCCATTAATATTTTAGAACAAGCATCGTTAATACGGTCTATAGAAAGTGTTCCTTCGTTAACAAGTTCTACAACTGCTTCTGGAAATTTTACGCCGTGCATATGCATATCCATTCCTGCATTTACAGAAAAGTAAGATGCTTCTTTTAAATCATTTGCAACATGGTGAAGAGTTTCGATTCGTTCAATATCCATCCAATCACTAACATAAAAACCTTCAAAACCCCATTGATTTCTAAATAAATCAGTCATTAACCATGAATTCATATGACAAGGCACGCCATTGAGTTCATTATGAGCCGCCATTATTGAATATACACCTGCATCAATCGCTTTCTGGTAGGGTTTAAGGTGCACTTCTTTTAAGGTTCTAAGTGACACATCCATTGGTGCTGCGTTCAGACCATTAACGGGCTCGCCGCCAGCTATCATATGCTTAGCACAGGCAATTACTTTTTCTGGACCTGAGAAATCTCCTTGTTGGAAACCATTTATCATTGCAGCACCCATATTTCCAACCATGAAAGGATCTTCACCGAACGTCTCTCCAACACGACCCCACCTAGGATCCCGGAGCACATCAATATTAGGAGTAAATGCCCAATGCGACCCAGTAGCCCTCATTTCTTTGGCTGATTGTTTTCCAACATCATATAAAAAAGAATCTGACCAGGTAGAAGCTAGAGTGATTGGGGAGGGATACACAGTTGTTCCTGAGACTAAAGCATTTCCGTGAATTGCATCTATTCCTATTAAAATAGGTATTTTAAGTCGTGATTGAAGAGCAAGTTGTTGTAAAAGATTAGCCTCTTCTGTCGTTAATACGTGAAGAAAAGAACCGATTTTACCCTCTTTAGTCATTTGAGCAACGTCATCACTAAACAGGCCTTTATAGAAGCCCTGGGCGTCGTTAGAATGTAATTCTTCTTCAGTTAGATTTTTTTCAGCTTGACGCATATGATCAAGACCTACAAACTGATTCATTTGATAAACCTTTTCTTCAAGAGTCATTCGACCCATAAGATCCTTAAGTCTTAGCTCTACAGGCTGACTAGCGTCAAGGTATAAAGGAGATTTAGACTGAGAAAAAATAGTAAATGTCACAAAAACAGTAATAATACAAAGTGACTTTAATTTATTCATAATTATCTATTTAATGCGTTTTTAATAATTTTATAAGATGGTGTTGGCCTTAAATTATCATCATAAATAGATTGAAAATAACCCCTGTTTTTCTTAAATCGCTCGCCCATATCCCATAAATTTAATGCGACAACTCCTGTTGATGTTTTTGACTGTAGTAAAGAAACTATCTTAGAATATAAATTAGCCTGCATTAAATGATCTCTTTTGATATTAAATTTATTTTTAATTCTGAAGTCTAGTTCTGTGATATGAAATTCTAGATTATTCGCATGAGCCCAGTCAATTAATTCTGAAAGTTGTAGTAAATTTTTATCTGTACTATCAATAAAGCCTTTAGTGGAATTACTCAAATTAATGTGACCCTGCCATCCAATTGCATCTACACGATACCCCTTGGAACGTATGTATAAAATTGTTTCTTTAACCTTATTCCACATTTTGGGCTGCATTCCAGCATTATGATTATAAACCAGTTTAATATTTGTTGCATTTTTAGTAGCAATCTCAAACGATTTTAAAATATAATTAGGAAAACCGTTAGAGTCTAAACCCATCTTTAACCATGGGTTTTCCCAAGAAGATGTCCCCTTTTTTGGACCAAACCAATCTCCGTTTGGTAAAACGGTTTCATTAACTACATCCATCCATTTAATATTTGGAATAGTATTAAAACGTTTGGTGGTAGCAGTCATAAAATCAACCATTACTGTTTGAAGTTCTTCAGCAGTTCTATTGTCCTCTTTAGCCCATTTTGAAGCTTGTGGACTCGATGGACCATGAATTCTCACAATCAAATTGTTTGATTTAGAAAAGGCAATAAAATCATCAATTCTTTTCCAATCCCAAACATTAGGATTAGGATGAATTCTTGATTGCTTAGCAGCGTTGGCAGGGGTTAGATAGTTAAAATCTTTAAGAAATAACGCCCCTTTTTCAGAATTAATCTCATGATGATTTAAAGTTGCTCCAATAATTAATTTAGAAGTATTTAGCGGGAACTTTTCCGTTTCAATGGTATCTATTAATTGACTCTTAAAATATGTTGCTGCTAACTTTTGGAATCGAGTTTTATAAATCGCATAGTTTTCATCTTCAATTCTATTGTAGGTTTCATTAGGATC
>Ga0315320_10003954_pt1 | contig 12125 bp, 10 predicted proteins | sample M140m21515metaG_FD_203458 | JGI IMG/M metagenome (GOLD analysis project Ga0315320, IMG submission 203458) | Ammonia-oxidizing marine archaeal communities from Monterey Bay, California, United States - M1 40m 21515 | ecosystem: Environmental > Aquatic > Marine > Coastal | place: USA: California...
TTCTTCATCAGGTTCTTCTTCAGGTTCTTCCTCAGGTTCTTCCTCAGGTTCTCCTTCAGGTTCTTCTTCAGGTTCTTCTTCAGGTTCTTCTTCAGGTTCTTCTTCAGGTTCTTCTTCAGGTTCTTCCTCGGTTTCTTTGCTATTTTTTAGCTGCCCTTTTTCAACACTGGTATATTCTGCCAGAGGATTATCTGGAGATTTAGTGTTAGGATATTTCTTTTTCAATGCGGCAATCATTTTATCGTATTTACCTTCAAATTTTTCAAGAAGTTTTGGTATATTTGTGATTTTTTTTGCTAATTCGGTACCTTCGAAATTATCTTTATACACGTTCTCCAAGATTTCAGCAGTTTCCTCACGTGTTAAGACATCGGCCATAAAAATAGAACTCCCATATTTGCCTACTTGGATTGCGGTTATTATTCTTCTTCCTCAGTTCCTACATTAAAAATGCCTATATCTGATAAAGAATCGGAAAGTCCTGTCCACTTTTTTGCTTCTCTACCTTTATCTGCCGTGAGCATAGACCAGCGATCAAATGAGGTTTTGACATCTCCATCTTCCAAAGCGGTTGCAGCAATATTCATTGATGCTGAAGCAGAGAGAAGATCGATTAATTCTGAAAATGCCTTGTTCACAAGAGGTAATGATTTTTCAGAATTAACCATTCCCAATGAAATTGCTTCGTCGGTATTCTTCCAAACTCTCTCAATAGAAGTTAAATTATCTTCTTTTATTACTTTTGGAAGAGTTATTTTGAATGCTTTTCTTAGGCAAATAAATACCAATATTAATCCCGATAGTATTTCAAGATAATCAATTAAGGATATTTGTGGCAACGGCTCTATCCAACGAGGATCTTGCAAAGGAGAATTAAGTCGCGCCCCATTAGGGAAGTTTTTAAGACCGGTTTTTGAATATGCAGATGCTAATTTACCATATTTATTCGCTATGAATAAAGCCACACCGATAAATGAAATAAAGGAAAGTAAAAACCACCTACCGGATTTAATAGTAACTATCTTAGGTTTCTTTCTTTTATTTGATATCTTAGATGGACGATGTAGCCAAATCCTGAAAATCACAAGCGATAAATAAGCACCAATAATATAATCTTGATTATGAAATTTTAAGTCTGCCCACAAAGAGATTGGTAAATCAGAATACATCAAAGAGGCCATTTCCCATGAATTTGGTATAAAAATTAGTTTTTCTTTGCCTTCCAGAGTAGTAAACTCGGGGAGTATTTGCAGATTATTCATGGCCAGTATAAGTGAGTCCATTTGGCCTGTAATATTAATTAATTCAAATAGTGCCAATATTGTAGCAAATGCAATTGTTCGGGAAGTTGGTTCAGAAAATATGCTTGCCAATGCCTCCGCCCTCGCCTACCCCAACACTGTGTAGTCTATGAAAACACCGAAAAAAAACAATCTGACATTAATGTCTGAATATGACTAATAACGAGGTTGCAGAGGTTGTACTAATGGCCGATTATTTGAATCGCATAGGTGCTGGTAAGATCCTGATGGACAAAGAGCCATTTTCGTTCGATTGGACTCCTCCAGAAATAGTCGGTAGAGATAATGAATTGAACGAATTAGCAACAATATTTCATGGAATAGATGGGCAAAATACTAGTTGTAGATCTGTCATTATTGGCCCTGTTGGCTCAGGCAAGACAGTTCTTGCCAACACATTTAGCAATAAATTATGTGAAAAGTTAGAAGGGATTAGAGATATAATCATAGCGCGTATTAATTGTAGAAATTATTCTCGTACCATGCAAGTGTTACAACGAATAGCAACAACATTAGATCCTCGTCACCCCGAGAGAGGATTTAGTTCAGGAGAAATAATTCAGACCATCAGAAGAAATTTGTTAAGTCATAAGAAACATTTGATATTGATATTAGATGAAGTTGATGTATTAGTCAGGAACGACAGTGCTGACCTAATCTATAGGATATTAAGAATAGACGAAGGTAGGGAAGAAAGAGGGACTGTTTCATTGATAATGATAAGTCAAGAAGCCAATATTATGAGTAGATTTGAGGCGGCGATAATTTCAAGATTGGGCCTCAGTAATTTGTTAAAATTAAATCCTTATAATGAAAAACAATTAGTAGATATTGCTCGGCAAAGAGCAGAATTAGCATGTCGAAAAGGATCGATTTCCGAAGAAGTTTTAGCAAAAGTAGGAAGATATTCAGAGGCAATTGGTGATGCTCGTTTGAGTATTGAGTTATTAGAAGCTGCAATCCGCAGGGCAGAAGTTGACGGCAGAGATGAAGTGTTGATTGAAGACATAGAGCCAAGTGAATTTAGAGTGACGTCAATAGAGCCTAGCCAAGTCGATGTACTATCAAAACATCAAAGATTAGTATTACTTGGTATTTGTAGGAGGTTGAAGAAGAAAGATTTAGTATCAAGCGGAGATGCGAAAAAACTTTACATATTAGTTTGCGAAGAATATGGACTAAAAGCCAAGGGGCATACAACATTTTGGAAGCATCTAAAAACACTCGAAGTTGAGGGACTAATAGATACAAAAACCGCAAATTCAGTTAATGGCAGAGGACGAACACAACATATCACCATAACGAATGCATCCCCTGGAGAATTAGAAAATAGGATTGAAAAGGCTTTACTGAGAGAGTAAATAGACTTCATAGTCATCCGAACCGCTCTTATAGGAACCTTATGTCGCAAAGCCGTCCGAGGAGTTCTTATGGCAGGCGAGCAGACATTCAAGGCTATAATTAATGATACGAATCCTACCTTTAACGGCAGGTCTTTTCCAATGGACATATCAGGTTCAAACTATAACCATTTTATTGGGAAAAAAATAGGGGACTCTGTAGATGGTAGTTTTGTAGGAGAAGGAGATAAAAATTTAATTGGGTTTAAACTGCAAATAACCGGTGGTTCGGACGTCACGGGAAGGCCCATGCGTCCAGACTTAGATGGTGGTGCCATCAAATCCGTATTAGTTACGGCTGGTACCGGCTACAAAGGGAAAAAATATGTAAAGAAAAATGGAAAAGTCTACATTTACAAAAAGGATGGATTGCGAAGAAGGAGAAAATTACGTGGGAATATTATTAGTCAAGATACACGGCAAATAAACTTGAAAGTTCTCGTTACTGGTAAAAGAACTCTCGGGTCAATATTTGGATTAGAAGAGGATGCACCTTTAGAAACAACCTCGAAAGAAGAGGAGTGAAATGTCAGGAGTGATTAAAGCTGGCAAAATCACACCTCAAACAACCTGAAGTTAATATTGGCATGGTTGGTCATGTCGATCATGGGAAAACTACCTTAACGAAGGCATTATCTGGAACTTGGACTGATACCCATTCAGAAGAGATGAAAAGGGGAATAAGTATAAAATTAGGATACGCAGATACTGCATTTTATTCAACCAAAGAAGGCAGTTATTACACTAAGGGGAAACATCCACACGGCAATAATGATAAAGAAGAAGAATTCTTGAGATCTGTCTCTTTTGTGGATGCCCCAGGCCATGAGACGCTAATGGCAGTCATGATTTCTGGGGCCTCAATTATGGATGGTGCTTTACTTTTAGTTTCGGCGACTGAAGTGTGTCCGCAGCCCCAGACCAGAGAGCACTTGGCTGCATTGGAAATTGCAGGCATATCAAATATAGTAATTGTTCAAAATAAGATAGATATTGTATCCAAGGAAAGAGCTATGCAGTCTTATAAGGAAATAAATAATTTTGTTAAAGGTACAATAGCAGAAAAAGCTCCTATAATTCCAGTTTCTGCCCACCACGACGTAAACCTAGATATTTTGATAAAAGCAATACAAGACACTATTCCCACACCTGAGCGCTCTGTAGATGATAAAGGATTGATGTATGTTGCACGTTCTTTTGATATAAACAGACCAGGAACTAGGCCTAATAAACTCAAAGGAGGGATAATTGGCGGTAGTGTAGTAGAAGGTTCTTTTAGCGTAGGAGATAAAATATTAATTGCCCCGGGAAGGAGAATCAAAGAAGGCAATAAAATAAGATGGGAGCCGCTAAAAACAATCATTGAAACTGTTAAAGGTGGAGGTCTGGATTTAGAAACTATTCATGCAGGGGGCCTATGTGGAATTGCGACACCCATGGACCCAGTATCTACCAAGGCGGATGAGTTATCTGGACAAGTAATGGCCAGAGAAGGAGAATTGCCTCCAATATGGAACGAATTGAAAGTTGAATTAAAGTTACTTGAATTCATGATATCGAGTTCGGATGATAAGTCAAACAGGGTCCGTCCTATTCAGCCTAATGAGATGTTAATGATAAATTCGGCTACGGCAACTAGTGTTGGGACGGTATCTGCGATTAAAGGAAAAAGGGCTAGTATTAAGCTCAGATTGCCAATATGTGCTAAATCTGGAAGTAGGATTACTCTATCTAGAAGAATTGGGACACGATGGCGTCTAATTGGACATGGATCTATAACTGGATGATTATCATGGTAGGCGTCTTGATTGACGCTTGTGGCTGGGTCGCATTGATAAATGCTCATATAAATATAGACAATGCAATGATAGGAATTTTGGGTGAGTTTGAATTAAAGATCATTGAAAGTGTAAAGAATGAAATTGAAAAATTGCCGCTAAAGAATAGGAGATTATCATTACAATTGCTTGGGAAAAAATCCGAAACCATACCAGATATTGAAAATTTAAGACATACGGATGATATGTTGGTTAAGATTTCAATTGAAAAATCTTGGCCGGTGTTAACTGTTGATAGAGAATTAAAAGAACGACTAATCACATCTGGAGGATCTTATATCGAAATTACCTCCAGAAGGACATTGAGGTTAATTGATTAAGGAAGTGTGAATAGAGTATCATCTCCGTGACCATCAAGAAAGCCAATTTTTACTGCTGCATCGATCCACGCATGCGCGTAATTAATTGCTCCGAACGCAGCTATTAAATTTCCATTGGCAAGAAAATGACGTGCATCAGAAGTATAATCATCACACATTCTTAGCATGGAGGAAAGTTTCTCATCTTCGTCTGTATTTTCAGTAATTGGTGTTGCTTTTTTCCTAGCTTTTGAAGTTATTAGTAAATATCTTTCAATTTTTTCGACAGTCAATAGAGCATTTTCCATGATAAACACCATTAAAAATAGGATTTGGCCGTTTCACTGATTTTAAAGAGGCGTGAACGTCCTTTTTTTCTAACTGAAAGAATACCAGCTTTATTTAATCTATTAAATATTTGTGAAAGTCTTGGCCTACCGACTTGGAGTAATGCTTGTAATTCACTATCAGAAGGGGAAATTTCTCTATCTATTGCCTTAGATACAACAATAGCCTCCGTATCCGATAGTCGTGATGCGTAATCTAAATTGAAAGGTTCGTCATCGTCCCATTTGGGGTTTAGTATAAGTTTAGATTTAGTTATGTCTCTATTTACTTCAACATTTTCAAACTCATAATTAACTCCTGAATGAATTGAAGGAGAGGCAGTGATTGTTTGTCCCAAAATTGGCTCATCATAGATATGATCTTGAAATACATCATCATGAGATAGTATTTTATCGTTAGAATAGGGATTATTAGGAAGTGTTTGTTCATTTTTCTTATCTACTGTCCATACTTCACCTTCGGTATCAAAAACCAATTTACCATCGTAATTTTCAATTTTTCTTTGTTTAATATAATCATTATCATTTATAATTTCTTTGGGGTCGATATTTTCACTAATCATATCATTTTTAATAGTGTAAATACTTGAATCGATGTATTCTTCGTTGACTGATATATCTGCCTTATCATATTTTTTTGGGACCTCTCTTGATCTAGAAATCATTCCTCCGAATGCTCCAAATTGATTATTTTTTGACCTTTCATATATATTATTAGATATTTCTTCTTCATCTTTTTCTTCTTGCCAAATATTTCCAGAATAAGCCATTTGGCCAGAAATTGTATCTTCTCTTGTGTCTAGTGTCTCCTCTTCATATTCAACTTTTTCAAAGTCTTTGCTCCAATTAATAAGTGTAAAATCGTTATTTTCTGTGGTGATGTTTTCTAAAATTTTAATCTCTTGTATATTCTTTGCTCTATTGGCATCTATCTGTTCTTCTATTCGGAATTCTATTTGTTCTTCTACTTGTTCTTCTACTTGTTCTTCTACTTGTTCTTCTACTTGTTCTTCTACTTGTTCTTCTACTTGTTCTTCTACTTGTTCTTCTACTTGTTCTTCTACTTGTTCTTCTATTTTTTGAATATTATAGTGAGAATTAATATTATCTGAGCTGGCCCTATATGTATTTTTGACCTGTAAATTATTCTGGAAATTATCCCTATATTCCCAGCCTAGTAATTTTTCCAGAGAACCTTTAGCTCCAACTCCTCTATGCTCATCAATTAAATTCTGCAATATATTCATCAGTGCACGAGGATTTCCTAGAGTATTGTTATGTAAAAGTGTGAGTATATTTTCACTTAACAACCATCTTTGCTTGGCTTTCTTTCGGACTCTTCTATCTATTAAAGGTTGGATATTACTCTTTTCTAAACTATTTAAAAACACAGGAGTGTCAAACACATTTAGAATATCTTTTCCAAGACTCGAAAATTGAGAAGGAATCAAAGAAACTATTACCAAAGCCCGTAATCTCTGTAATATTGGAATTATTCTTGGTAGAAACTTATCCATTTGGACATTAGAAGGGAAATCAAGTGCGATTAAAGGCAAAGGGCCAGCCTTAGATTCCATAGAACTAATCAATGATTCAGATATTTGATGTACCGTAGAGAGTATTTCAAACCCATCTAATGAGACAGATATTTCATGTAAGATTTTTATTAATTGTGTTTCTTCGGGCCAGTATTGACAAACAATACTAGTTGGCGTAGTAGTACTCACGGCATTAATTACAGACGTCTTGCCTGAGCCTTTTTCTCCGACCAATAATATCATCCTTGGAGATCCAGATTTTATTAATTCCGACCATGACGATAATAAATTATCACGACCGACTATTTCATTGGCCCTAGAAGATTCGATTGGTCGGCCATCAAAGGGATTTCCACGTAACGGTGGAATAAGAAGGTCAAATTTACCTTCTATTACCATAACATACCAGCAACAGTACAGACATATAATATTGACGCTTGCTAACGGTATAAAAGTCCTTAATTAACGGGTTATTTTTGTAAACCAGAAAATATTATGATGCATAATTATTCTCAGTGTGATGTTTTTAAAAAATAATAATTAACGCTTTATTAACGCTTTATTAACGCTTTAATTATACGTTAACAAAGCGTTAATGAATATTCAGGATGAAAATTAGACAGGATTTGCAAAATGTAATTCGTAAATGTTAGAAGTGCACGCTAACAGGGACGCTCGATAATATGCCAGTAGACAATAGTCGCCTAGAGGGTTTTTACAAACTCTCCGTATCAGAAAGAAGGATGAAATTAGCAGAAATAGCAAATCTTAATGATGAACACGTGCAAGCTTGGGCAGCAACTGGAGAACTTAGTGAAGATGCCGCAGATAGAATGATAGAGAATGTAATTGGGACATACTCATTGCCAATTGGCGTTGCTACAAATTTCATCATTGATGGTGACCATTATCTGATTCCTTTCGTATTAGAGGAGCCTAGCGTAGTAGCTGCTGCAAGTAATATGGCTAAGAGATGCATTAAGAATGGTGGTTTTATATCTAATAACGATGAACCAGTTATGATTGGACAGATACAAATAGTAAATTGCGATAATCCGGAGCAGGCTAAACAAGATATTTTATCGTCTAAAGAAGACTTGATAAAAAAATGTAATGATGTCGACCCTATTCTTGTGAAATTTGGAGGAGGGTGTAAAGATATAGAAGTTAGAATAATTGATACAGAATCTGGCATCATGGTCATAGTACACATATTGGTTGATTGTAGAGATGCAATGGGGGCTAATGCCGTGAATACGATGGCGGAAACAATAGCACCATTGCTTCAGGATATAACCCAAGGAACTCCAATTTTAAGAATAATTAGTAACCTTGCTATCCATAGAATAGCAAGAGTCAGTGCTACTTTTACTCCCGAAGAAATGTCAGATAAAGCAAATGATGTAGACAAGGGATCTCAAATTATTGACGGTGTCCTTCAGGCGTATCATTTTGCAAAGGCCGACCCGTTCAGAGCGACGACGCACAATAAAGGAATAATGAATGCTATTTCATCAGTTGCTGTTGCTTGTGGACAAGATTGGAGGGCTATCGAATCAGGAGCTCATAGTTACGCATCTTACAAAAATACCCATAAATATGGCTCATTAACTCATTGGGAGAAAGATAGAGAGGGGAATTTGGTGGGAACAATTGAACTCCCTATGGCTGTTGGGTTAGTCGGCGGTGCGGTAAGAGTTCATCCAGCTGCTCAGGCTAATGTAGCATTAATCGGAGTTCAAAGTGCTAATGACTTATCTAAAGTAATGGCTGCTTCAGGATTAGTGCAAAATTTGGGAGCTTTGAGGGCATTGGCCACTGTAGGAATACAAGCGGGACACATGAAATTACATGTTAGAAATATGGCCGTAACAGCAGGGGCTGAAGGAGAAGAGGTAGATATTGTTGCTTCGAGATTGAGAGAACAGGGTATTAGAATAACACAAGCAGCAGTAATAGAAGAGATTGAAAAATTAAGGAAGGAGAATTGAGTTATTCTTCCCCTTGGGAGTTTGAATAATTTTCAGAAAACTCTGAAATCGTCATCTGTTCTTCAGGCGCTAGTGAGGCAGCCAACTGAGCACTGGTTAGACCCATATTATTTGCTTCTTCTCTAAACCATTTGCGAACTTTGCGAAATTCTACTTCTGGGCAACCGAAATATTCGGCAAACCTCCTGGTTGTAGTCAATCTTCTAGTTAGGCCATCTCTTCTCCTATCTATAAGACCCCTATTGGATAATTCCCGTACGTGATCATAAGCACGTTGCCCCAACATATCTACAAGTTGTGCCTGACTCATTGGTTGATGATAAGCAATTAAAGCGGCGGCTGGTAACAATCTTTGAGGTATGTCTGCCCTAAATGATTCTGGAAGAAATGGGGAAAGGCCAGTCTTTACTTCTAGAATCCAACGACCTGAAACTTCCGTTAGTTGTAAAGCGCTATCTTTGCGCCTCTTTATTGTCGAACGCAAATTAATCAAAGCCTCCTCGACATCGAGACTAGGCTTATTCACTAATTTAGACAATTCTGAAACTGACATAGATTTTCCCGCGCCGAAAACTATGGCTTCCAAAATTGTATTTAAATTGGGATTAGGCAATTTTATTGTCCTCCAGAATTGATTTAGGATGCAATTTTTTAGTCAGAATAGAAAAATCCTGAGCATCCTTCCATAAATTTTTGAGCACTATTTTTCCATCGCTTCCTTGTTCTTGTGACAAGTCTACATATCCTCTATTTGTCAAGAAAAGGGCAGACACTAATGCAGTAACTTGGGCCTCTGCTTTTGCTTCTTCTTCATTCATTCCTGATTTCAGGGATGCTTGATTTAGTGAGGAAACTATATTTCCAAGTTCAACAGACTGTGAAGTTTTGCTTGTGTTATCTTTTAGAGCATTCCACGTACGTTTTAAATCATTTTCTAAGTTTTCTACATGTAGACTACCGCTGAATCTTGCCCTCGCGCGTTCGTTCGATTCCCTACGTTCTTTCGCAATAGTCTCTCTCAATCTCTGTTCTTCTGCTAATTTACCGGCAGATTGCAGGCCCATTAGTAGTTCAACAAGTGTTACCGGTCTACTTTCATCGCGGTGTATGCGACCTTCGAACATAGAAGGTAATTTTTCGTCTGCAGCACCAGACAGAACTCCCAAAGAAAAATTATAATCTTCATCATCGAATTCAGTTTCCCAACCTCCTTCAAAATCCCATAACTCTTCTTCATAATGAAGCGATTTTTCTTGTCTATCTATTAGTGAAGACGCTTGATTTCTAAGTATTGACCAAGCCATTCGAACTAATTTACCACATGTTGGCAAGTCAATATTTTCAGTTTTTTCTATTCTTTCATTAAACATCTCTAAAAAGCTAGTAAGATCGACATCCCATGGATCTAAGTCAGAAGAATTGAATAATTGGAACACTAACGCAACTGAACGGTCGAATGGATCTAATAAAAATTGGTGTTCAGCTTCTTCGAGGGACGCCAATTCCAGTAATCTGTCCAAATATCGGCTAGTTTCCAAATCAATTCCTTCACCTAGTAATTTCGCAACGATATCTTCACTTACATCAGTCTCAAAGATAGACAAAATTAATCCTCCTCAGAACGTATTAACAGTTCTTCAATTACTTCTTCAGAAACAATCTGAACGTTTTCTTTTTGTTCAATTTCTTCAGATAATTCATCAGTTCTTACCCTCAGTGAATTTAGACTATTGTCAACTATTTTTTCATCTAGAGAATTGATACCCGCCCTATCCGCTAGCCCACCAAGACTCTGTGGTACGCCTAATGGTTCTGGAGTACGTGGCATATTCTCTGCAATAGGCAATTCAGGCATCGCTGCTTTTTCTGCCTCTGATGCCGCTCTGGCTTTTTCTTCAGCTTCTATATCTTCACCGAGCTGTAAAGCAGCGGCCCTATCAAAATCCGTAATTCTTCGACTACAGCCATCGCCCGCATGAGTAATTCCTATGTGATGATCGGCTAAAGTTAAGCTTACTTTCCTCAAAGTTACCATTATAAATTGCGCTCTTTGACTTCGCATCCTACAAAGTGTTGCTATTCTTTCAGAATTGAATGGGTCAAGATTTTGATCTACTTCATCGAAATAATAGAATGGGGATGGCTCATAATCCTGTATTGCGAAGATTAATGCAAGTGCGGCCATAGATTTTTCCCCACCTGATAAAGCAGTTCTTCTTGTATTATGACTCTTACCAGGTGGCACACAAGCCATCTCTAAACCTCCTTCAAATGGGTTTTTCATATTTTCAAGTTTCAATGACCCTGATCCTAAAGGCTGTAATATTTCATAAACTCTACTAAAATTATTATTTACATGAGAAAAAACGGTAAGTAACCGAGTCTTTCTTTCATCTTCTAATTGTTCTGCTATCATTATTAGATGCCCTCTCCTTTCCCTTAGTAATTTACCATCAGAAATTAGATCAGCGATACGCTCTACCGCAATATCGTATTGTTCTATTGCTAACATATTTACATCTCCTAGATGACTGAGGCGGCGTTCAAGTCCCTGCACACTTTTTTCCGCCTCAGACACAGTTGGAAGGTTAATATCAAGAGAAGGTACAGAAATTTGTGAATCTTTCAATTCTTCAGCCATTTGGTTAACAATAATTCCTTTCTGTTTTATTTGAGAGTTTAACTCATCTACTCTTGAAGATAGTGTCTGCCTATCTTGCGATAGTTTTGCAACATGTGCCCTTAAACTAGCACGTTCCTCTACGATAACATCTCTACGGTTATGGAGTATTTGCTGTTCTTCATCAAATTGGGACGATTTTGCTTTTAATTCTATCAATTCTGATTCTGCATTTTTTATTGAATGTTTAAGATTATCTATTTCAATCTCAGAAGATTTAATTATTTCTTCCTGCACTATAATTTGACGTAATATCTCATCTACTCTAGTTTTTAATAATTCTAATGTGTGCTTCCCAGTATGTATTTCAGCATCATAGGCAAGTCTTGCTCTCTCGGCGTCAGTTCTTGTAACTTCGGCATTCCTTAATATCTCGGATAAATGATCCGGAGTATGATTTTGGAGATTTTCTGCACAAATTTTACGTTCTTTTGTAGATTCTTCTAATAAAATGAGATTATTTTCGCACGCCTTGAATAATATTTGTCTTTCGGAATTGAGGTCGTCATATTCTTTCTTGGCTTGTTTGAGTTTATTACTTACATCTTTAACTATTTTTTGTGACCTTTCCATATCAGCTTTCCAGTTACGAAGTTTTAGAGAATGGTCGCTATCATCTAATCCGTGGATCTGGGACCTTAGCAACTGTTCATTTACTCTCAATTCTTTTAATGCAGCTTCAACGGTAGAATATATCAAGCTTGCCTCATCCACCATACGCTCATATTTAT
>Ga0315320_10003955_pt1 | contig 12124 bp, 5 predicted proteins | sample M140m21515metaG_FD_203458 | JGI IMG/M metagenome (GOLD analysis project Ga0315320, IMG submission 203458) | Ammonia-oxidizing marine archaeal communities from Monterey Bay, California, United States - M1 40m 21515 | ecosystem: Environmental > Aquatic > Marine > Coastal | place: USA: California...
CAGTTGTTTCAACGTCAGCAAGATGGCACGTGGGGGCAGGCGAAAAGTAATTCGGTGGGAGATTACTTTGAGAGTGAGCATTTAGGACGCGCAGTTGCCAAGTTGGATGCCAATCGGGATCAGAAGCCAGATCTTGTTATCACTCACTTGTTTGAGCCGATCGCTCTGCTCGTCAATGAGACCAAGACAGATCACCTGCAATGTAGGTTCTTTTTTGTGGGTACCAAGTCCGGCCGTGACGCCATCGGAACGCGGGTCACGTTGCAATGCGAAGGGGGAAGTCGTGTGGGGCACCTGCTGGCGGGTGACGGATTTCAATGCTCCAACGAACGTTGTGTAAGCCTTGGGCTAGGTACGCAGTCGGAACCCTGCAAGGTCGTCGTGGATTGGCCAGATGGAACCCGTGAGTCATTTGGCAAGCATGAACTGTCTGGCGATTATCTCGTGATCCAAGGAAGCGGAAAGCTCTTCGCACGCTAAACACTCGTGGCGTCGTTGCAGTGATGGCTTGTTTTGCTGATATCAGGGTTCACCTGAACGCAGATGGATCGTTTACCATGGTTGGGCTATCGCCCCCCGGAGGATCCTATGCAATCGAATGACTCATTGAATCGTCGCCGTTTTCTTGGAACAACTGGTGCCCTTGCCACTTACGCAGTCAATCAACCCCTGCAGCAATCATTAGATGCTCAGGAACCACTTGCTGATTCGCTGGATCTGGCGGGTGAAACTGTCGGCCCAAGAGGATCGGTTGCTGCGCTGACCGGGCGGTTGAATCCTAAAATTTCCAGCTTGCGTCAGGCGGCGTTAAAGATCCTTCAGCCAACGCCTTCGGAGCTTGAAAAGGGGCTGCGGTTGCATGCCGAATCGGTTGTGTTCGACTCCTATGGATTCTCACCTCGTGCAGCGGTTGACGGTGAGGCACTTGCCAAACTTGTCAAAAGTGGTGCTTCGTCAATTGAGTTGGATGATGTCCGCGAAGATATGATGATGACCCGCGTGGCCACTGATCCTGTTCAGCAACAGGAGTATCGTGATGCATGGCGAGCATCGGGAGTTACCTGCATTTTCCAAAATGCAGGTGAGGAGGGGCAGGACCCGATGCGATTGCTGAAACGCTTGGCCCGTTTTACTTACGTTACCGACATGATGCGTGGTTTTGTTTCCAAAGCTGCGTCACCACAGGATGTTCTGACTGCAAAACAGGAAGGTCGGCATTGTCTCTACATGACAGGTAACGGGGTGCCGTTAACCCAGCAGTGGGTTTCGGTTCCGGATGAGTTGAGGTACGTGCGGATCTTTTATCAACTCGGTATTCGAATGATGCATTTGACTTATCAGAGACGAAATATGATCGGTGACGGTTGTGGCGAAAAAACGGATGCCGGTTTGAGTGACTTTGGTGAGGCAGCCATTGCTGAAATGAATCGGGTTGGGGTCATCCCTGACTGTGCTCATAGCGGTTGGCAAACGAGCTTGGAAGCGGCGCGTGTCTCAACCAAGCCGGTTGTTGCAAGCCATTCTGTTTGTGGGGCGATCTATCCACATATTCGCAGCAAGCCGGATGAGGTGATTAAGGCTATTGCTGATTCCGGCGGCTACATTGGAATATGCTGCATACCGAGGTTTTTGCGTGGCGACGGGGATGTCAGCGTGTTGCTGAATCACGTCGATCACGTGATTCGCAAGTTTGGTTCTGATCATGTTGCGATCGGAACAGACGTTGCCTACCAACCGCAGGACGCTAGTCGCGAGAGAGCAAAGGTGCCCAGTCGGGGGAAGCGGCGGACGGAGTTCCGATCGTTGTGGCCGGCAGATGATTATCAGACCAGCCAACAGGCGAGTGATAGTCTTGCCTGGACCAACTGGCCCCTGTTTACGGTTGGGTTGTTGCAGCGTGGCCACAGTGAGGATGTCATACGCAAAGTCATTGGCGGCAATGTCATGCGTGTTGCCAAGAGCACACTGGTCTAGTTGCTCGACTGATCGATTCAGTCAATACACACGGTGTTACAACCGGCGTGTGGTGTTGCGTTGGCGACGGTTGTCGATCAAGCGGCCTGCAATTTGCGATTATGCTGGGCAAAGCTGATCCAGTCGGTGACTTCCTCGAGGTCAGGTAGGTTGCCGCCACGGAGGATTCGTTTTCCTTCCTTGCTGCGGGCGATGGGGTCAATGATCTGGAACAGTTCTTCCGCATTCCAGCCAGCAAGATCTTCTGGCGTGACAATGTCAGCAGCTACCAGCAGTTGGGCATCATGCCCCCGCAGCATTGGGATGCAGCAGACCAGTGCCGTTTGTTGTTGCCACTGCAGCACCGTGTCTGCGTCGACACGTCGGTGATCCAGTTGCTCAGCGATCTGCTCAGAATCACCATCAAGTAAGTCTTGGATGGTGTAGACACCGATTGCCTGTAGGCGTTCTTCCATCCGTTCACCGATCGAAGGTGCGTCCACGACTGGGGCATCTTGCTGAAGGTAGAAACGTAATTCACGAATCTCGGTTTCAACTTCAGTGGCTGCACTGGGATCTTGCTTATCCACGGTGGTGTTCTGTTCGAACTGTACAACACTGGTTTGATTTGTTTCAGACTTGTGGTTCACCTGTGCGTGCTTGCGTTTTTGTCGTTGGGTGTGCTCGCTGCGGCGATTTCGTTTTAAAGCGGGCGCGAATTCTGTGTCATGCTTTGTTGTCGCACGTCGACGTTCACCAGTGGTCGATGTTTTTTGATCTGTTTTATTGGTGCGTCCAAGCTGATTGTTGGTCTTGTCAGCTTGCGAGCCACGCCCTTGGCTATTGGCCGTGGCAATCCAGCCCGTGATGCGGGCAAGTTCATGGCTGCTGCCGCTCAGCAACAGTTGTTGTCCTCTTTCCGTTGCCAGGAAGGTTTCTACTTTGTGCAGCAGTGTGATCGGAGGAGTAGCTGCAAGCGTGGCCGGGGTTGTGATACCACAAGCGACAAGGATTCTTGAATCGAAACCTCGCAGGTTTGGTACGCGGCAAACGAGTCGGCACTCTGCCTGCCAACGTCGAATTGTGTTCGCCTCCACATTTGCCAAGCCTAATGCATCGGCCAATCGGCAGGGGTCCTGTTGCATCAGGTGAACTACATGGGTGACTTGCAGCCCCCTCAGTCGAGCAGCAGCGACGGCATCGATGGATGGGCCCTGATCAATCGGGCTGTCTACCGAAAGGAAGAAGGGTGAGGCAGGAGCCGCAGTTGAAACGTTACGGTTGTGGGACATCCGGATATCTTCCTTGGCAGTTGAGGGGCATTGGTCACTCTCCATTGAGCGGTTTCCAGTCGCAGCGCTTTGTGCGTCTGGGGATTCAATGGTGCTGTAAGTGTCGGTGTAGTAATAACCATCGCGGTACATGGATCCGTCCGATGCCCAGTCAGTGGACTCACTTGGAACTGAACCACCGGAGTGGGGGGCGGCGTTGGCACTGTCGGCCTGGGTATCCTGCCACGCCATGTCAAAGCGTTGATTTGCGTTCACGTTTGGCATGTAGTTGCTGCCTTTCATGGGGGTTACCTCTTCGGGGACATCCCGAAGTCCATAAGTATGGGGGTGAGGACCAACGTAGTTTTCAGTCGCGTAGCTTGATTTCCAAAGTGGTCGGTGCGGATGCACGATACGTTCGGAATGTATTTGTTCGATGCGTGAACCCACTCGCCGAAGTTGCGCCGTCAAGTGGTCACTGCTGGTAAGGACAAGCAGTTGGCGACCGTCGCTGGCGTAATCATGAAGAGCAGCTGTAAACGCACCGTTGACACTATGGCGAGCAAAGGGGGTTCCCGATTCGGCATGGTCAATACATCGGTCATGCAGCAGTTGCTCCACTTCGTCCAAGGTTTCGATAACCAGCGGAACATGGCGGCCAGAGCGGGCGAGGAATTCACCTGCTGCCATTCGGACAGCAAGAACGGCGCACGCATTGTCAAACTTAACGCACTCCGTGGTGTCCTTTCCGTCGATTTCGATCACGCCCCGTTTAATACCCAGTTGGTCCGTTGGGGTTGCAGCCACTTTTTCTGTTGACCATTCGATGCGTTGCAGGCGGCCACCTGTCAAACGAATTAACCAGCGGCTGGCTTCATGTGCAAGTGTGGATGACGCTGTCGCTTTTTGGGTGGGAAAACCAATCTCACTCAGCAGTTGCGTTCGACGCGTTCGCAGCCATTGTGCCCGTGCCAGAGAGCTGATGCGAGCGTCGACTTCTTGCAGTTCCTTGACCAGCAACTCTCGGTTGCTGCGGGCTGATTCCTGATCTGCATGATCTCGATTAATGTTTCCTTGATCTTCGTTGAGCCATGTGAGTCTGGTGTTCGCTGTTCCGCGTACGTTTAAACCGCTGTTTTGCATGCTGCGGCGAACCTCCGCAGCTTCAGTCAGGCAGATGTCCAGACTCAGCGTGACGCTTTCCAACTCGGCTAATCTGTCTTTGCGTTCGAGATTCCATGTCTCCACTTGACGATTTCTGGAATCCGACCATTCTCCATCCACCACACCACCAAGTGCATGAGTTCGGCGAAGCACTTCGTCGCGATGACGCTTTAGTTGTTTGATGGCTGATAGCAGCCATTGTTCGCAGCGGCGCGCCAGCGACAATTCGTGCATCGGTGGGTTGGACGCGGTTGTTGGCTGACTTTGGTTGTAGCTGTGAATCTGCCGCAGGACTTCACGGATCGTTCGCAACGTGGAACTCAATGTCGTGGCCGTACCAGGGATGCTCTGGTCTTGTTCATACCAAGATCGACTGACGCGGTCTGGGCCAGCGTATCGATCTACGAGCCAATCGATTTGTCGTGTTGCAAGCAGGATATGCTGGTTGATCGATTCGCGACCGCGGGCAAGTGGGCTGTTTTCTGCTGTAGCAACTTCCTCTTCAGAGGACTGCGGTTGATCCAGTGTGTGTAGAAAGCGATTTAAACGCATTCGTCGCAGAGATCGTTCATCAACGGGTGAAGCCGCCGAAGTTGCTCCGCTTTTCCCTGTGAGCAGGCAGTGCTGCAGGGCTGCAACTTCCATCTGCGCACGCTGCCAATGAATCACTTGTGCATCAATCTCTTCAAGTTGACGCTGCTTTTTAGTTTTGTCAGTGGTCGTTGGTTTGGTCCCATGAACAGTTGCATGGGGTTGGAATGTTCGTTTGCTCAGATCACTCAGGCGATTTCTGAGCTGATTGCGTTTTGATCGAAGTGTGCGGGCACGATCGTGCAACTCTCGCAAGCGTGATTGCAAGTGTGATTGCTGCCTTCGTTCCGATTCACCATCGGGCAGTGCACCCTGTTGGGGCTCAGTCGAATCTGAGACGAGGCTGGCTGATTTGATGTTTGATCGCGGACCGGCTGCCGGTCGGGCCTTGAACGAATCGTACACAGCGACCTTTGATCTATTCCCAGGGCGCTGGTCATCGTTTAGGCACTGGGTGAGCCATGATCGTCTCGAGATCAATGACGCGTGTTCTGTTTCTTCGAGTGGACCTGCAACCGACTGTAAACTTGAAAGTTCCGCCTCGATGTCCGCCAAATCAGCTCGGATTTGTTTCACAGGACGTTGACGATCAGCATTGTTTGCATGTGGTGTCGTGAACGTATGAGTGCCGAGGTGGTTGCGTAGGACTGGAGAAGAAGCACCTGCATGAGATGACGAGTGATCCTCAAAAGCCGAAGCCATTTCAGTGGAGGCTTCCACAGGATGATGGAGATTAGCGTCCGCATTGGTATTCGTTGCCGCTGCCTCACCTTTTTGCAGTCCGCAGGTTCGTTGGTTGTCCAGGCCGCTACGCACGCATGCAGAAACCACCCGCGCGACGTTCGTTACTGCTGAATCGGTGATCACGCAGTCCGCGATTGCTTCGGGAATGTTGAAAGCCTGGATTGCAAGTTCGGCATCGTTGTTGTCGCTGATTTTTTGCAACCAGCCTGTCAGTTCCACGCCAAAATTAACAGGATCAGTACCTCGTGGTTCATATTGGATTGTTTGGCGACCGTGAGCGGTGCCATCTTGTTCGCGATAGTAGTGAACAAGTCCATGGCGACCCGAGAACACAACCCGGCCCGTTGAAGAACTCAGCATGCCGAGTGGATATTCGCGCTCAACCAGAGCGTCTCTGACGAAGCGGGCCAAGGCTGTTTTGCCGCTCCCTTCCGGAGCTTTCACGACATTGATCTGTCCCGAAAATGGTCCTAATTCAACTCGCTGTAACGGTCCGTGGGTGTCAATGTCGATGCGATCCAACAACATACCGTGGCTCCTCCGTGGCCATTCAGGTACTCGTCACGCCTTGCGTGTCTTGAGTTCCTGCAATGTGATTTCTGCGACTTCCTTGTCGATTTGAGCTTCCCAAGCCAATGTTGACGTGGTGGCCCAAGTGAACGCTGCCTGCAAGTGGCACGCCCCCGCTGCAACCTTAGCCAATAGTCCTGTTTCACGGAAAGAGCGAAATCCAATCTGTCTTGTCCGTGAATCGCTAGCAAATGCACTGGATGGCGAACTTGTGCAGAAAATGGTCTTGGCGGTGTTGGTTCGCCTTTGTTACAGGGCTAGCAGGCGTCCGTTCCCGATTCGTGTGACGGACGCTCGATGTGCTATTTCGTGACAAATACACGGCGCTGCTAGGCAGTGCGTGTTCAACAAATTGCGTCGCGGTGTGGCACGGGATGTTTGATACAGGCCTATTTGGAATTCAGGATGTCGATCAAGACTCAATCACGCTTCTGTTCACGACCAATCACGGCTGCCTTGACGGTGGCAGTGGTAATTTCTGCTTGTGGCGGGATCATGGGCTGTCAGGATGGTCCGATGTACGCCATGAAGAATGTCAATCCCTACTACAGGTGGCACGAGTGGCAGGCAGATGAAGCATTTGGCACAACCGAACATGAGCGTCGGGCCCAGTTGGCGCAACTGGCAGAAGATATTGGCGGTTATGATGACGCAGTGCAAACCAAGTGGTTGAGTGCATTGAATCACGTCATGGATACAGATGAGAGTGCTGAAATGCGGCGTTTGGCTGTCATGGCAGCAGGAAATGTTGATGGCTCACCAGCGTTGCCGATTTTGGAAAAGGGCATGGGTGATGGTAGCGTCAAAGTTCGAATGCAAGCTTGTCGTGCTCTTGGCAGTCAGGCGACCGATGAAAATGTTCTGTTGTTGGCGAGTGCCGTTGGCTCTGAAACCAGCACAGATGTCAAGCATGCAGCGATGCGTGCGTTACAGGATCAATCCAGCCCCAAGGCTGTCGAAGCACTCCGCTTGGCACTTTCCGATCGCGATCCATCGACACAGAATTTGGCCATTGCATCTTTGAGAGGTGCGACGGGAAAAGACTATGGTGATGATCCAGAGGTTTGGATTGCAGCATTAGATGGGCAGCCTGTCGAAGAACGCCCAACTCGATTTGCCGATCGCTTGCGAGAGTTGTTCTAGGCAATTTGTCCCGGACAAACACCCGATTAGGGTCCCGGGCAGTTTCGCAAGAGGGACCACACCTTGGGGAATGCTGCCCCGCTGCGCATGAAGTATCAGGTGAGAATTGTTTTCATCCCTGCAGGAAATGCCTCATTGAGGCATGTTTTGAACCTCGACAGGCAAGATGTACGCACCACCCCCTTCCGTCCGCCTGCAACCTGAAGGAAACTAGCCCTTTTCTGATCGGTAGGCGAAATAAAAGGGCGTTGTCTCGCGATGAAATATGTAATTGTGATTCCGGATGGTTGTGCCGACGAACCGATCGACGCACTTGACGGAAAAACACCCTTAGAGACAGCTCGGATGCCAGCCACCGACGCGCTTGCCAAAGCAGGATCCTTGGCTTTGGCAAATAACACACCTCAGCATCTGCCAGCTGGCAGTGAGGTGGCAAACCTGTGTCTGCTTGGCTATGACCCCGATGTCTACTTCACGGGGCGTGCCCCCTTGGAAGCTGCTGCTCAGGGAATCACGCTTGGCCCCCATGACTGGGCAGTGCGGTGCAATCTGGTGACTGTGGAAGATCAAGTGATGGTTGACTTCACTGCCGATCACATCACAACGGATGAAGCAAAGCAGTTGCTGGTGTCTGCGCAGGACACTTTGCTAGAGGATGTGCCCGGCAGTGGGCGGTTTGAATTTGTACCCGGTGTGAGCTACCGGAACCTGTTGGTCTACCGAGGCGAGGAAGGAACGTCTCCACCCTTTTCACGTGATACAAGAACACGTGCACCACATGATTTAACCGACCTTTCTGTGGCGGATGAATTCCCTCGTGGACCTGGCAGTGATTTGTTGGTGCGACTGATGAGTGGTTCGGCAGAATTGTTTGCCAGCCATCCGGTCAATCAGGCTCGTATTGCTGCGGGCAAAAAACCAGCAACCAATCTTTGGTTGTGGGGATTAGGTGGGGCACCCAATTTGCCATCTTTCAAAGAACGTTATGGCGTCAACGGTGTCATGATCACGGCGGTGGATTTGTTGCGTGGAATTGCGGCTTTGGCAGGTTGGCCACGCATTGAGGTAGAAGGCGCTACCGGATATCTCGATACTGATTATGCCGCCAAAGGACGCGCCGCAGTGAAGGCGTTAAATGACTACGATGTCGTGTGCGTGCACATCGAGGCACCTGACGAGGCCTCTCATGAGGGGCGGCACGATGCCAAAATTGAGGCTTTGGAGCAGATCGATCAGCATATTGTTGCACCGTTGGTAGAGGCACTTGAGCAACAAGGTGACTATCGTATCCTGATCACGCCGGATCATCCGACACCGTGTGGCACCAAAAAGCACAGCCATGGCATGGTTCCACTAGTAATTGCTGGTGTTGGCGTGCAAGCTGATGGTCAAAGCCAATACGATGAAGGAGCCGCGGAGGCGAGCGGTCGCAGGTTTGATCAAGGCTGGGATCTGATGGAAGAGTTTATCCGAATCAGCTGAATGTTATTGATGGGTGCATCGACGTAATGCCGGTGACACCAGACGCCTCTCGATAGCTGACAAGTTTGAAGTAGTGCCGTCGAGAATGCCAAAGTAAATCTGGGGCTGCTGTTGAAGGCTTCGTCATTCTTTGGCAACGGGCACCAGATCGTTTTTACCCTTACCGATTTACCACTGGATTGCAGTAGTTAAAGTCTCATGTCTTTGATCGTTCAAAAGTTTGGTGGCACAAGTGTCGCGGACGTCGAAAAGATTCAGGCCGCGGCCCGAAAGGCGATTCGCGCTCAAAGGCAGGGGCACCAGGTCATCATGGTCGTTAGCGCGATGGGAAAGAACACCGATGCGCTGCTGGGGCTGGCTGGCGAAATCAGTGATCACCCGCCTGCTCGTGAAATGGACATGTTGCTCAGTACGGGCGAACAGGTCAGTGTGGCGCTGGTTGCCATGGCAATCCACTCTCTTGGGGCCAAGGCAGTCAGTTTGACCGGCGGCCAGATCGGGATGAAAACCGACAATAGCTTCAGTAAAGCACGTATCCAGTCGATCTCGACGGACCGGATTGAAGGGTTGTTGAGTGACGGCAATATTGTTGTTGCCGCAGGGTTTCAGGGCATTGATGATGATTTGAATATCACCACGTTGGGACGCGGTGGCAGTGACACCACGGCAGTAGCCTTGGCAGCAGTTTTGGGAGCAGATGCTTGCGAGATCTACACGGACGTTGATGGTGTTTACACAACAGATCCTCGCTTGCTACCGGAAGCACGACGAGTCGATGTGATCAGTTATGACGAAATGTTGGAATTGGCCAGCCTTGGTGCAGGCGTCATGCACAGTCGATCGATCGAGTTTGCGAAAAAATTTGGTGTGCCAATCCACGTCAGGAGTAGCTTTTCGGATACCGAAGGCACCATGATTGTGGCTGAAGCCGAGTCTCAAACGCAGCCTGTTAGCGGAGCTGCCATGACTCCCGACGAGGCTAGAGTGACAGTGATCGGTGTCCCCGATGTCCCCGGTAAGAGTCAGCAAATTTTCTCGGCGATAGCTGCCTGTAAGATCGCCGTTGATATGGTCGTTCAGAATGTGGGCAAAAAAGGACTAGCGAATGTCTCTTTCACTGTGCCGAGCGGAGAACTCGAAGCGACACTCGCTGCCGTTGAATCTGTGATGGAAGCGGTTGGTGCCGATTCGATTACACATGACAATCAGGTCTCCAAAGTGTCCGTGGTTGGCTCCAATATGGCCACGCAAACCAGCGTTGCTTCTCGTATGTTTCGGGCGCTCGCGAACGCGGGGGTCAATATTCATATGATCACGACAAGCGAAATAAAAATCTCAACGTTGGTTCCCAAATCGCAGGCTGCAGTTGCACTCAGGGCTGTGCATGACGCATTTGACTTGCACAAACGACCGCAGGATGCTCAGTCGTGGAGCGAAATCAAGAAAGATCGTGACAAAGCCGACGTCGATACGCTGGTCAGTCGCCTGAGAGATGATGCATTGGAGGCACTGACTTTGACTGGTATCTCCATCACTGAAAAACAGGCTCGTGTAACGTTGCATGGCGTTCCGGATGAACCTGGCATTGCAGCTGATATGTTTGAGACGATCGGTGCAGCAGGTATCTTCATCGACATGATCGTGCAGGGATATGACGGCGATGGTGGTTCAACAAGCGTCAGCTTTACTGTCGATGACACTGCTTTGCAGGCGAGTCTCGAAGTTGCTCAAACCATCCTTGAAAAGCACGGCATGCGTGATGTTCAGGGAGGTAAGGAAATTGCCAAAATCACTGTCAGTGGTATTGGATTACGAAGTCACACCCACGTTGCAACGATGCTGTTTCAGCAGTTGGCCGAAGATGCGATCAATGTTGAGATGATCAATACCAGCGAGTTGCAAGTCAATGCTGTGATTGACGCCAAACGCGCTGTCGATGCTGCGGAAGACTTGAAACGGGCATTCGCCGAATCATTGCTTTGAATCAGTCCGACTGGTCAGAGATTTTTGGTTAAGATGTGGGAGTCAAATTCCATTCTCGACTGCGAGTGACTGATGCCTGTTCTGATTTGCCGAGTTGCCCTCATCTTGATCCCCGGTCTTGCAACTGTTTTCGTTGCTTCGTTAGTTGCCGAACCGTTGGGTGCTGCTGACACTGCAGGGGACCATGCGGTCGATGTCGCATCGGATAAGCAATCCTTCAATGTGCTTTTCATTATTTCCGATGATTTGACGGCCAACGCGCTTTCCTGCTACGGCAATACCGTATGCAAAACTCCTAATATTGACGCCTTGGCTGCGCGGGGTACGCGTTTTACTCGTGCCTATTGCCAGGGGACTTACTGCGGACCCAGTCGTGCTTCTTTCATGTCTGGTTACTATCCGCATGCTACAGGCGTATTGGGTTATAAAAATCCGCGTCCACAAATCGGTGATCGTGCAATGTGGTCCGAGCATTTCAAAAATAATGGGTACTATACCGGCAGGGTCAGCAAAATTTTTCACATGGGAGTACCCGGTGGTGTGCTCAAAGGTGGGGATGGTCGTGCTCATGACGGTGGGAATGGTGCAGACGATGCACGGTCATGGACTGAAAGATTCAATAGTCTGGGACCCGAGTGGAAGGCTCCGGGTGACGGGGAGACCCTTGAAGGTAATCCAAATGGAGAACGACCGGTTGTGGGAGGAAATACATTTGTCGTTGTTGAGGCCGATGGGGATGATCTGGTTCATTCTGATGGCATGACATCAGCAAAAACGGTGGAATTGCTTGGGCAAGATCGTGATAAACCGTTTTGGTTGGGGGTTGGCTTTGTGCGACCTCACGTGCCATTTGTGTCGCCTCGGAAGTATTACAAGCCGTTCCTTCCTTACTCGTCGATGACGCTGCCGCAAAAACGTTCGGGTGATTGGGATGATATTCCGAAAGCGGGTATTAACTACAAAACCAGCGTCAATATGAAGATGGACATCCGACGGCAAAAGAAAGCGGTCGGCGGATATTATGCCTCGGTTGCTTTCATGGATGCCCAAGTCGGTAAAGTGCTTCGCAAACTTGACCAGCAGGGACTCAGGGACAACACCATCGTGATCTTTACCAGTGATCATGGGTACCATTTGGGAGAACATGATTTCTGGGCCAAGGTTTCACTGCGAGATGAGTCCGCTGGCGTGCCTTTGATCATTTCTGTGCCAGGTAAAAAGCC
>Ga0315320_10003956_pt1 | contig 12124 bp, 9 predicted proteins | sample M140m21515metaG_FD_203458 | JGI IMG/M metagenome (GOLD analysis project Ga0315320, IMG submission 203458) | Ammonia-oxidizing marine archaeal communities from Monterey Bay, California, United States - M1 40m 21515 | ecosystem: Environmental > Aquatic > Marine > Coastal | place: USA: California...
CGATCACTGGGCGAATGCTCTCTCAAACTGTTTGAGCCGGGTGTGACCTGTATTGACATTGATGCAGGAAGCATTGAGGACGTTTCTAAGACCATTGTGAAATGGATGGACCCAGATACAGGTCAGAAGCATGGCAACCTCGCTAGGAAGCGGTTTCTGGAGGTTGTAAACTATGAGGAAGAGGCTGATGCTGTTAAGAAATTTTTATCAAATATACTATAATGATACATCCAACTGCTGAAATTGAAGAGGGAGCAACCGTTCATGAGACTGCTCAGGTCTGGCACTATGCACACATCCGTAAAGGAGCAACCATCGGGGCTAATACTGTTATTGGCCGTGGAGTCTTTATTGATAAAGGTGTCAGCATCGGTAAGAACTGTAAGGTCCAGAATTACTCATGCGTTTACCATGGTGCAGAGGTTTTTGATGGGGTGTTTATTGGTCCGAGAGTTATCATCACAAATGATAAGCATCCAAAAGCAATTAATGAGGATGGAACTATCAAGTCAGAGGATGACTGGATATGTGGCAAGGTCTGGATTAGAGATGGCGCAAGCCTTGGTGCCGGTGCAATCGTTTTACCGGATGTAGATGTTGGTGCCGGGGCAATGATTGGGGCAGGGGCAGTGGTTAGTAAGTCAGTTGAAAAAGGGGTTTACGTTGGAATCCCTGCTAAGAATATAAACATTACGGAATAAGATTATGGCAGAATTAAATGAACATGATGTAGCGGGAATTAAGGATAAGTTTGAACTTACTGAGTTCTTTGAAACTGGAACTGGTGAGGGTGGCGGCGTTGCTTACGCTTTGGAAAGCGGATTTAAGAATGTAACCAGTTGTGACCTGATGATGACAACTGTTAAGCTTGCTAAGAACCGTTTCGGAAACAAGGCCAAAATCATTCAAGCCAAGTCTCATGAAGCTATATCCATGGTTCAATGGTCTAGAAATGCTGGGTTTGAATACACTGGCAGAACTTTGTGGTATTTGGACGCCCACTTTCCCGGTGTTGACACTGGCTTGATTGCTTGGGAAACATCCTATGCAGATTTCAAGGAAGAGTTCATACCGTTAAGTAAAGAGCTAGATGCCATCCTCACCGGTCCTTACAGAAATGATGTAATTATAATCGATGACGCATTTCTCTTCAGAGGAGGGCTGCTTGGTCACCCTGTAAATGATCGTTGTCCAATAGAGATGTGTAGGCATTCCTTAGGATCCATTGAAACCCACTTGGATACACTGTCAGCGACTCATGACGTAAAGGTCATTGCTACCGGCACTGGTGCCTTTGTTATAACCCCTAAGTGAACATGTTGAAAGGTGATATTACAGCTCAATCATTCAGTCAGTGTCAACAGGACTTAGCAGTCTCAGAACTGTTTGACGGGTGTGGACGGTTTCTTGACATTGGCTCAAGGGATCCGAAGGTTGACTCCAATTCCCTCCTGCTTGAGAAGATGGGATGGGATGGTGTCTGTATCGATGCAGTGAGGTTTGACTATTCAAACAGGAAAGCAAAGTTCATACAGGGTGACGCACTGGAAATACTGGCGGGTTCTGATATGACTGGGCAGCGGTTTGATTATGCTTCACTTGATATAGACGGTTCAACCACAGAGGCAGTTAATGTAGTGATTGGGAACGGTATTAAGTTCCTGTTTGCCACCGTTGAACATGATAAGTATCTGCATGGTGGAAGATGTCAGCACTTCCAGCACCGTGCTCTATCTGCTGCGGGATATGTTCCCATGTTTATTGACATTCTACCTCATGGATCAGGTGATATGTATTTCGAGGATTGGTGGTGTGATAGAAGTTTATGTGACAAAACTCTTGGGTTTGGGCTCAGTCCGCTGGAGGCTTTGGAGGAAATTAAACAAAGGTCAAAGTTTTTGTTGACCGGTAAGGATATTTAGATATGATCTCACTTGTCCAACCTGTTGGCACGATGTCAGCGGGGTTATTTGGATAAAAGTGTTAGACTTATTGCAGGGATGCAATTAGGTTTAAGAGGAACGACACCCTTACACATGTTAGCAGCCAAGAGACTTGATACACCTCTTGGCTGCTTTTTATTACCCTCTTAAAGCAATTTCCCTTTTGATATACCAAACTGCCTTTTCTAAGTCTTCCACACTATCCCCTTTCAGACCTGCTCTCCACAGGTATTTGACTGCATTACCGAGGCAGAAGTTTAGGTGTTCAGTTATCTCAATACATTCCACACCGCTTGGGTGCTTTGTGTAATGGGTTGGATGATTTACTGGGTCGCTCATTCAGACACTTTATTCAGATACCTCTCTGCAGCAACTACAGACTTGAAGACTCCACCCACCTTCTTACCTTTTTTGTCATAGACTCTCACACCTGCCCTAGAAGATGTCTGAATTGCTCTGTGACCTTGTTCAGTGGTGTAGATGGCTCCACCTCTCTTGTTCAGTTCTCGTTGAGGAGAAAAGCGGAAGTCCTTGGTGGAATCACTGAATCTCTCTGACGGTGGAATGATACTGCCATCATCGTTGCGTGTGATAGGTTCAGCAGACTTGATTTGATTAGGTTCCAGCAGGAGGACTTCGTTGGGCTTTCCGTCAGCAGCAGTTCTGTCACCATAATACAAGTGAACAGAATCATAACCGGAATCCTTCATGTTCTTTACAGCTTCATCGGTTATAAGGTAAGGGAACTCAGTCATCCCTTCACCAATCACATCCATTGCCCAGTCCTTGGTGTCCACATCAATTACTAGCGGTGAATTATGCTTTCCGTAAAAGGGGAGGATTTTCTCTTTTTTGCCGGGAATCTTACTGTGTTCTGCGGGCGTTGCTTTTCTGGTCGGCTCAGTGCCAAAGAAAAACGCCTTGCCTGACTCCCCTGTAACAGTTCTTGTGTCCTCCCCTGTTTTCCAAGACTCGACGTTATCACCATGCTTGAATGCCGTGAAATCTGCCCATGTCCTGTGGAATAGCGGTATCTCTAAGTTTATCCCTGCCTTAGCGGCGGCTTGATTTACTATCTCTTGGATTCGCCCCTCTTCCTTTCCCTTCACCGCTCTTAGATATTCCTGATCAGCCTCACTTCTTCCTTTACCCGGTGCAAATCTTACCTGACCGGTCTGTTTAAAGAACTCATCAGTGATTGCCTTCCTACCCTTGTTTCCACTGGGTCCGGAATCCTTTGACACCACATTTATTTTTGGAACTCTGGATGAATTGTTCTTGAATGCTTTTTCAATATTGTTCCGAAGTTGCCTGACCTCATTTGGCTTGTTTGAGACAATGGTAACTTTTTTGACATTACTCAAATCAGGATTAAGAACGTAAGCTTCTGTTCTGTTTCGCTGAATTGCTACCACTGGTGGGATGCCTTCATCTGAGGTAAATGATGCAGTTTTCCCTTGGGATGGTTTACCTATTAATTCATTGGTCATTACCTTTCTCAGAGCAGTTGCCGCTGAAGCACTGCCACCACTTCTGAAAGCTTTCCCAACAAGCTCTAAACCGTTCTTAGGAGTTGCTACCATCAACTGATGAGCGCGAGCTGTCGTTGCTCCCTTGTTACCCACTAGTAGGTGAGTGTTAAGAACCTTTTTACCACTTGGAAGGGTATCGTATTTCTCAGCGTCAATGTCACCAAATGATCGAGCATTTTTATCCCCGACATTAGCTGACTTGTGAATATCTGTAATACCGTTTGCTACACCGTAATGATGATGGGATGTTACCACCATCGGGGTTTTCTTCTGGTCCCACTCGAAAAACACATTGTAGTTCCCTTGGCTACCATATTTCTGTCCCTCTACCACTGATGAATAAACCCTCGGTGGAGATGCTGGATCATCTCTTAGGCTTGAACCAAATGCCTTGGTATCAGCAAGCCTTTCACCGGTCACAAATGCCTGCCCTTGATCAGCCGTAACTTGACGCACTTTGCTCTCAGCACCACCTACCTGCTGTGCCTTCATCATTGCTAGATCAAAATCGTTTTCAAATGATTCAAATGCTGATGTCAACCAATTGGGATTCACATTGCTGCGAGTCGCTACCTTCGGTCTTCCTGTTCCACCCATTCTTGCCAAGTCTGAGATTCCCATACCTGAGATGACCTGTGATGCTCCCTTGGTGCCTTTTAAAGCTTGGTTAAAAGTGTCTGCTGCCATCTTCTTAGCGTCCCTTACCGGGATACCAAGATTAACCAGCCTACCCGTCATGGAATCGATTGCATCAGCTTTAAGGATTTTCATCCTTTCAGGTGTCTGCCGATCATAGTAATCCTTCAGTTCATTGATTCTGGTTTCCTGTTCTTTGGACAGTCTGCCCTGAATCGGAAGGTTCTCAGGTTGCTGGTCAATGGGCAGGACTGGTTCAGGAGAGAAATGCTCTACGCCTCTTTGATAAGCACTTTCAGAGAAGGATAGGATGGGTCTGCCTTCCTTCTGTTTCATTGCTACTATTCGATCAAGTCTGAATGACCTCCAAGGGTGATTACTTTCTGACTCAAATTTTCGCCTTGCTGCCCTAGTTAAATTAACTTCAGGGATCTCTGGGTTTCCTTTGACATTACGAACCGCTAGAACCTTGGACAGATAGTCACTCTTGCGCTGAGAACCTAAAACCTCTGCAGTGCGTTTTTCACCCTTTGTGAGAGCATTGATGTAATCATGTAGATCCTTGAACATCTGATCTTCTGACCCAAAGACCCTCTGCATATCTGCGCTCTGATTGTAAATCTTCCTTGCTCTGGATTCAGTCATGCTCATATCCAGCAAGCGACCTGTTATGGTCCCAGCAGAAGGACTTATGATGATATCATACAGTATACCATCCCTGTTAGATATGGGCAGGTTCTTATATCTGCTTTGACCTTTCTTGTTTTTCATCAAGGCTGCAGCATATGTGAGGTTCATATACTGGTCATCACCCGCTATAGAGTTAATCTCCTTCAACGCTTTCTTAACCGTGTCAGGGATCTCTGGGGAGTTCAGCAAGGCTTCTAGTTGCCCTGCTGAAAACCTCCTGCCAACGTATGTCCCATCAGGCTGCCTAACCATTCCACCGCCCTCATCAGGAGCCTTATCAAGGATCTTTGTGATCTTTTGGGTGCGTTCCCTGCCAACACGCTTCTGCTCTGCTGGACCCATGACAACACGCCTTCCCTTGCTGTCCACCTTAGCCACTCCCATTGCTTCCATCTCTCTGAACTTTGCGTCATCAGATAGATCCAGTTCTGAAAGCACTCTTACCGGTTCATCTACTGACATCTCTACATCTCGACCAGCTTTTCGGCGGGCCTTGATTAGGTCAGTCATCATCCGGTCCATTTGCCGAGTTTTCTTAATCTCTCCTAAGAAATCGGATTTAAAGGTATCGTAAACCCTGTCAAACTTGCCCTTGGTGAATCTGGCTACTGCTCCCTTGATGGATTCAGCAAAGGAATTGCCTCTAAAGATGTAGTCACTGTTTTTACCTTCAAGTAGGTTCCTGAAATATTCTGCACCAATTTCCTCCAAGATGTAATCCACTTTTGCCTCAGTTGAACCACCCATCCGAGATGCTTGCTCAGGGGAAGTAGGGATCTTGGCATCCAACTTGGATTCATACTGCTTGATAAAGCTGTTAATTGACTCAGGACCGTGTAACCGGCTGATCTGTGACTTGATATTTGCATTCATCATGTCAAAACCGTCAAGCCTGACAAGTGCATGGAAGACCTCATGACCCATTGTCCCGGCATCCGCATTGGTATTCAGGTAAACAACAGGCTTTTCACCTTCCACACCTTGGAATCCAGCAGCTTTACCTAGCTTATCCCCTCTTTCATTGATCACAAAGTCTGGATCAACGTGTCTAACCGTTGCACCAGCTCCAAGCAGGATCTCTTCAGCATCCATTCTGAGCATCCGAGATTCCCTGTTTGGCATAGCTTCTAGCCTTGCTCGATCCTCTGCGCTTTTGCTTGAAACCCATCTATCCCAGTCTGAGTCCTGAGCCCTACGCCTGTGAGAGCCCGTGAGACCCTCTACAGTGCGTCCAAATGCTCCTCCGGTCATTCCCATCACCCCGCCGCTTCCGAGGCCTTGTGCCATGCCCTCAAGCCCTCCTGTGACCGCTCCTATCCCTGCACCTATGCCCGCACCGATTCCTGCACCTGCTGCAGCCCTTCCAGCGTAGTCTGCCGGGGTGTCCAAGAACTTGACCTTTCCAGCAATCTTTCCAGCTACCGTATCCGGTCTGTTTAAAGCCAACCTGCCAAGTCCACCTAGTCTTGTGGGAGATTGTGCCATGGCTTCTCCAAACCCGGTTAACAGTCCACCAGCAACGTCCAAGGCAGAAGGTAAAGCTACAGCAGCTCCAATGACTCCACCGGCTGGAAGGGCAACTGGTAGTCCTCCTGCAACCGCTGCACCACCAACTCCAACCCCGCCTAGCCCTGAACTAAGTCCACCTGTTGCTTCATCAGCAATCTCTTTCGCTGAGGAGAGCTTGTCCATTCCCCATTTCTGGACATCTCTGCCCATTTCAGCAGCACCAGTTAAACCCCTGCCAAGACCTCTGGCAGGTGCTGACATTGCTTTGGTGATTCCCTTTGAAGCAACTTGACCAATCTTGGAGCCGGGGACAAGCAGTGAAGGATCAACAATGTCACCAGTCATCTCAGCAGCCTGAGTATTTACCTTTGAGGGATCAATGCTGAGTTCTTCTCTGCCTGCAAATTCTGCATATTCATTCCAAGCAGCTTTGTCACCTCGCTCAATAGCACCTCTGACATTCTGCATTTCCTTTAAACCAAGGAATCGCTTGTATTGATCGTCTTCCTCAGACTGAGAAGTCCCTCCATAACCCTCCAACTTGGTCCTGAGATAGTTGTTAGCCATCTTTGCCATGGTCTCAGTATCATAGGTTCCCCTTGCAGCGCCCTCCATGAAGGTTCTGGCACTGGTTCCGATATCAAAGACGTTAGCATATTGCTTAACAGCTTCAGGCAGGTTAGAAGCAATCCTACCTGCTGTCATCATTGCAGCATCAGCAACAATCCCCGGGACATCCGAGAGAGCTGTGTCAGGCTTTGCCTTGATGTAGCGAGAGAAATCCTCCCTTGAAAGAGATGAAGCGGCTGTTTCTGGGTTCTCAAACCTTTGCACCAGCTTTTCATCCGGTTCTGGATAGTCCCTTTCAATGATTCCAGTGATCTGCTTCTCAGACATATCATCAGGGAACTCAAGGTCTACGTCATAGTCTTCAAGGTAAATTTTTTGCATCTCTTAGAAAGGTCTTAACGGTACTAAGCTTTTGTCTCTGCTTCTGTCTTTGCTTTTGCTTCTGCTTTTGTCTCTGCTTCTGTCTCTGTCTCTGTCTCTGTATGTGCAACATTTGCTGACATCTGCTGACACTGCTGACATCTCTGACATGTTTGACATTCTTGACACTTACTGTTTCTTCATAATACCCTTGCCATCAGAACCATACGTAAAGGTTTTGCGACCTTGCCATGACTCTGCTGCAGGCTTTTGGCTCCACTGAATGTTTGAAGCATTGATGTCAATGGAGGCTGTTACCTTCTCTAGCAAGGTTTCCAGAGATTTTCTGTTCCGGCTTTTAAGACTCCAGAACTTTGATGGATCAGCAATGATGGATTTCAGGAGTTTCTGTTCCATTTCTGTCACGGCACCGGGTCCAACAATTTCTCTCCTTAATGCACCTTGAAGCAGCCCCTGAATGGTCTGAGCTTCCTTACGGAGATCCATGTCTGCCCATGCACCGGGCGTATCATTAATCTCAAGCAATCGAGTTACACCTTGTTGAGCCTTGGTGGCATCGGTAAGAACCTCTCTGAACTCTTTTGCAATCTGTGCGCTACCAGCTACACCGAATCCTGCTACTGTGCTGGCTTGGATGTCCCTCTCATAATTCAGAATGGCAATTCTGTTGGGAATGGTTAGCTTGTCTGCCTTTGGATACAGCAGGTCATAACCCTCTTTTGCCATGGTTGGATTCTCTTCCATAAGCTTTGGAATAGCTCCAGCCAACCTTTCATTGACTTCTTGGGGAGTTTCATCCCGAGTTCCACCCTTTGCTGCCTCGGCTTTAAGCGTTGCTAAGTCGTTTTCAGCAGTGACAACCGCTTCAGAAGGACCGGGAAGTGCTTCTGGACCTCTTGCAGCACCTTCAACTGGTGCCGGGTTGAATAACTGAGGTTCAGCCTGCTCTTGTTCGGGTGTTTCCCCTCTGCGTTCCTTCCAAGACTGGAACGGTGCAGCACCTGCTGGCATTTCAGACTTACCCCATGGATTCCTCCATGCATTGGGGTTCACGGCTGCCTGTTCCTTTATCTCTCTGGGGTTATCAATGAAAGCTTGTTCAGGCATGGACATGTAGGGGTTTGCCTCATAAACTGGAGCTATGCTGGATGTTTCAGCGGGTGGAGCACTGTAAGTAATGTCCCCCCTGAATCCGTTGGAAATATCATCTTTCTTGGCCGACATGAGAGCCCTTTCTGCTGCTGACACTTCCCCTGAGTAATCCTTTGCTACCTGCCCGGTCTGTCCCGCCTTAGCTAAACCCGCATAGAACCGGCCTTCCTGATCAGCCTTATCCAGCTTTTGCTGGTGTTCAGCAAGTTTCGCTTCATGGAGTTGGGTTGCCTGCCTCATGGTGATCCTCTCACCCATTCCTTGCAGTTCTGAAAGAGACATATCTTCAAGCTTGTTCTTCCAGTCCTTTTCCTCCATGTCAAAGGATTCACCCCATCCACCAAGCTTAACTCTTAAACCCTTTGCTTCAGATTTCTTAGCCTTGTAAGCAGCTATACCCCTGCCCAGACTCTCGCCAGCAGATGTTATTCCAGCGGCAAGCAGTTCACCGGATCTGTCCCGCTGACCACCACCGCCAATTGAAAGTCCTTGCCCGCTCCATGTGTCTTGTGAAAATGCCATAATCTTAGTTCTTAAATTTCATTAACCCAGTGTAGAGGCCCATCCTCCACCAACTGCACCTGCTGCACCCAATGCTGCCCCACCCATTGCAGCCGCATTATTGGCAGATGCTATATTAGCTTGAAGCTTTGCGTCATAGTTTTGAGACTGCAGCGCACCTGCATAAGCTGACTCAGGATTGAAAGCTTGGCCCCTGTTAAATGACTGACCCTGTCCCGCCACTCCTTGAGCTTGGTTCACACCCACTCCAGAACGCCCAAGGATCGCCATGAACGGGTCCGCAGCAGTTGAGGCGTTAAGACCTACCATAGACTGAGCAAAGCCCTGCCTGCGTCTCATTAGCTGCTCTGCTTGCAATCCCTTGACAAGAGACTCCTGCCCCACATCGCTCATACCAAATCCCATACCCCTAGCTGCTTGAGATGATCTTATCTGTTGTTCAAGTTCTCTAGCCATCTCTGGTGGTAGTTCTGACCCTGCTTGAAGCTCTGCTTGCGCCTGACGGTTGAGTTCCTTCATCAAGGCTGCCTGCTCTGGATTAGCAGCCCTGAAAGCTTCAGTAGCCCTGAGCCCCAGATCCTCAACTGCAGCAATGTCACCTTCCCTGCTCACCTGTTTGCTTGCTACATCAGCTTTGGCTAAACCGGGCATGATCTCCTTTTCGTAGAGTTCAAGCATACCGGGTTGACCGTCTTTGCCCTGCATGATGTCTTTAAGTATCTGGAAGTCCAGTTGGGCATACGCCCCTCTGCCGAATTTGTCAGAAGCTTCAGCGGCATACAGGTCTGGTGCAAGGTCGATCTGTGCTTCAAGTGTGTCTCTGGTTTCTTGTCCGTAATCTCTAGCTTTCGGAGCATCTGCGCTATACATTCCCATAATTATCCTTTTGGTATTCCCTGTGAAGGGATGTGAATTCTCTCAAACCCTGCCATCCACCACACAGGTAGACACAAGCAAAGATTACTTCATGATATTGACTTTTTAAGACATCGGATTGACATCTCTTGACTGGTTGAACACTTTTTTCCCACTTATTAGAATCTAACCACGTGTTACATGACATGATAATAATTGGTAGCAGGAATGCTTGATTTTTAAGATAGAAAGGATTTGCCGAGAGGGTCATCATCCAGCCTAGTTGCATCTCTATGAGTTCTGCATCAGACACCGGCTTATCCCCATCAATAAGGTCATCTACCTGATGAGCCCAGTTTGCAAACCGTTCAACAAATTCCCAAGCAGGCTCATTGTTGTTGGTCAGCCGCAGAAAGTCAGGCTTTATGGACTGATCAAAATACATCAATTATCCTTGTAAATAGTAGCTGCAGTAAATATCTCAACATGCCCAGAAATGCTTGCTGCCTGTCCCAGTCCTCCTGAGACGGTGTTTGAACTTCTGAACCTGATATCCACCACGCTCTGAACTGCCAAAGTAAAGTTTCCCTTGATGGTGGATGTTACTGGTAATCTGTCACCGGAATAAGACCTGCATGAAGTCCCGTTAATCAATGTTGTAGCAGCAGTAGCATTGTATAGCCATGATACAAAATTGTTGCACCCATCTCCCGGGACAACAGCTTCAAACCTGTAATCCCCTGCCTCAAGTGTCATCTGATTTGCGGCTAAGGATGTGATAATGCCACTAGGGTCATCAGTTGTATTTAATTCTCTTGTTTGATCAACTGTGCTATCTGAATTGCCCCCAGATGTGCCAGAGGCTTTCTGGTCCCAGACATATGCTACAGACTGAAACGCTGACTTTGATTCCCATTGAATAGTCCCTGAGCTGTCAGTAGAGATATACTTGTCAGCACCAGCAGTTGTAATCAGTGATATAGGGACTGAACTAAGTCCAGCTTGAGCGGCCCACTCTGGCGATGCTCCCGGACCCTTTGTCTGAAGGAATAACCCATCTGTGCCATGGTTTAGAGTTGTTAGCAGACCGGTTGAATCGTAATACAGCACTTGACCGTGTGTCCCTGTTTCAAGCTTATCCAGCTCTATGCTGCGGGTAGAAATCTTGGAATTGATGTCTATGGTGTCAGCAAGCTTTGCAGTGGTTATAGCACCGTCCGCAATCTGAGATGTCTCAGCTTGCCCATCCAAATAGATGACAGGTGTCCCAAGCAGGTTCAGCTTTGGATAAGTAATCTTCTCACTGGTGGAGAATGTGTAAGCTGGTGTAACTGTAAATGTAAATGCCATATAATTATGTTGTCATGGTTGGAATTAATGTGGCTACAATCGATCCACTGGAGTTAGTTATGTTATCGGTATTAGTTACATTCTCAAACACTGAATATACATAATCCCCTTCAGCCATTTCAACTACCCCTGTAACCGTGAGACTTGCTACGTCAGCAGTTGCGTCAAGGAAAGCTATAAGCTGATAGTCCGTTTCAGTGTGTGTGGTAGTGGTGGCTGCTTTGTAGTGGTTAATGGTGAAACCAATTGACTTATTAGCTGTTCCAGTTGTCAAACTTGCTGTGGCAGTTATAGAGGCGATGCCGGGTGTCTTGCCGGTATATTTAAGTTTATTTGTTCCCTCTAAAGCAAAACCGTCAATATGTGCTCCAAGAGTATAAGAAGATCCATCTCCATACCATGTTGAAGTGCCTGAAATTGTAGTTGCAGCAGATGATGAGAGATAGATATCCCCATAATGCTCATGGGAAGCAGGGTGAGCCACTCTCCATTTGCCCGCAAGATCACTCCATAGGTCAACACTGTTTTCCTCCTCAATTCTGACCGTTGTTATAGCTGGATCTGCCCAAACAGCACCAGTTAAGGTGATCATGGCTGCAGTAGTGTTAAAGATTTTCTTGTGCTGGATATATCCCACTACCGGTGCTGGAACTGCATAGGATGTTCCGGTGGAGAGAAAGCTTATCTCTTTTCCTACCGTGATAGCATTGGATTCAGTGTCATGAATTGCTTTGCGAAGGTCTACAGGGGTTCCTACAGAGATTGTAGGGTCACCAGAGATCCCAGTAGCGTTTGACACTGTTAAACCATCTGCACCGGCTATTGACCGGGATGCAGCGGAACCAAGACCATCAATTGATACAATACCAGTGCTGGACAGGTCATCAATGGCTTTGATGTTGTAACCAGAAGCATAGTTCATTTGCTCCATAGCTGTAATCAGTTCTGCACGGGTGACAGTTGAACCACCAATAGGTCCGTTTG
>Ga0315320_10003960_pt1 | contig 12120 bp, 8 predicted proteins | sample M140m21515metaG_FD_203458 | JGI IMG/M metagenome (GOLD analysis project Ga0315320, IMG submission 203458) | Ammonia-oxidizing marine archaeal communities from Monterey Bay, California, United States - M1 40m 21515 | ecosystem: Environmental > Aquatic > Marine > Coastal | place: USA: California...
GTTTAGCGTCAAAATTTGTGCCTCCATTTTTGAATCCACCAGCTTTTAAGACTTCGTAATAGGCTAATGTGATTTCGGGTATATTGTTAGGAAATTGGTCTGTATCCCATCCCGATTGATAATCATTTCGGTTCATATCTATAGAACCAAAAATACCCAACTCTCTTGCGAGTGCAAGCTCATGCTCAAATGAATGGCCTGCTAAGATTGCATGACCTTGTTCAATATTAACTTTAACCTCCTCTTCAAGATTAAAATCCTTCAAAAAACCATAAACTGTAGCGACATCATAATCATATTGATGCTTTGTGGGCTCTTGGGGCTTTGGCTCGATTAAGATGGTACCTTCAAAGCCAATTTTATACTTATAATCTACTACCATTTGTAGCATGCGGCCTGCTTGTTCACGTTCTCGGCCCATATCTGTGTTCAGTAGTGTTTCGTATCCTTCGCGACCTCCCCAAAGAACATAATTTTTTCCTCCCAATCTATGTGTGGCATCAAGACATGATTTGATGGTTGCAGCACTAAATGCAAACACATCTGGATCAGGATTTGTAGCAGCCCCAGACATGTACCTTCTGTTCGAAAATAAATTTGCAGTTCCCCACAATAATTTCGTATTTGAATAGGTCATTTTTTCTGCAATGTAATCAATCATTTCATTAAGATTATCATTATTTTCAAAAAAATTACTCCCTTCAGGCCTAACATCAGCATCGTGAAAACAGAAAAATGGAGCATCTAAAATATCAAACATTTCAAATGCAACGTCTGCTTTTAATTTTGCCATTTTCATATCATTCCCAAACCAAGGGCGATTAAAGGTTTGTCCACCAAATGGATCACCACCTTCGAAAGCAAATGAATGCCAATAAGCCACAGAAAACCTCAAGTGATCTTTTAATGGCTTTCCAAGAACAATTTCATCAGGGTTGTAATGGCGAAAACAAAAATCATTTTCTGATTCTTGACCTTCATACTTAATTTTAGGTATTTCGTTGAAAAAGTCAGTCATTACAATCCTCTATCCTATAGCTTTTAATACTTTATAAGTTTCACGATATGATTTTAAAGCAGATAGATAATCATCATGCAATGACATAACTGGTTCAATTATGTGTTTAATCTTGGGTGAAATAGCAACATCATATCGATTAATACCATAAGCTATCATACCAAGCCTTGCAGCGCCAAAAGCACCTCCATAGTCACCGGCTACGGGAATACTTATTGGCAAACCTAGCGTTGTAGCAATTGCTTGGACCCAATATTCAGACTTTGCACCTCCGCCAACAGCTACTAATTGGTTTATCTTAGTTCCCGTCGAGCTCAGAGCATCGAAGCAATCCCGAAAGGCAAATGCAACCCCTTCAATTACTGCACGGATCATTGCTTGACGATCTGCATTATGATCTAAATTTATAAATGAAGCACGAATTTGAGAATCATTATGTGGAGTTCTTTCTCCACCTAGATATGGTAAAAATAAAGTCTTGGACGGCGCTTTCAATACACCAAGGTCATTTGTCATTTCTTGGGCAGATGAGTTTAGAACTTGGCCAAACCAATTCATTGCATCCGTTGCCGCTAAGATTACACCCATCTGATGCCATGTATTAGGAAGCGCATGGCAAAATGTGTGAACTGCACTAGCTGCATCAGGTTGATATTCATCTGATGCGGCAAAAAGTACACCTGAGGTACCTAAACTCACAAACGCATCACCAGCCTTTACTACCCCAACTCCAATAGCACTTGCAGCATTATCTCCACCACCACCAGCAATTATTACCCCATGAGGCAAACCCCATTTAGATGCATGTGTTTTCTTTAATACACCTGATATCTCACAACCTTCAATTAACGTCGGCATTTGAGATCTATCAAGGTCAGTTTCAGCAAGTAATGCATCAGACCAATCACGTCTTTTTACATCCAGCCAGGAAGTCCCCGCAGCATCTGACATTTCAGCAACATATTCGCCACAAAGCCAAAGTCGAAGATAATCTTTTGGTAACAAGACTTTTGAAATTTTCGCAAAGATATTTGGTTCATGCTTACGTACCCAAGCCAGTTTAGGTGCAGTAAATCCAGGAAATACGATATTGCCAGTTAAATTTCGAAAAATAGTCTTTGAATCAAGATAAGATGCCTCTTCAGCAGATCTTGTATCATTCCATAATATGCATGGTCTTAACACATTATCATTTTTATCTAGCAATGTAGCCCCATGCATTTGTCCAGATAATCCAATTGCATTAACCTTTTTGAGATTAACTTTATTTGCAAGTGAAGCCATTACATTTTCTGTAGCATCAAGCCAATCTTGTGGATTTTGTTCAGACCAACCATTTTTTGGACGCATTAAGCTTAAAGAAACTGATGCTTCAGCACAAACATTTTGGGCATCGTCAATGACGATGCCCTTCAAATGAGATGTCCCTAGATCAAGACCTATAAACACATTTTAATCCTTATCTTTTGGGTTTTTTCCTAAAATAATCATTGAAAGAATATCATCTTCTGTAACGTTAGCAACATTTTCTGTTCCTACGAGCTTACCATTCTTCATAACACTAGCCCTATCACATAACTTCATTACATTATGAATGTCGTGTTCAATGAGGAATATCCCAAGGCCTTGTTTCTTTAGCTCTTGAATTAATTCAGCAACCATTTCAGATTCTTGTGGCCCTAAAGCAGCAGTTGGTTCATCCATTATTAATATTTTAGCATCAAAATAAACTGCACGAGCGATTGCCACTGACTGTCTTTGGCCACCAGATAAAGCGGATACTGGAACATCAAACTTCTTAAAATTTGGGTTTAATCTTGCCATAATTTTTCTAGTTTCAGCTTCCATTGTACTCTCGTCTAAAAAGCCAGATTTAGTTATGATTTCTCGTCCTAGAAAGAGATTAGAAGCTGCATCTAAGTTATCAGCCAATGCTAGAGTTTGATAAATTGTTTCAATATTATGGTCACGTGCATCACGCGGGTTATTTATGATAACTTTTTCACCATTTATAAATATTTCACCTGCTTCAGCATTATAGGCACCAGATAAGCATTTAATTAATGTAGATTTTCCCGCACCGTTATGGCCAAGCAAACCAACAACCTCACCTGGATGCAAATCAACACTAACTTTATCTACGGCTTTAATTCCACCAAAAGAAATTGAAATATCTTTTAACTCAACTAGAGGAGTACCTTTATTTGTCATTTTCTATCTCCTCACTTTTTAACACGTTTATTATATACAATGTCTAGATATACGGCGAAAACTAGAACCATACCTACAACTATGCGTTGGATCGCACTATCAAATCCGATCAAAACCATTCCAGATTGTAGGCTTTGCATAACTAAAGCTCCTAATATTGCACCATAAATTTTCCCGACACCACCAGCCAAAGATGTTCCACCAATAACTGCTGCAGCAATAACATAAAGTTCATCAAGAATTCCAAGTGCGTTAGTTGCAGAATTAAGTCTAGCCGAGGCTATTACTGATGCAATTGCAGTTAACATACCCATTAATGCAAAAACTTTCATAGTAACCCACTTAGTATCGATGCCAGCGAGTGACGCCGCTTCAGGATTTCCACCAATGGCGAATACGTAACGGCCAAAACGTGTTCTTGTCATTAGAATAGTCATTCCAATACCTACTGCAGCTAGAATTAAAACAGGTATTGCAAAGCCATGACTTATAAATGATCCCTCTAAATCTTGTCCAATTCGAGCGCCATACTGTCTGACAATTCCTTTGGGCCATGGATAGGAGTTAACTAAAAGTACGGAACCAATAATAGTAGCCCACCCCACCAAGGCTAACATTACTTCAGCCCACATAGGACGTAAATGAAAGTCATGCTTTATACGTGATTGACGGCCAGAATAAAGAATATAAGCAACACCTAGGCAAGCAACTATACCAATAACCCAGCTTAATGTTGCACCGACTGCGCCGTAAGGGCCTCCACCAAGAAGTGCAAAAGTTGGATCAACAGGTGAAATTGTTCTGCCTCCTCCTGACAAGAAAGCCATACCACGCCAAACCATTAATCCACCGAGCGTTACAATAAAAGCAGGTATTTCTCTATATGCAATTAACCAACCATGAAGAGCACCAATCAGTGTGCCAAAGATAAGTCCAAAAACAACTGCAATCATCCATATTGACCAATGACCAAGACCCACGAATTGTGGCAAATATTCCACTTGCAAAAGCCCCATTGCCATTGCGATGACGCCAATCATCGAGCCTACTGATAAATCAATATTTCTGGTAACAATAACAAGTACCATACCAGTTGCCATAATACCTATTGATGAAGTTTGAACTGATAAGTTCCATAAGTTTCGAGGAGTCAAAAATGCTCCGAAGTTATTAAATATTACACCATAAAAATGAAACCCAAACCATATTAGGGCTAATGCACCTAGCATTCCTAATAAACGTGGATCAATTTCTGTTGAGGCTATAAAACGCGAGATTAAACTTTCTTGTTTATCATTAGCGTTATCAGATGAGGTAGTATCGTTCATGGGTAAATCCAGCACGTTTGGGGGTTAATTTTGGAGCAATAATTAATACATAATTTTATATTAAACAATTTTAGCTCAACAAGAAATAACCATAATTCAAAAAAAAAAGCTTGGCGCCAATCAAATCGAGATTAGCGCCAAGCCGTTAGACTAATTAACAGCCATTAACGCCGTCAACAGCGCCTGCACAAGCTTGTGCTTTGCTGATGTGGCCACCGTCAATTGCTACGCTTAAGTTGTCACGTGTCAACGGAGTTGGCTCCATTAAGATTGCGTTAATTGCAATACCTTTTTCACCGCCATCAAAGATTGAAGCACCTTCAATGTCAGACATTGCTGTACCGTCTGCTAATGCAGATGCGATCTCACCAGCTGCTTTACCTAAGTTACGTGCATCTTTCCAAACAGAAACTGTTTGTGATCCACGTGCAACACGGTTGATAGCTGCTAAATCACCATCTTGTCCACCAACTGGGATAACAAGACCTTGTGCAGATAGAGCAGCAACAACACCGCCAGCCATGCCGTCATTCTCAGAAAGAACAGCATCAACGTTGTTATTGTTTGCAGTTAGGATTTGCTCCATGTTTTTCTGTGCATTTTCTGGCTTCCAGCTATCAGTGAATGATTCACCAACAATTTTAATTTTACCAGATTCTACATCACCACCGATTACTTCCATCATACCTTGCAATAGGAACATCGCATTAGGATCACCTGCATCACCTTTAATGATTGCATAGTTACCTGTAGGCTGAACTGCTTTAACTGATTTTGCAATTATACGGCCAACACCTACATTATCAAATGTTAGGTAAAAAGTACGCGCATCTTCGATAAGACGGTCATAACCAACTACAGGAATACCTTCGTTTGCAGCAGCTTCAATTGCTGGTGCAATAGCATCTTTGTCCCATGCATTAATAATCAAAGCGTCTACGCCTTGAGTAATCAAAGCTTCAATATCAGTAAGCTGTTTTGCAGATGATGACTCAGCATCAGCAGATACATATGTGTTACCTTCTGCTTCAATTGCTGCAACCATTGCTGCTTCGTCTATCTTCCAACGCTCTTCTTGGAAACTTGCCCAAGATACGCCGATTGATTTGCCTTCAGCGAATACTGAAGAGCCTGAAAATCCTGCAGCAACAACAGCAGCTGCTAAAATTAACTTATTCATTATATTTCTCCCAAAAAAATTTTTTTGATGCTCTAATAGAGCTGTAACCTATTAAAGCCACCAATACATACTGCTTGAATTAATTCAGTTGTCAAACTAAATCTTTCAATTTTATACAAAAATGCACTAATTTGTATCGATTTAGTTATAATTTAGTATTTTAACTTTGTAATATTCATTGACAATAATAAATTTTTACCAATATTTAATTCAGGGAGTGAATTAATGTCAGTAAAAATCATAGAAAATAGTTCAGGGACGATTCGTCCCTCAGAGGGTTATGGTCCAATACTTCGACCAACAGCCCGAGAAACATATTCATTACGTCAACAAATTTTTGAACTGGTTCGAGCATCAGGTAGAATTGCTAGAGCAAAAATAGCACGGACATTAAACATCAGCCCAGGATCAGTAACAGCACTGACTGCAGAATTAATATCAGATGGGTTTTTACGAGAAGTCGAAGAAATATCTAGAGAAATAAGTCGTGGTCGACCACCTGTTGCACTCGAACTAGTTCCAGATGCACTATATGTAATAGGTGTAAAACTTTCAGATGAAGTACACACAGCAACCTTAACCGATTTTGGTGGCAATGCATTAGCAAGTGCTTCACAAATCACAAACGCAGATAAAAAAACTGCAAATCAACTGTTATCAGAAACTGAAGTACTAATTAAAAAAGTTTGTGAAAGTGCTAAATTACCTCAAAAATCAATATCTGCAATTGGAGTAGGTATTTCAGGCATTGTAAATTACACAACGGGTGTTGTTTCATGGTCACCACTTCTTGAAGATTTAGACACGCCTCTAGGCAATATATTTTCTACACACTTTGAAACACCTGTTTGTATAGATAATGATGCAAATGTTTTAACACTCGCTGAACTTTGGTTTGGAGCAGGCAGGGCATTAAGCAATTTTGCAGTCATAACTATTGAACATGGCGTTGGAATGGGCTTTGTAAGTGATAATAGGCTTTTTCGGGGCGCACATAGTATGGGTCTAGAATTAGGCCACAGCAAAGTTCATCTTGATGGTGCATTATGTCGGTGCGGGCAACGTGGGTGTCTTGAAGCCTATCTTGCAGATTACGCATTGGCACGAGAAGCATCGACAGCGTTCATAACACCTCCAACCAAACGACAAAACTTGAATGACTACCATAAAGATTTATACGAAATGGCAAAGCTAGGCGATCAAGCGAGCCTTAAGATATTTAAGCGTGCTGGAAGATATCTAGCTGTGGCAATTTCCAATGTAATACATTTATTTGATCCAAAATTAATCATTTTGTCTGGAAAACCAATGCAATATGAATTTTTATATGATGAAGAAATGCAAACAGAGATGAGATCCCTTGCATTGTATAAAAGTCGTTATGACACCCAAATTGAGATTCAGTCATGGGGCAGTATGGTTTGGGCACGCGGAGCAACAGCACTTGCACTCACTGAATTAACAAAAACTGTTGTAGTTGAAGGACACTAAAATTTGAAAACTACTTTCATATTAACCTTTTTAATCTCCTCACAAGTGCATGCTGTTCCACTTTTTGAAGATCTATCAAATAATTTACCTCAACATAGTTATTCAGGTGAATGGAACCATTTTGTTGGTGGAGGTGTTGCAGTTATGGATTGTAATAACGATGCCTTACCTGATATTTTTGCAGCTGGAGGAACTTCACCATCAAAGCTTTTTGTAAATGAAGCCAATTTCAAATTTAGTCAAAAACATATTCCAGAAATCACCGGATCTACTGGGGCCTACCCCATTGATATAAATGCAGATGGATACATGGACCTCTTTGTCCTTCAATTAGGACCAAACATACTTCTTAAGGGCGGTCCTGATTGTAGTTTTTCTGATGCTACTGAAGAATTTAATATTCCTGATACATCTCAATGGTCAACTGCATTTACTGCCTGGTGGCAAAATGATGGGTTACCATTCATGGCTGTAGGAAATTATGTTGATTTGAATGACCCAAAGGGGCCATTTTTTGCTTGTGATACTCACCAAATATTAGAACCAAAGGGTAATATTTATAAATCTAATAAACTTGAGCCAGGTTTTTGTTCACTGTCGATGCTCACGGCAAAAGATGCCAGTGGAGAAATGAGGTTAAGGATATCAAATGATCGGCAATATTATGTGCGGAATGGTTATGAGCAAATGTGGGATTTATCCGATCAACGCTTCTTAACAGCGGCAGATGGATGGGATAAATTTTCAATCTGGGGCATGGGAATTGCAAGTCGAGATATAACAGGTGACGGAAGAGATGAAGTCGTACTCACATCAATGGGGGACCAGTTATTAAGATTAGCAAATTCTGACGGCACATATAAAAATGCACCATTTGAAATAGGAACATATGCGCATAAACCATATTTTGGCGATGATGGTCGGCCTTCAACTGGATGGCACGCACAATTTAGTGATATTAACAATGATGGACTAGCAGATCTTTTTATAGCCAAAGGGAATGTCGATCAAATGCCCTCTAATGCAATTAAAGACCCTAATAACTTATTAATTCAGCAAACAAATGGGATATTTCAAGAAGTTGGCTTAGAAGCTGGGATAGCAAGTCTTGAAAGAGGTCGTGGTGCAGCTTTAGCTGACTTTGACCTTGATGGACGAATTGATATCTTAGTAATGAATAGACGTGCTCCAATGGAAATTTACCGAAACGTTACAAAAAATACAGGTAATTGGTTAGCTATTCAATTGGTCCAGAAAGGTGGAAATATAAACGCCATTGGCTCTAGGATAACTATAGGGAAAGATAGTCAGCAGGTCACAATTGGTGGGGGTCATGCGGGCGGCCAAGCATTACCTATTCACTTTGGATTAGGAGATGCAAAAACTGCAATCATTAATATCGAGTGGCCAGATGGCTCATTAACTGAACACAAAACAAATACAAATCAAATTTTAAAAATTCGTCATTGAGGGTTAGGAATTTCAAGACCACTTGGTACAGTTTCTGGAATGCCTAATCGTCCCTTTTGAGCTTTTATATCTGTCAAAGTTCCTAAAAAAGCTAGGAGATCCGTAACTTCGCCATCTGAGATTATTACCGGCTTTATGGTTATTGAGTCTGCTATAGCTTTCACTTCATTCGCATTATCCATAATTTTCCAATCATTAGCATCATACTTTGTTAAAGTAACATTCGATTTATCATAATTAGATAAAGCTAAATAGGGATTTAAGTGCGCATATACGAATGCTTCTAGATTGCTGTAAGCACCCGCATGTCCCCATGGACCAGTCAATTCAACATTTCGTAAAGATGGAGTTCGAAATGCGTATTTATCTTTAATATTTCCTGTTACACGGAAGCGACCTAAGTCACGTGAATGACTTTGAAATCTCGCTGCTTTTCCTGGACCAACTTGGGGTTGACCAGTTGCGTGAAATTGATGATCAGTAAATAGTGCACCAGCATGGCAACTGGAACAATTCGCTTTACCATAAAATAATTCCATACCCTTTTCTTGGGAAATGGCTAAATCCAATCTACCTTGTAAAAAATCATCAAATGGTGATGTATCAGATCTCCATTCAAATTCCATAAAAGCTGCAACAGCATTTGAGATATCAGTGAATTTAATATCTTGTGCTGTTTCAATATGATCATAAGTATCAATGAAAAAATCAGAATACTCAGGAATTGCTTGTACTCTTTTAGATATCAAATCCCAAGCTCCACCTTTTCCAGTAAGTGTACCTCGTCTAACTGCCTCAGAGATTTCGTTTTCTGAATAATGACCGGCCATTTCATCTGCAGATAGAACTGGAAACATCGTCTGAGCAGATATAATTGAACTAAAACCTTCAACCATTTCTTCTTCTAGTGGAGTACGCAATCCGGAAGGACGTGACAAATCAACTTGAACTCTTCCATCATGGAATAAAGTCTTAAATTGTTTTGCACCCAAATTAAATAATGGTTGAGCATTTCGAGGCACTCTTTGCTCAGGGAGATTTTCGTAGTCTACAATTCGTTCACTTCCCAGACCCTTACCACCATCTCCAAGAGATAAAGATAATCCATCACCCGTACCTAAACTTGGATGGTGGCAAGTGGCACATGCAACTTCTTTGTTTCCAGATAAAATTGGATCATAAAATAAAAGTTGCCCCAACTTAGCCTCATTCTCATCAACAGATCTGTAATCACTGTCCTTTAAAGGCAGTGGCAGTTTATTTGCTGATGCATCTAAACTTATCAAAATGAAGGTAAAAGTTAAGAGAAAGCGCATATTTATAATTCCATTCAAATTTATATACTATAAATTCCAGAAATAGAAAACATGGCTCAGTTATATGTGCAAGCTGTTTTGTTTGAATTGTACAAATAATTTGCAAATATAGTACAAATTCTATCTATCAGCCATGACCCAATAAATTAAACTGCATTTTTCAATAATTTATTTACCTCTTTTTGGTAAGGAGTTGCACCCTCAGGAAGATCTGGAACAATAACAGCATCTTCATATTTCAATTGCTTTATTAATACCGGGATTAATCGTTTATATGCATTAAAAATTGATGTTTCAGGTTTAGGTACATCGTGCTTTATTAGTTCATGCAATTTTGGAAGATTATAATAAGGTACCATTGTAAACATATGATGCTCTAAATGATAATTCATATTTAAATAAATAAAGCGGCTAATTGGATTCATCAGCACAGTTCGCGTATTTAAACGATGATCCGACACATTTTCAGCTAGACCTAGATGCTGCAGCACCCCTGTCAAAACATGATGCCAAGCTCCATAAAGTCTTGGCAAACCAACAACCATGAGGGGTAATATTGAATTCAAATTTAAGCACAGTAAAATAATATATAAATATAATAGTAACCATATTCGGGCAATTAAAAAAACTTTAGCATAATCTTTTGTTCTTACATATGTAGCCTCTTCATCATTTATACGACCACTGGCGTGCAAAAAAATTCTTTTAAATGCTTCAATGACATCAATTATCCCAAAAAGATTTAAAATAATTCTTCCTAGATCCGGTGGACGCATAGCTACAATTTCAGGATCACGCCCCACAATTATTGTATCAGTGTGGTGCCTTACATGACTTGACCGCCAAGTGATTGGGTTTCTCATCATCATGAAACATGAAATTTGATAAACAAATTCATTTAACCATAAAGTTTTAAAAGCTGTTCTATGGCCACATTCATGCCACCTTGCATCAGCAGCAGATCCATACATCACTCCATAGATCAACCAAAAAGGAACTGACAATAAAGAGGGAGAAAACATAATAGCTAGAAACGCAGAAATAAACATTACTCCAAGCCAAATAAGAGTGTCTCTCAAAGCTAATTTATCTGACTTTTCCATCAGTAATCGGATATCTTTGGCATCAATCTCTGGGCGAAACCACCTCACATTATTCACATCTTTATGCTCAGAGCTTCCTATGAGGGAATATTTGTTTTCCATAATTAAATTGTTAATTAGCATGTAGTTAAAGGTCAATAATCACACATTATAAGCACAATTTAAACAATAAGCATTAGATGTAGCTTTAGGGAAATATTTAGTTATCATTTAGTATTTTTAGCCTATGATATAAATGTAATTTTAGAAAAATATAGGTTTTATATGTTAACCGATCTCGACTTATTGGAATTATCTAAATTTCGAAGAGAACTTCATCAATACCCAGAATTGTCCGGGTATGAACTAGAAACTTCTAAAAAGGTTTTAAACGCTTTAGAAGAGATGAGGCCTTCACAAATTATAGATAAAATGGGGGGATATGGATTGGCTGCAATATTTGATAGTAAAAAGAGCGGTCCCACAGTACTTTTCCGAGCTGAGTTAGATGCCTTACCTATTCAAGAAAAAAACAATTTACCTTGGGCCTCCAAGTTGCCCGGAGTAAGTCACACTTGTGGTCATGATGGCCATATGACAATGCTTTTAGCTTTGGGTAGAATAATTTCACGCAACCCAATAAAATGTGGTAAAGTCGTATTAATGTTTCAACCATCAGAAGAAAATGGTCAGGGAGCAAGAGCGGTTGTATCTGACTCGCGGTATAAACAAATTAAGCCTGATTTAGCATTTGCAATTCATATAGAACCAGGGCGACCATTTGGTTATGTCTCTACACGCCCTGGCTTGATAAATTGTGCATCTCTTGGATTAAAGGTTACCCTTAATGGTAAAACTGCCCATGCAGCTGATCCAAGTGACGGAATATCACCTTCCCTTGCAGTTGCAGAATTCATACAAAAAATATCCGAATTTAATAATGGTGACGAACTAAGTAATAATTTTAGATTGACTACTGTTACACATGTTCAAATCGGCGAGCAATCATTTGGGATATCTCCTG
>Ga0315320_10003962_pt1 | contig 12118 bp, 8 predicted proteins | sample M140m21515metaG_FD_203458 | JGI IMG/M metagenome (GOLD analysis project Ga0315320, IMG submission 203458) | Ammonia-oxidizing marine archaeal communities from Monterey Bay, California, United States - M1 40m 21515 | ecosystem: Environmental > Aquatic > Marine > Coastal | place: USA: California...
TTCGAGGAGACCATGAGGGATTAAATGATATGGATGATGATCCGTTTACTTGTATTGATGAGCCCCCCAATCCCATGGATCCTAATCCTCAACCAATATCTGATTGTGACCCTAAAATAGTAGCATTTTATGATGCAGTTTTTACCGATGAAGAGCAAGATCCTGCGACATCTTATGATTCTGGGACCCACGGCAGCCATGTAGCAGGAATTGCAGCAGGAACGGGTGGAGGTCAAACCGATACAGCCACGGGCTTGGAGTATATTGGAGCGGCACCAGGAGCATTTCTAGTTACAATTTTAGCATGTTGTGACGGAGATATAGAGGACATAATTCAAGGTGCAGAATGGACAATTGAAAATAAAGAAAGGCATAGCATAGACATACTAACTTCCTCCCTTGGCGAACAACAAATAGAAAATCATATTGATAATGATGGTAGTTCGTCATGGAGTAGACAAATGGATTACGTAGTCGAAGCAGGAATAATAACCACATTATCTGCAGGTAATGAATTTGGAGGGGCTACCTTTGCGGGTTGTAACACTATTGATAGCCCTGGTGATGCAGAATTACCTGTAACTGTTGGTAGTTTAGACAAAGACCTTGGATTAGCAATATACAGCAGTAGAGGTTACACTTCTGATTTGAGAGTCAAACCTGACGTAGCAGTAATAGGGTCCAATATTATGGCACCAGATGCTGCAACTAGTGATGGCTACACAAGTAAATCAGGAACAAGTATGGCAACTCCCTTGATGGCGGGGATTGCAGCTCTGATGATACAAGCTAATCCAGATTTAACTCCTGAAGAATTCAAGGATATCATCAGAGTAGATTCGATAGAGAGAGATATAGCACTTCTTGATGACCCAGGATTTAATGATTGCAGCATATTAGAAACTAGGCCAGATAATGAATTTGGATACGGACAGGCAGACCCTGTCGCATTTGTAGAGTCGGCGGGAAATATAGACCGCTCACTCAATGTTTCTATGAATTTAGAGACATTACAAACGATTAACAATGAAAGTTATGTTTCTGGTGTCTCTTCAGGAGCTGTCCCGGGACAAGAAGGAGAAGTACAGGTCAGAGTAGGGAGTGGAGATTGGAAAGGTGCTGCGGATATAGGAGGAAATAGTGATTGGTCAGAATGGCGAGTAAAACTACTTCCTCATGAAAAATCAGGAAATTCTACAATTTATGCTAGACTGATTATCTCGGATGATAGAGTATCGCCAGTTGATGCAAAACGAGTTTTACTTGTTGATCAAGTTGCATCAAATATGGGCGAGGAGGGTGATTTGATATCAATAGGGTCGCAAATATTCTTTATTCCATTCCTAATTGCATTAGGAATTTTGGCCTATGCTGCAGTAAATGAAAGATGGATAGATAAATTAGAAAAAACTCATGAAAAAACAAAGAAAGAAAGGTTCAATCTCAATAAATATAATCCTAGAAGATTACCAAAAATTATGAGAAATATTGTCAAAGAGTGGAATAATGGTGCATCTCTAAATGAAAATCAATTTAGAAGATTAGTTTCCTTGTGCGTCCTATATTTAGCGCAAGGCCTCCCTGCTGGGTTCACCTATGTTGCATTTGTTGCATACCTATCGGATAACGGAACTCCTCCTCAAGAAATAGCCATTCTCTTTGCTACGATTGCGCTTCCATGGACCTTTAAATTCGTATGGGGTCCAGTAATCGATTTACTAGTAATTCCCGAATATGGGAGAAGGAGGCCATGGATTTTATTTGCTCAATCAGGAATGGTACTTTCACTTGCAACAATACTATTCGTGCCAAATATTATCGATAGGATAGCATTGGTAACTGTATTATTATTCGTTCATAATTTATTCTCTTCATTGCAGGATGTAAGTGTGGATGCTTTGGCTGTAGATGTATTGCAGCCTGATGAAGTAGCCAAGGCTAATGGCATGATGTTTGCAACAAAGAGAGGAGGGATGATACTTGGAGGAGCAGTTCTAGGTATGCTAGTTCCAACTTTTGGGATTAAATTTGTAATCATGATCCAAATTCCACTATTAATTTTAATTATGTTATTGCCTCTATTTTTACGTGAGAAACCTGGGAATAAATTATTCCCTTGGGAGAATTTAGAAAATGTGATTGGTAATGATGGGGAAGAGATTTTAGTTTCTGATGAAGGTTCATCTCTAGCCTGGAAAGAAGATAGTGATTCAAGATTTAGAGGAGCTCGTTGGACTGCAAGCAATATATACAAAAACAGAATCAGTGTTTCCGCCGCATTCTTATGGATTGGGTTAGCAATATGGATTTTTGGTAGTGCTGTAGATATTATGTACCTTATTGGAGAGCCATTAATCGGTGGAATAGTGGAAGAAATATTTGTAAAATTATCCATTGTAAGTACCCTTGGAATATATTTAATCATAGCATCTATCATAATGATAATTATAGAAGGTTTTGGAATAAACTTGCCCGAGATTGTGAGTCCTTTGGCATTTTCTCCATCTTCGGCGAAAAGAAGTATTGCCAATACAGCATATTATATCGTGCAAGGATTTTCAACACGCTCATCATTCTTGTTGATATTTTTATGTTTACTTTCCGACTTGGCATTATTCGTAGACCCAATAATAGTCGATATTTTCATTAACGAAGCTGGTTGGTCACAACAGAAGTATAATGCAATAATAGGCGGGATAGTAGTTTTGTTCACAATGTTAGGGCAGATATTTGGGGGATTTTTGGGGGATAAATATGGAGTCAGAGAAATAGCAATGATTGGATTTACCCTCCTTGCTTTGGCAAACGCAGGGTTGGCATTACTTAACTCATATTGGGAAGACACCACAATAATGACCATTTATTTGTGTGTAAAGGCACTGATATACGGAATTGCTTGGATATGTGTAATATCAGTATCTATGAGGCTTACATTTAGTAAAGCAGGAGGGACACAGTTTACCGCATATATGTCAATGTTCAATCTTTCCGCTGTATTTGCATATCTTTTTTCCGGTAAAATGATTGCTAGGTTTGATTACCTTACAATGTTATACATTGGGGCTGCTTTAACTTTAATTTCCGTCATAATGTTGTTATTCATAGATCCCGATGAGACAGACAGAGTCCTTGAGAGCAGATTTGGAGATGATGACTCAGGAGGAGATTTGGGAGAAAACCTTTGGTTGGAAGATGGACAATCCAAAGATGCAATATTAATCGGAGGAACTGAGAATGTCACAGCTTGATGAATATCTTGAAAAAACTAAAACTGACTTTGTGATGTTCTCACAGACTGTCTGTGTTTATTGTTCAAGAGCGAAAAGATACTTGAAATCCAAAGAATTGAGTTACACTGAAATAAATTTAGATAAACACAAAGGATTGAGAAAGGAAATAGTTATGGAAACTGGCCATAGGACCGTTCCAGTACTATTTGATTTAAGAGGAAAGGAAATAATATTTGTCGGTGGCTCTGATCGATTGATGGAATATAAATTATGAATGTAGAATTACTTAATAGCGTCTAAAGATTGGCTTGTTTATGAAATTCTCCGTAGTTGTCATAGTACTAATGTTTTCAATCACTGTTTTTGCAGGCTGTATTGGTGAAAATAGTAGTGCAGAAGATAAGGAAAAGATAAAATCATTAGAGGTGGAGATAAATAATCTGACTGTAGAAAATGTAGAATTATCTAATAATAACTTAATTATCCAACAAACCTTAGATGCTGCATTAATAGATTTGGATAATTCTAATCAGAATGCCAATAATTTAACTTTGGCGATAACCTCTGTAGAGTCTCACAGAAATAATCTTTCTAATGCTTTAAGTGAAACAATGTACCAGCTAAATCGTACTCAAGATCAAGGATTGTTAGCACAACTCGAAAGTCAGGTTACCAATTTAACTCTAGAAATAGATGAAGTAAACTCTGAAATTTCGAACCTGAATAATCAAATAATTTCAAAGCAAACTGAATCAGAACAACTAATGGCTACAATCCAAGCTCTCCAAAGTACGATCGATGGTTTAACATTTGATACTCGTCAAAGAATTGGTAATTGTCCAATGGATAATCCCGGAATAGAACTTGTCGGAGGATTCGATGATGGATCGGGAACAGGTATTGAGGATGATGGAGAATTGTGGAACGATGAAGTACATTTTACACTGGGAGAATGCCCAGGTAGTTATGGAAGAATTTTGAATATGTCTGAGAATTCATGGGGGCCTCAAGCAATATCAAAAATGGGAGATAGATTGGTTTTCGCCGGAGATGATGGAATACATAGTTGGGAGCCATGGATAACAGATGGGACGGTTGAAGGTACTTATATGGTAAAAGATGTCAGGCCAGAAGAATGCTCTGAAAATGAAGATGGTGAAGAAACATGTGAAAATTATGGGAGTATGACCTGTCAAGACTTTAGTGGCATAAACAGAGGATCTTACTGCCCAGAGTTAGTTGCAGGGAATTCAAAGTTTTTCTTTACTGGCTATACTGATTCTCCAAGTCTGGAAATGGCGGAAGTGTTCGTTAGTGATGGAACTGAAGATGGGACATATCTAATCCAAGACCAATGGACTCATGACTACTTCTCATCTAATGATTGGTGGGAATTTTTCTTTGTTGGTCCGAGGGATTTGCATGTCATTCCCTCTTCGGGGCATCATCCAGATAGGTTGGTTTATGCTGGTTTTTGGGCACATTCAGGAGATGTTACTGGTGAAGAGCCATATCTTACAGATGGCACCACAACAGTGAGAATGGGGAATCTAGTACCAGAGATAACAGAAGCTGGCCCCTATTGCTGTTTTGATTTCTTAGGTTCGAAGCCTAGAGATTTTACGCATCTTGATAATATGATTTATTTTTCTGCTGAAAGTAATGATAATGGTAGAGAATTATACAGATACGATCTTAATGGATTTGGAAATAATAGATTATTCTTGATAGGAGACATTAGGCCAGGGACAGAGGGAAGTGAGCCAGAACAACTCACGCCAGTTGGAGATAATAAGATATATTTCAGTGCAGAAGTAGGTCCTGAAACAGGCAGAGAATTATATTTCAGCAGAGGTAGTTCTGCTAATACCAATATTGTCATAGATATTTGGCCAGGGCAAAACAATAGCAGTAATCCTCAAAATTTAATTCCGCACGGTGAAAATATATTTTTTACAGCTAATGATGGGCAAAATGGTACTGAATTATGGTATTCAGACAGTACACTTTCAGGGACTCATATGATAATAAATATTAATATGAATGGATCTAGTAATCCCAGAAATTTTATTCTTCACGAAGATATTCTATATTTTACTGCCTACAATGAACAATATGGACGTGAATTGTGGAAATCAGATGGTACTGAAATGGGAACTTATATGATAATGGACATATATGCTGGTCAAAATTCGACTTTTGATTGGGGAGCACCGGTTGATTTCTTTGGAGAGCAAATAATTATCCATAATGATATGGTATATTTTACTGCCAATTCGCAGGAATATGGGTATGAAATATGGCACACTGACGGTACTGTGCAGGGCACTAATATTTTATTAGATTTGAATCCAGGAACAAACTCTAGTTATCCTTGGTGGTTAACAAGTTTTGGTGATAAATTATATTTCACTGCTGCAGAAATCGATCCTTATCCAACTAATGGTCGTCAGATGTATTTTTATTGGGATAATCCCGGCCCCGTGATTGAAATTTAAATAAGTATAGGCGGGTAAATAATTTATGTTTATCTCCCATTTGTTTTATTGCATAATGTAATTTGGTATTAATATGGACCCAGAACCTCCGGGACTTAGAATTAAACCACTCTTTGGAGATGGTAATGGAGATAAAATTCCAGATATTGAACTTATGGAAGTCAGGATATTAGGTATTTTTGCAGTTTGGTGGGATAAAAGATTTGATTGGGAAAATCAGGCAAATTTTATTTTGAGGACATTATACAGGGTAAGAGAAGATTGTATTATTAACTTAGGAATGAAAGACCCAAAAAATGTCAGATTAGGTTTCTATTTAAATGTCTATATTCATGACTCTGATTTATATTACTCACGAACTACAGGAAAAGGCGATTTATTTCCAGATAAATGGTATGCCATGGTTAAAGATAATAGAATGGGTTTACCTTACATGACACTACCATGGCAAGATACTGATGGAGATCTTGTTCGACATGAAGGATTTCACGTCTTTCAGAATGAATGGTATAGGAAGAGGACAAGAAAGTGGGATGAGTTAAGCTGGTATATTGAAGCATCGGCTAGTTGGTATGCTGCCGATCGTGCAAATAAGAAAGAATCTGTTACTAGTTATGAAAGAGTTCATTTCTTAACAAAAAATCCTCATCTAGCTATATGGCATACTGATAAAAATAAAAAAATTAATGATCTGAATGAAAAAGAGCTTAATCAACGGCAATATGCTTTAGAATGCTATTTATTTTTTCTTTGTGAGATATGTAAAGTTCCAAAAAATGTGATTACAGACATATTTAAGATTGAAAATAATGTTAATCCGGCAGAATATCTATTCACAGTTATTGGATGTGAGAATTTACGTGAATTTTTTACATACTGGGCTGCTTGTAATACTGATGATTTTAGTTATCTTTCTGATGCTCAAAAAAAATTTGCAAATAGACAGGTATGGAATAGTAAAAAATCTGTTAACAATTCATTATTATTTAGTTGGAGTTCGAGGAGTTTGAAAAGAGGGGTCACTGAAGAAAATATTGTTATGCAGCCAAAAGAAGAATTGATTCCTAGGGGTTGGTCATACAATGTAATAGAGATAAAAAATGATTGTGGGAAGGCAGGAATTTATGAATTTAAGTTAGAAGGTGATGCATTTGGAAGCGAGGGGGCGCCCTCATACTTTTCTGGGAGAATTTTAATTAAGAAAAATTGGAATGTTTATCGAGATAGGAAAGGTCTTTCTCAACAAAAGCCGTTTATAATGAGCGGAGGAATTGAGGGTAGAGCATCAATTGTGGCAAACAGAGGTGACTTGATTTACGTGATAATCGCTTCAGTACCTGAACATTTCACGGGCAATCAAACATACAATTACAAACTAACTTTCAGTAAGGAAGAAATTTGATTCGATTATCTTCTTCTGCCTCCACCGGATCTACCGGCGCCAGATCTACCGCCGCCAGATCTACCGCCGCCGGATCTACCGCCGCCGCCCGATCTTCTACCTCCACCAGATTTCCTACTTCCTCTAGGCCTGCCCCCTCCACTTGACCGGCCAATTGTTCTCCTTTTCCCTCTTCCTGATGAAGACCTATGAAAATGACGCCTTCTTCTGAAATAACCATAAGGCCTGTAGAATGGGCGATAATACCAAGGCCCAGTGAATGGAGGCATGCCACCATAACCTCCGTATCCTTGATCCCCACCTTGGAATCCTACCTGTGGATTATGATTAGAGACACGGACATAAATAAAAGATATTAACAAAAATAATGCCAGCGATAGCATACAACAAAATAATTCATTTACCGTAAACTGGTCAGGATGCGTCTCGGATGATTCTGAGGGATTTTCTGGATTTACATATACTTGAATCATAAAATCTAGAGGAAATTGATATTTTATATCATCTATGCAAGAAGTATCGGCTGAAATAGGATTTGAGAAGAATGAGCCGACATAGCTTGCCCCTTCACTAGAAGTAGGAGGATATGAATATGTATAAACTAAATATGCATCGCACTCGTAATATAAATAAAGCTCATAAGAATCAGATGGGAATAGCAATTTTTCATACCAAATAGTTCCTGAAGATGATCCATGTGAAATTGTAAAGACCTGGTAATCAGAATGATCGTTTGGGTTTACCTCTATGGTGACATTATCTCCTATTTGGAAATAATTTTCTATATCTTCCAAACATTGCCACTCGCCCCTTATTTCAGGAGTAAATTGCCAATTAACATAAGAAACGGCATCTATATTGTATGATAAATTTAAATCCGCATAACATGTGTAATAATCATAGTATTCAGTATATGAATCGCAATATTGATCTCCATAATCATCATAATAACAATCCTCATATGTCTCTGATCTTTGTTCTATATTTTCGAACCAGCCTGTTTCATTTTCTATGGTAGCATCAACTTCAATCCACTGAATATCATCTGAACCTATTAATTTGGCATCAGTTAACTCCCAATCAACTTGATTAGTGAACTGATAAGTCATTAAAATAGAAGTCCCTAATGTCAATAAAAGGGCTATACTGACAAAAATTAATTCACCCGGAGATAACCAATCAGGAAAAGATGACGAAATTCCTTTTTTGGTTATTATTCCGTCTTCTCCAAATTTAAATTCACCTAAATTGATTTCTTCTTTTGGATTTTTTATATTTGGAATGGTTGATGGGCCAGAATTGATTAAGTTGCCATCTGGACCAATTTCGGGAATTCCTAATCCGGGCCCATTCACAGAATCAGATTTGAGAATATTTAGTTGAGATAATTTTAATTTATGCTCTGCTTCTGCAATTTCTTCCTCTCTAGCGAGTCTTTTCTTCTCAGCTTCATTCAACAAATCGTTGATTTCTTCTTTTGGAGATTTCTCTTCTTCATCAGCTGAATTCCACCATTTGTCTTTTTCCATGGGCATCTATAGAATCTACAAGAGAGTTTAGTATTTATGTATATTCAATATTTGTGATTTTAGATATGAATAATTTATAGAGAGAACATTATCGCGAATCCATGATTAAAGACGTAGATTTACCCTTTGACCCAAAGATGCTAGATAAAATGGCCAATGTGTGTGTAAAATTTGGTTTGAATTTGCAATATGGTCAGGACTTGATTATTACTTCGACTGTGGAATCATTGCCCCTTGTCAGAAGAATTACTGAAGAGGCATACAAGGCAGGAGCGGGCGTTGTGACTACTATTCTATCTGATGAGGAATTAAGCTTAGCGAAATACAGATATGGGAGTGAAGAAAGCTTTGATAAGGCCCCAGAATGGATTTTTAAGGGAATGTCAGAGGCTTTTGGTAACAATACTGCTCGTCTAGCGATTTCGGGAGATAACCCCATGCTACTGTCTGGCCAGAACCCGGATGTAATCTCAAGAGTAGGTAAAGCTATGTCTATTGCTTCTAAACCTGCTATGGAAAAAATAACTAATTTTGAGACTAATTGGAATATAATATCGTACCCGGGTACTAAATGGGCCAAACAAGTGTTTCCAGAATTATCTGAGAATGATGCCGTAAATAAGTTGGCACAGGCTATATTTTCTGCTTCGAGAATAGATGGGGAAAATCCTCTGGAAGATCTAAAGATACACCATGAAAGATTGAAAAAGCGTCAAGAATGGTTGAATAAATATTCATTCAAGTCCCTGCATTACACTGCTCCTGGTACAGACTTGGTGATTGGACTTGCCGATGGTCATGCTTGGAAAGGTGGCGCTAGTATGGCTAAAAATGGCATAATTTGCTCACCAAATATCCCTACCGAAGAAGTATTTACAACCCCTCATGCAAACCAAGTAGATGGATATGTAAAAGCAACCAAACCGCTTGTACACAGAGGGACTTTGATTGATGGAATAGAAGTACGTTTTGAAAATGGGGAGATAGTAGAAGCAAAATCTTCAGAGGGAGAAGAAGTTTTTCTACAATTATTAGATACGGACAGTGGTTCTAGACGGTTGGGCGAAGTAGCATTAGTACCTCATTCATCTCCAATCTCTAAATCGGGAATTCTATTTTTTAATACGTTGTACGACGAAAATGCAGCGTGTCATATAGCACTTGGTCAATGCTATTCAAAGTGCTTCAGAGAAGATATTGGTTCAGATCCAGAACTTGTAACAAAATCTGGCGGGAATAGTTCTATGATACATGTCGATTGGATGATTGGTTCTGAAGAACTTAACATTGATGGTATAACTTCTAACGGAGATATTGTGCCTGTTTTTAGGAATGGCGAATGGGCGGATACCATATAGAGAATTATGGAAATATCTAATTATATATTTTTGATATCATTTAGATATATTTATAATAACATAACCTTTCGCATGCTTGCTGAATAATATGTCTGATGAAGTGATTAGGAAAGAAGAAATTGTACAGGATATTGAAAAAGGTAGTCTTAATGGTTTTATTGGCTTAGGATTACACCTTATATTAGGAGTTTTTAATATAATTATTTTAACAGTAGGCGGAAATTTTGGGGCTTTAATAATAATTACTGGGCCGATGTGGATAATATATACTAACAGTTACATGATTATTCAGCCAAATGAAGCTAAAGCGTTACAATTCTTTGGCAAATACTCGGGTACGGTCCGAGTAGAGGGTTTTAGATTTCTGATAAATCCATTATACCAAAAAACAGGTATTTCTCTCCGTATCAGAAACTTTGAGTCTAACAAACTAAAAGTAAATGATGTAAATGCAAATCCAGTTGAAATTGCGGCGGTTGTAGTATGGAGGGTGTTTGATGCTGCTGAGGCTTTATTCGAAGTTGATGATTATAATAATTATGTCCAGATTCAAAGTGAAGCAGCACTACGTGCAATGGCCACAAAATATCCATATGATATCATCGAAGATAAGGATATTGGAGGCATTGCTCTTTCCAGTCACCAAGAAGAAATAGCCATGGAATTACAGAGTTCTGTTGAAGCAAGGCTAAAGCGTGCGGGAATTGAAGTTCTTGAAGCGCGCATTAGCCACTTAGCATATTCTCAAGAAATCGCTCAGGCTATGCTGCGTAGGCAACAGGCGAGTGCGGTTGTTGCTGCGCGAAGTGAAATTGTGAAGGGCGCTGTTGGAATGGTAGAATTGGCTTTAGAGCAACTTAGTGAGAAGAATATCATAGAGTTAGATGAAGAAAAGAAAGCTAGTATGGTAAGTAATTTGTTAGTAGTTCTGTGCTCAGAAACCGATACAACTCCTGTTGTAAATACTGGGACTTTATACTAATTATAAGATTTAATGAGTCCTAGCCATTGGGAGAGGGTTGTTTTGAGTAAGAAAAAGATATTGATACGGATAGATCCGGAGTTACATGAAAATCTACGTAAATGGGCGGAAGATGAATTTCGATCAGTCAATGGGCAAATAGAATTTTTATTGAATAATGCACTCAAGGGTAAAAATAGAGTTAAGAAAAATAAGTAATTTAAATATCAATAACCTCTACTGAAGTCGTGGAACGGGAGTTGATGTTGTTGCCATTATTTGGGCAGGTACTATTGACATTCTACGTTGGAATAGTCGCGAGATTGAGAAGAGAGAAGGCCGTGAAAGAAGGTTTTGATTGGAGGTATTTCAAGACCTTTGAAGGAGAAAAACCTCCAAGATATGTGCAACAGGCAGATCAGCATTTGGTTAACCTTTTTGAAGCTCCTGTTTTATTTTTTGCTGCTGGGATATTATCTATAACTTTGGGAACGGTAGATAATGTAATTTTTATTTTATCATCATTATATTTGATTACCAGAATTTGGCATGCAAGAATAACATTGACTAATAACAGACTTTTGTGGAGAGCGCGTGCTTTCATAACATCTTGTTATATTTTACTTATGATTTGGACATGGCTGATATATATTAATTTAGAAAACATTGTTTGAAAAGATAAGATTGTCTGCAACCAGTATGAGAAACAGTCTTGTGATAATTTTTATGTTTGCTTTTTTGACTCCCCTTTTGGGTGTTGAAGCATCTTTTACAGAGAATGAAAACTCTAATTCTCAATCAGATATAGTTGTCACAGTTGACAGCACTAACTTTAGATTTTCTCCATCGGAAATAACTATTGATGAAGGGCAAACTGTTCGTTTTTTTTGGAGTGGAGAGTTATTGGGGCATAATGCAGTTGAAGAGAATGAACTGTTTGATTCAGGTGAACCTGAAACTAATGTGGATTATTTATTTGAATTTGAAATAGGAAGTAACGGAACATACACTTATGTTTGTGAACCACATAAGGAAATGGGGATGGTGGGAACCATTATTGTTAATCCAATTATTGTCGAAGAGGGAGATGAAGAGGAGGTAGGGGAAGAAGTGCAAAATAAAAATGCAGTACCGGGATTT
>Ga0315320_10003964_pt1 | contig 12118 bp, 9 predicted proteins | sample M140m21515metaG_FD_203458 | JGI IMG/M metagenome (GOLD analysis project Ga0315320, IMG submission 203458) | Ammonia-oxidizing marine archaeal communities from Monterey Bay, California, United States - M1 40m 21515 | ecosystem: Environmental > Aquatic > Marine > Coastal | place: USA: California...
GACGACGATCGAACGCGCAACACCCACGCGTCGTCGGCGCTTCGCGACGACGCGCGCGACGGCGACGGGAGACCGGCGACGACGGCGACGGCGATGGAGACCGCGCTGTTGACGACGCTGGCGAGGGAGGAAGACGCGCGGACGATGCGGGAGGCGTTCGAGGCGTTCGCGCGCGAGGGCGGACGCGCGCGCGAGTACTGCGGCGACGCCGCCGACGCGTATCCTTGCGAGGAGAGTCGACGGCGGGAGGCTATTTTTTATGAGAATATGCGCGTGGTGCGGGCGCTGCGCGACGCGGAGGACGACTCGGCGGCGCTGGGGCATCGGTCGAAGGGTCGACGGTCGAAGCGCTCGGCGGCGGCGGAGGCGGCGGCGGCGGCGGCGGCGGAGGAGGAGGACTCGCGAGCGACGTTCGGGCCGACGCTGTGGAGCGATAGGACGCGAGAGGAGTTTGTAGCGCGCACGGGACGGTTAGTACCGACACCCGATGGCGAACGGGACCGTAGCAGGACGAAGAAAGATAGCTGGCGCGAGATGCACGACGAGTTTCTGCGGAGAAACGCGGATATTTGGGCCAACGAGCGCGGGAAGGATGGCGAGTTATACGACGCCAATAATCTTCCAACGAGTTGGGATTGGCGCAAGTTCGGTGGCTTGAGTAAGGTTTGGGAGCAGGGTGCGTGCGGTGGGTGCTGGGCTTTTACTACGGCCGCCGCGGTGGAGGGCGTGCACTATATTTGGACGAGAGAGGCGGTGACGCTGTCGCCTCAAATGTTGTTAGAGTGCGATCCGATCGATCAAGATTGCACGGGGGGTAACATGGTGACGGGGTATCAGTACGCGGTGATGAAAGGGGGCATCAGCGCCGCGGAAGATTATCCAGTGCATCCGTACACGATCAAGACGAGCGAAGTAGGGCCTTGCAGATCGAACACGGCTCGCAAACACGCAGCGTCGATCGACGACTATATCGTCCTCGAAAACACGTGGGACGACTTGAAATCGGCAATTTACATGCAACCGGTGTCCGTCGCCGTCAACGCGATGGGCGAGCACTTTAGATTCTACTCTGGCGGCATCCTCACGTACGATCAGTGTCAACCGGATTGGGCCAACCATCCAAACTTGATCAATCACGCCGTCGTCGCCGTCGGTTTCGGCTACGATAAAACGCTGGATATGGAGTACGTCGTGATAAAGAACTCTTGGGGCACGCAGTGGGGTGAAAATGGTTACGCGCGCATCGCGGTGCAAGGCGGCGAGCTCAACGCGACGTGCGGTTTGCTCATCGAGGCTGTCGCGCCGTTGAAACTCAGCAACCTGACGTACACTGATCCGACATACGTCGCCGGGATGAATGATTACATCGACTGGGCTCCGCACCATCACATGAGTGACGTGAACGGGGTGCTCTATGTCATCCTCACCACCGTCGTCCTCGTCGCCGCGCTCTCCATGGGCATCCTAACCATCATTTCTTGCATGACGGAGGACGACGGGTACTACTACACGGATTTGGATTACGACGAGTACGACGATCGATTCGATATCCACCGCGCGCCATTCGGCAAGGAAGACAGATTGCACGGTTTGAGCGTCACGCAAAAACTCTCGCGATTTCAAGCTCGCAAAGAGCCCATCACCGGCCTCTCGACGGCGAGCTACCGAAACGAGCCGCGAGACATGAGCAACGTCAAGCCTCACCGAGGCGATGATCGACTGTGAGCGCGACCCCGACCGACACCAAAGCTTTAGTTTGGTTGTAGTGAAACCACCAACGCGTAGACACATCGCCGCCAAAGCGCGTCGTTTCACTTTTTCTTCACTAGCTCGCCATTCGTCCGCGTCTCACACCGCGCCTCGCGCGCGATGCTCGCTGATGTCGTGAAGCCTGAGCCCAAACCGATGCACGCGCGCGCGCGCGCCTTCTTGCTCGACAATTTTCTCGTCTGCGGCTTCTGCCTCGCGCTTTTATTCGGGCTCTCCGTCCCGGCCGCCGGCAAGGCGCTCGCCAAGGTGTCAGTGAGCGGCTGGAGCGTCATCCAAACGGTGTGCGTGGTGATCATCTTCGTCATATCCGGCGCCACGCTGAAGACGGAGGAAATCACGCAAGCGCTCAAGGCTGGACGAGGCGCGCTCGGGTACGGATGGGTGGCCATATTAGGCTTGACGCCGCTGCTCGGGTTTATCCTAGTACGCGTGCCGTACAAACCGATAGAATTTCGATACGGATTAGCGCTGTTTTGCTGCGTGCCGACGACGCTGACGAGTGGTGTGACGCTCGTGCGAAACGCGAAAGGGAACGTCGCGCTGGCGCTGATGCTGACGGTGAGCACGAATCTGATCGGGGTGTTTACCGTGCCGTTTTACTTCAACGCCGTCGTGGCGAGCGGGCCGAGAGAGATGGCGAGCGCGGTGAACGGGGCGGCGAACGACATGTCGACGCAGGCGGTGAAACTTTTGGTTAAGTTATTGTTCACGATTCTGCTTCCGATCGTGCTCGGGAAGGTTGCGCGAGAGATGATTCCAGCAGTGGCGGCGTTTGCGAACGCGCGCAAAGCGGAGCTCACGTTGACAAATAATTCGTGTCTCATCATCGTCGTTTGGATGTCCATCTCCAAGAGCGCCAAAGAGCTCATCGACACAAACGTAGGCACGATATTCGCCGTGCTTTTCGCCGCCGTCCTGGTTCACGTCGTATTCCTAGCCATCAATTACGCCGCCACGCACGCGCTCGGCCTCTCCGGCCCCGAACGCGTGGCGTGCGTGATGATGTCCAGCCAAAAGACCCTCCCCGTGGCCATGACCATCATATCTTACCTCCCCGAAGATGTCTTTGGCTCAGGCGGTCTGATAGCAATCCCATGCATCGTGTGTCACATCACACAGCTCTTCATGGACGCGCCGCTGGCCACGCGTTTGGCCAAGCGATCCGACGCCCTCCTAGCCGCCGCCGCGAACGCCGACGACCGATCCGAAGTGTGAGCTCCACTTCGCGTTGTACCATCACATTCTTTCATCGTCGTTCAATCACGACTTCACGACGTCACGACACGTCCGATCGCGCGCCTCGGTCGATTCTTCGTTCTCGTCGCCGTCCCGGTCGCCGTCCCGGTCGCCGTCCCGGTCGCGTGCACTTTTTGTTGCAGCAAAGGTTTGGCAATTTCAATTTCGACTTCGTCCCGCAGCGCGCGCCGCGCCCGTCGCGGCCATGTCGCTCCGCGAGCGATTCATCGCCGACGGCATCGTTCTCATCCCCGACGCCGTCTCTGCGTCCGTCGTCGACGGTATACGCGCGCAGTTGCGTCGCGAACTCGCCGACCCGTGCGTCACCGCCGAGAGCGGTCGCGAAAGAAATGCGTCGACGCCGCTCGCTTTGGACGACCCCTCGACGTGGCCGCGCGGGAACGCGCGAAGGGTGATCGAAGTCGTCGCCCCGAGCGACGGCGCGCCGTGGGACGCGCTGAGGAACTCGCCCGAGCTCGCGAAAGCGCTGGACGAAGTGCTCGGGCGCGCGGCGTGGGACATAGAACTGAACGCGGTGGACGAACGGCGACGCGCGTGCGACGTGCGGCATTGGTACTGCCCGGTGACGTTTCCGGAAAAGGATAGTGAACAAGCGATGCTCGTGGCGGAGGAAGCCAAAGCGAGGGCGGCGAGGGCGGAACAGAGCGAGAAGCGAAGGAAAGTGAGCGACGAGAGCGGGGCGTGCGCGCCGGCGCCTGCGAGATGGACAGAGTGCGACAGCGGGAACGTGAGAAAGTTGAAGGAGGGCGGTCACAATTGGGATGCCATCGCGAAGATGATGAGCACGAGTGAGTTGACGTGGACGGCGAAGCAGTGTGAGGAGCATTATGAAAGCGCATGGGCGCCCGAGCACGACGCCGCGCTTCTGGCGGCTGTTACGGAGCACGGGGAGAAGTGGCAGTACATCACGCAGTTGATGCAGAGAGTACGCCCTTCGTGCACGAAAAAACAAGTGCGAGGGCGGGCGATGATGCTTTTAGACGAAAGGTCGGCAAATATCGTAGACAGACAAGTCAGGGAGGGATCTCCAGAGCCAAAGGCGGAGGAGCTCGAGGCGGCCAGGTCGTGGCATCCGGTCAATCGAAGGCGTATGCTCAACCGAGGCTGGCACTTAGACATTGGCGCGGGATTCAGCACGGATGCGCAGCGCACACCGGACGGACATCCGTACCAAGGCGTGATTATTTTGGTATTTTTAACCGACTGCGTCCCGGGCGGCGGCGGTACGGCGTTCATCAAGGGTTCACACAAGTGGATCGCGTCGCATTTGCGCTCAAAGGGCGGCATCATTCACCAAGATTTGAACTCATGGGCTATTGATCTAGTGAGCGAATTGTCGACCGAAGGACGTCTCCCGCTTTCGTACGAGCTAGATGCGCACGAAGCTGAAAATGCGATTCGACGAGACGACATCGATGGCGTCATCGAGCAACTTGTCGGGAAGGCTGGGACCGTGGCGTTGTTACACCCGTGGATGATTCATAGTGGAACGAGTAACTTGACTTCGTCAGTACGCCTTTTGGCGAATGGCATGGCTCGAGTGAAGCAAGAATCGTATGAGCAGGTTGGGATTCCCATCCTCAAAGAAGTCGTATCCGCCAAGCCGAAGCTCAAGCGCGTGCTCGATTTCCTAGTGTCGACGTCGCCCAAGGAGCAACCCGTTCGACCTCCGGTGGATACTACTTTGCCGAGCGTCAGTATCATTGTTCCCGTGTATAACGCATCTCGTTGGTTAGATGAGACTTTGAGCTCTATATGCGCTCAAACGTACCGAGGTCCAATCGAGGTGAGCATCTTCGACGACAGCAGTACGGATGGGTCGCCAGACATCATCAAAATCTGGCGCGAGGCGTTTACCCGAGTGGGCATCGCCGTTGTGGTGAACGGAAGCAGGTGGCCAGAGAGCTCGAAGTTTGTCGCGGAAGACGCGCCCAACTTTGGTATCGGGTTCTGTCGAAATCGTTGCATCGAGCAGAGTCACGGAGACATTTTAGTCTTCCTGGACTCTGACGACGTCATGATGCCACAGCGACTCGAGCTACAAGTGCCACTCGCCGCGGAAAATCGGACGGCCATCGTTGGAGGGTGCTGGAAACGGTATCCAAGCGGTTCAACGGAGCATTACGAAGCCTGGGCGAACATGATGACGCAAAACGAGCTTCACCTCGAACAATTCCGAGAGTGCACGGTACTCTTGCCGACGTGGTGCATGGCGCGAACGGTCGCAGAAACCGTAGGCGGTTTTGTTGAGGCACCGCCTGGTTCGGGCGAGGCGGAAGATTTAATTTTCTTCCAACGGCACTTGGCGTTAAATTACGAGCAGAACTTGAAAAAGGGCTTGCCATCGCTTTTACGCGCCGGGGACTACCCGCATAACCCGGTGCTGTTGTATCGCTGGAGTCCACAGAGCGCATCAGCACGGTGTAGTCGCCGTCGGCTGTTGCAGGTTCGCGCGCAAGCGTTCGAGGAACGCATTCTTCCCATGAAGTCGTGGGAGAAATTCATCGTGTGGGGCGCAGGGCGTGACGCGAAAAATTTCATGAATGAAATTTCGCCCGCCGCGAGAGCACGCGTAGAAGCGATGATTGACATTGATCCCAGAAAAACGGGACGTCAGTACACGAATTCGCAAGCACCCGACCAAGCGCCAGTGCCTATCGTGCACTTCTCAAAGGCGCCGAGAGGGCTTCCCGTCGTCGTGTGCGTGGCAAAGCGCCGCAAAGGTTCTGGCGATAGCGGCGACTTGGAATCAAACGTAGACACGCTCGGGCTCATCGAGGGAACGACGCTGTGGTATTTCAACTAGATCTAACGACTATTGTATCACTAAATCATTATTTTCAACTCAACTCAATGAATCTTTTAAACTTTTGCACCATCGACGGGGGCCAACGTCGAATGCGACCGAGCCAATCGTAATCGCGATAAAGCTCGCAGCCGTCGAGCACTGGACCACCTTCGACCATTTGGCCACTGTTGATCGCCGTGCAGCTCCAATTCCAATTATCCTCCGCGCGCTGCTCCTCCCCTCGCGACCAATAGAGAGCCGCGAGCGCGGCGCGCATGTCAACGCTCCCGGCGGCTCGTCTTTTAACCTTTTCCATGTCCTCTATCGCCTCGTCGATTCGGCCGAGTTCGGCGAGCATCAACGCCGCGTTGCTCTGCGCGTAGATCGCTCCGCTAAGATTTCGAGACTGCTGAAAAATGCCCGCCGCGCGCGAGTAATCATCCAGCGCCTTCTCGTACTCCCCGATCGAGTTATAACAATTCCCACGCGAATTCAGCACGTACGGCGGCGTCGCTCCCATCATCGACGAGTACTTCAACGCCTCCGAGTAATCCGCGATCGCCGCGTCCCAGCGACTCAACCCTTCGTACGCCAACGCGCGATTACTCAGCATCCCGAGCGACTTGTACGTCGTCGTCGCGTCGTCGTACATCGCTCGATACATTCGCTCCGCCTCGTCGTAATCCGCGATGGCTTCTTCGAACAATTTCATGTCGACGAGCACCTGCGCGCGGCGCTCGCGCCACTCGGGCGTCTCGGGCTCCATCGCGATGATGGCTGTCAAGTCCTCGCGCGCCCGCTTCAAATCGCGCGCGTAGTACGCCCGCTTCGCCCGTCGCTCGAGCGCGTTGAATTCATCCGTCGTCGTCGTCGCCGTCGCGCGCGCGCGCGGCGCCGCGCGCGTCGCGAGCGCGAGCGCGAGCGCGAGCGCGACCGCGCGTCGGTTGACGTCGACGCCGCGCGCGTCGCCGTGTTTCGAGCGCGACGCGCGCCGACGCGCGGTCGACGACGCCGACGCGGACGACGCGACGCGCGCGCGCGCGCGCGAGGCGGTCGACGCGCGCGCGCGCGGGGCGACGGACGCCATTGCGAGGCGCGGTGTGCGGGCATGTTCGAGGACTGGCGGTGGAAAGACGACGCGAGGGGGGGGGCGCGCGCGCGTGAGGCGCTGGTGGGGGTGTGCGTGGTGAGCGCGCTCGTCGTGGGGGGGCTGTTGGTGCGGTTGGTGGCGATGGGACGGCGCGAGAGACGCGGGACGTTTGAGTCGACGCGGCGAAGGCGGCGGCGAGGGGGCGACGCGGCGCGGGAGGGACGCGTAGGACGCAGCGATGCGTGATAGTATTTAGCTCGTGTGGTGTTTCATCGTGCAAAGGACGCGAACGAGGGTAATTCTCGGGTGGCTCACTTTGCCGGGGCGACTTGAAAATCGCCGTCGGCGACGCCGAACATTAAAGACGGCAACGCTTCGGGAATCGCCGATTGACGATTCAATCGGCGCTTCTTCTGCGCGACATCGTCGACCGCGCCCTTGTCTTTCTTTGCGCCTAGTTTGGGCATCTGAAGCATGCCGAGAGGCATGCGCGGACCGTCGTTCGTCGGCGCGGCGTCCGTCGCGGCATTTTCCTTGGCGGCGGCGGGCGCGATTGACTTCTTCTTCGACATTCCCTTCTTCGTCGTGCGCTTGATCGGCACGTCAATTTCTTCGTACTCGCTGTCATCATCGCCATCGTCGTCCTCGTCCTCGTCGTCATTCGCTCGCGGCGGTTGGTACGGGGCGTTCGCGTCAATGACCACGGATGACGGCGGCGCTCGCTCGCGTTTCTTCGTCGCCGGTCGGCTCTGCGCGCTCTTGGGGCCACCGACGCGTCGTGCCGCGCGAGCGTCGCGACTACGCTTCTCTGCATGTCTGTCGCGCGTCGCGCGAAGCGTCTCCATAACCTGCGCCGCGGTATTCTCGGCGTCCTCGACGTACTTGGATCGCTGCTTCGGTGCCGTGGCGCGGACATCCGTCGTCTCGCGCGCGAAGAGCTTCTCGCGCATCTTTTCGATCTCCGCACGCGCGCGTTCGAGTGCCTTGTCTTGATCTTTCACGCGACGCTCCAACGCGATAACCGCGCCAGTCTTCGCACCGAGTTCGATCTCGACTTGATCCAACCTCGTTCGCAGTTCAGTCGCCGAACCTTCGCTCGCGCTCGTCGTCGTACCGGCGAGTTGGGAGTCGCTTCCTTCGGCGCGAGCGTACAAACGCTGATTCCAGTCCGCGAGTTGCGTTTTGAGGAACCGCTGCGCACCATCGCGCTCGGCAACCGCGCGATGTAACTCTGAGTTTTCTCCGTCGCGCTCCACCAAGTCTCGTCTGAGCAATTTGTTTTCGTCCCTCGTCTCGACGAGCTTTTCTTCCAAGCGCGCAATCTTTGCGTTTTGCGCCTCACGCTCGAGTCTCACCTCCACGTCATCCATTCCCGCCGGCTTATTCGTGAGTTCTTCTTCTCTTTCCGCCGCGTACGCCAACGCCTCGCCCGCATCTCGCAGCGCCTCGCGCAACCGCGCGCACTCGCGTCGAAGCGTCGAAGCGCACTCGTGTTCGTCCAGCAACTGCGCCTTCAAAATCTCATTCGCCGTCAAAGCCTCGTCGAGATCATCTCTCGTACTATCCTCTCTCGCTTCCAAAATCTTTATCAACCGTCTCGCCTCCGCGAGCTCCAATCTCGCGCTCGACAACGCGAACTCTCGCTCGCTCAGCTCCACGCGCGCCGCGCTCCCGAGCGCCTCCAATTCCTTCTCCCTCTTCTCCCGCTCGCTCTGAAACGCGCTCACCACGATCGCGAGCTTTTCCTTCAACAACGCGATCTCCGCCTCACCGAACCTCCCAGCCTGTCTCGCGGCGTCCAATTTCCCGAGCAACGAGTGCGAAAATCCCTGTCGCGCGCGCGTCTCGCCTCGCCGTCAGTCCCCCGTCCGCGCTCGCGTCCCCTCGCGTCTCCCGCGCCCGTCCTCGCGCCTCGCGCTCGCTCGCGCGCGTTCGACGCGTTTCGCATCACCGTTTCGCGCCGTCGCGCGCGCCTCCGCGTCGCCGTCGCGCGCCGTCGACGCGTCGACGGTCGCGCGAACGGTCGAACGGTCGAACGGTCACTCGAATGCAATCCATCGTTCGCGTTCGCGTCGCGTCCGCGCCATCTCGCGTCGCGTTCGCGCTTCCGACGCACCCTGAGTTCACCGCACTCGCGCTCGCGCGCGTCGACGGCGCGCGCGTTCGCGTCGACGCGTCGCGTCATCGCGCCGCCCGCGTCGCGCTGTGCGGGCGATGGCGCGCCGAACGGATATATCGAGCGCGTGAAATAAAACCGTTACGAATCCCTTGAATACATACCGAATGTCCGATATACTATATTATATCTGTCACTACGAACCCACACACACCGATGTGTGACATAAACACCAACCATCGCCCGCGCGCCGATCGCGCGCCGGCGACACACCCGCGCGCGAAACGCACACCCGTCGTCATGTCCGCCGCCGTTCAATTCTCTTCCACCGCCGTCGCCAGGTGCGCGCTCGACGCGACGTCGCGCGCTCGGAGACGCGCCGCGAACGGATCGCGCGCGTCGTATCGCGATCGTATCGTATCGCGCGAGGGAGATACGGCGACGGGCGCGCGCGCGCGCGGACGCGGCGCGCGCGCGCGGACGCGCGTCTTCGAACGGGGATTTCGATTCGAGGGAATTTCGCGCGTCGCGCGCGGCGATCGAGCGGCGCGGAAGCGCGCGCGAGGGCGCGGGGGGGGCGGACGTTCGAGCGGCGATCGGGCGCGGCGGGACGGGGCGGGACGCGCGCGGCGACGCGCGCGGGGCTTCGGACTCGACGCCGTCCGCGGCGCCGCCGCGGGCGCGCGAGCGACGCGAGGGAGCGACGGCGCGCGGCGAGGCGGCGCGGCGAGACGCGCGGCGCGAGGGAGGGATGGGATGGACGGGACGCGAACGCGACGAACGGGCGACTGACGACGAACGCGCGATTTCGCGAATGCAGTTTGCGCGCGGCGAAGGCGCAAAAGCGTCAAAGCTTGAAGACGCGCGCGAGCGCCGCGACGCAACCGATGTGGATGCCGGGTGCGACCGCGCCGGCGCACTTGAAGAACGAGTTGCCGGGTGATTACGGCTTCGATCCGCTCGAACTCGGCAAGGATCCGGAGGATTTGAAGTGGTACGTGCAAGCCGAGCTTCAACACGGCCGCTGGGCGATGCTCGGCGTCGCCGGCGCCGCGGCGCCGGAGATCCTCACCAACATGGGCATCAGCAACTTGCCGAACTGGCACGAGGCCCCGTTGTACGACGGCTACTTCACCGACGCCACGACTTTGTTCTGGGTGCAAATGCTCATGATGAACTGGGCCGAAGTGCGCAGATGGCAAGACATTCGCAAGCCGGGTTCGGTGAGCGAAGATCCGACGCCGTTCTCCAACGCCAAGCTCCCGGCTGGCGTTGTGGGTTACCCGGGTGGCATCTTCGACCCGCTCGGCTACGCCAAGGGTGACTTGAAGACCTTGAAGGCGAAGGAGATCGCCAACGGTCGTCTCGCGATGGTCGCCTTCGCCGGCATCATGGTGCAATACGACCACACCGGCGTCGGCCCGGTGGCCAACTTGGTGTCCCACATGGCGGATCCCGCGCACAACAACGTGTTCGCCGCCAAGTTCATCGGCTTCTAATCGATCGTTTTTATCTGTCGAACGCGAACTTAGCTTCCTAGTAGAGCCATTGTAACGGCCCGACGCGACATCAGCTCCGCCGCGTCGACTTATTTAAATCGCGTCGCGACAGACGCCCCACTCCATGACGCCTCGTCCGCGTCCGTCGCCCTCGCGCGCGCCGCGCGCCGCGCGCGACGACGAATCGCCATCGCACCGTCCGTTCGCGCGCAAGCACGACGCCAACGTCAAGCGCACCGCGCCCGCGCGCGCGATCGTCAAGCCCGCGAGCGCGCGAAAAGCGACGCGCGACGGCGACGTCTCGCGCGGCCTCGTCGCGCGATCGCGCGAGGGCGCGCGCGCGAGGCGCTCGAACGAACGCAAACGAATCGACGTCAAGCGCGCGATCGAAGACGGGGAGATCGAGGACGTGTACGACCTGACGAACGCCGCGGCGGGCGACGCGCGGCGCGGCTCGGGCGACGACGCGACGACGCGCGAGGAGACGGATCCGCACAAGCTGCGACAACGACAGCGACAGATCGATTACGGGAAGAACACGCTCGGGTACGCGCGATATCGCGAGCTCGTGGCGAAGAGCGCGAGGAGATCGAGCGATGCGTGGACGCCGAACATTCGCGCGGGAATGTCGAAACGCGCGTTCGACGGCGCGGTGCGCAAGTGGCGACGGTTGTTGCACGCGTACGATCCGCCGGTGGAGGACGACGAGGAGATGGTTCGCGTGCCCGTGGATCCACTCGCGAGACCGAACGGGACGCTGAAACCCGGAGAGTACGTGCCGCGAGAGTTGGCCGAGGCCGCCGAGGCGCGCGCGCGCGCCAAAGCCGAAGCCGAAGCCGCCGCGCGCGACGGTCGACGCCTTCCCGTGGTCCGCCTCGCGCCGCTGCGCGCCGCCGACGTCGCGACGCGCTCCACGCTTCCATCGCGCGCGGACATGAGCCCCGGTTGGGACGCCGTCACCCCGACGCCTCGCAAGCGTCCGGGATTCGCGCCGTCGTCCGACGCGGCGCGCGCGACGGACGCGACGGACGCGATGGACTGCGACGCCCCCGTTCCCGACCTCGCGCGCCGCTCCATATACGACGATTGGGAGGGCGAAGATTTCGTCGGCGTCGTCTAGTCACCCAGCGCTTCGCGCGCCCCACGCTCGCGTCTCGAGCTTTTGTAATCCGCGCGCCGCTTCGCCGCTTCGCCTCGGCGTCGCCGCGCCTCCGCGCTCGATCGCGTCACACCCCCCCCCGCGCGCGCGTCATGGTCCTCGAGGCCACGATCCTGTGTCTCGATAACAGCGAACACGTTCGCAACTCCGACTACGCCCCCTCGCGTCTTCAGGTGCGCGCGCCGCGCCGCGCGCGACGTTTTTCTCGCGCGCAGATCGCCCAACGACCGCGGCGACGACCGACGACCGACGACGCGCGCGACGCGACGACTGACGCGCGCCGCGCGATCGCAGGCCGAGGCGGACGCATTGAACCTGCTCGCCGGGGCGAAGACGCAGAGCAACCCCGAGAACGCGGTCGGCGTGCTGTCGCTGGCGGGAAAGACGCCGCGCGTGCTCACGACGCCGACGCAGGACCTGGGCGCGGTGCTCAACTCGG
>Ga0315320_10003965_pt1 | contig 12118 bp, 9 predicted proteins | sample M140m21515metaG_FD_203458 | JGI IMG/M metagenome (GOLD analysis project Ga0315320, IMG submission 203458) | Ammonia-oxidizing marine archaeal communities from Monterey Bay, California, United States - M1 40m 21515 | ecosystem: Environmental > Aquatic > Marine > Coastal | place: USA: California...
AATTTACCGAAGAACAGAAATCTGGTTCGCTTCTTCCACTTCCCAACGCAAATATGCTTCAGCATAGGCCGAGCAACTTTCAACCAGATCATGATGGGCGCCATCTGCAGCCAATTTCCCCTGATCAAAAAAGAGGATGCGCGGAGCCTGACGAAGAAGATCAATACGGTGAGTCACGAGAACCGTAGTCCCTCCACTCTCTCTTGAGCGTGTCAAAACTGCGTCGTGAATTAAAAATTCGCTTTCGGGCTCCACTGAGGCGGTTGGCTCATCAAGCAAGAGGATACGCGGCGTGGCTAGAAAAGCTCGTGCTAGGCTCAGTCGCTGACGCTGACCTCCCGAAAGTTTCACTCCGTTTTGCCCGACCTGCGTTTCATAACCTTTCTGTAAAGACAGAATAAAATCATGGGCATTAGCCTTCTTGGCAGCAGAGAAAACTGCATCCTTCGTGGCAGCTGGATCACCATAAATCAGGTTCTCCCATATTGTGCCATCGAAAAGGTAATGGTCCTGCCCCACATATCCGATTTTCTTGCGAAGCGAGTCGAGGGTCACCATTTTGATTTGGGCGTCATCAATCGTAACCGAGCCAGAATCGACATCATAAAAGCGGGGAATTAAATTGAGAAGCGTGCTTTTCCCTGAACCACTCCCCCCGGCAACCGCCACAAACTCGCCGGCTTTGATCGAAAAACTAACCTGCTTCAAAATAGGCTTTCCTTGGAGATACGAGAAACTCACCTCATTAAAATCGATTGCTCCATTCACGTTTTCCAATGATCTGGCCCCCGGCTTATTTTTGATGGAAATCGGTTCATCGAGAAGCTCCATGATACGTGTAGCCGCTGCTCGAGCTCTCTGGAGAATGTCACTCGTTTGGGCAATCGTCCGAATAGGACTTTGAAGGCGCCACCAAAAACCACGATAAGCCAGAAGAGCTCCAAGTGAAAAGAGGCTACTGTCGTTCATGATGAGCCACGCTCCAAGGCCCAGCATGATGAGATTATTAATAAAGCCAAAAACAGAAACGATTGGAAAATACGTATTACGAAGCCGGCTTGCCTTAACACTTGAATCATAAAAGTGATCGGCATTCTCCCGAAACTCCTCGGTTTCATGCTTCCTCCGGCCAAATGATTGAGTGACCAAAATCCCAGCTAATCGATCCTGCACGAAGGATCCAATATTCCCGAGCTTCTTCCGCACTCCGGCATAGAGTGATTTGACCCTACGATTGTATTTTCGGATAAAAATAAAAGCGAAGGCGAGCGGGATAATAGACGCCGCACCAACCACCGGACTGATCCAGAGAACCATTCCCGCCACCACGATAAAAGTGACGAACTCCTCCATCAATGCAGTCAGTCCCTGTAAGACCGATTGCTCCATCGCATCCACGTCACTAGTGATACGAGTGACCAGCTCACCAGTCCTACAATTCCGGTGGTAAGCTAGTGACTGTTCTTGAAACTTAGAAAAAAGCTCGGCCCGAATATCTCGAACAAAAGCCTGACCCGTCTTTTCAAGGAGGTAGCTCTGAACGGCACCCGCAGCAATTCCGATGAGATAGCTCGCGAGCATAATAGAGAGCCACATCACGAGAACATCGGATGTGAGGGTCTGATCAACTAAAGCGTCAGCTACAAATCCCCAAACTAAAGGATGGAAGTTCACGAAAGGAACTGCAAAGACAAGGAGGGTCAGAGCCCATCCGATTCGTCTGCGATATGGGCGTAGACGTGCCCATATTCGCCCCGCCAATTCACGATCGCTCAGTTCATAGTGAAAATCCTTATCCGCCATCGCGACTACTCTAATGCGGGATTTCGGTTGGGCAGGCAGAATGATTCGTTTTTCTCATAAAGAAATCTGATCACGACGAAAGGACTAAAGCCAGCACGCTCTTGGGGCTTGGTTAAAGATAAGTATTAATCAATATATAACTCAATCCCTACGATCCCCACCCACCTTTCATTCCGCCAAAGGAATACGCCGATAAATTTAGAGTTGCAAATCGCAAAGACCAAAAGAACTAGAACCTCCATGTCCAACCCACTTTGGCTACCGCCTCTGTGCCCGAGCTTTCATAGCGCCGCTCCGGTCCCATTTTAGTCAGACTCTGATTCACCACAAAGTAAACATTACTCCCCGGTTTCACCGTCCACCTCACGCGCCCATTGATTCCGACTTTCTCCGATAAATTGTCATATTGCAAATCGGTCGTCAAAAGTAGTTCCGTTGTCGGTGTCCACTGTAGCGCACCATTCACCACGAAGGTTTCAAAGTCCCCTCCAGGCAGTTGATTCCATTCGTTATTCACCGAAACGCGCGTGGCCCATTGCGGGCTTGGTTTCCAAAACATCTCCAGATCAATTCCCTGGCTCTGCCCTCCCAGGTATTCCCCTGCACTCAGTTTTAATCTGGACCCCCATCTCCAGGACGAAGGCGTGCTAAACCCACCAAATACTCGCGTGTGCCGATAATCACCCACGGGAATAATCACACCATCTAAGATCTCAAAATCTTCCAAGAAGCGCTCGCGTTCGTGCTCAATACCCGCATTGTATTCACCTCCACCCTTCCTCTCAAAAGTCACGTCAAATTCAAAATCCTCCGATAAAACCTGTCCTTCCAAATCAGCATCAAAACCAGCCGAGAAATCAAAATCAATCTCGTTCCAATTCCTCCCACCCGACTCAAATTCATACGAGAAGAACGAAGAAAATTCGTAGATTCCCGGTCTCCTCACAAATCCCATCGCTGGATCCAAATCCTTACCCACTCGCTGTAGTCCCACCCGCATGTAGAGAGGATTGTTTGGGTAGATCCCAGTCAACCCCCACCCGTAGTCATCCAAACCATCACCGTTCGTCTGCATTAACCAGCCAATCAATTCGCCTGTTTTTCCATCTCTACCTAGATAGCTACTATCTTTCAGATAAAAATCTAAACCATAGGTACGGGCCGATCCGTTACCGCGAGGATCACCATCCGTCACAATCACTCCCACCTGGGACTCCTCGAATAAATCGTAGGTCACCCGGCCCGCAAATACGTCATCAGCTTCCAACACCCCTTTTCCTTCCAATCCCACTCCAAGCAAACCCAGGTTCCAATTCCCCACTTTCCCTGTCAACTTCCCACCCATCTCAATTGGCACGCGCTCACCATTCCCCGACAATCCGATTGTCCGCGAATGAAAAGGAAGCGGGCTCTTCCGGATTCCACCAAAGCGAAAATAGCGTGCATCCTCCAAGAAAAAGGCCCGCTTTTCAGGGAAGAAAAGAGGAAATCTTGTGGTGTTCACCACCCGTTTATCCACCTCCGTGTCTGCAAAATCTGTCTGCCAACTCAGGGTCGTAGTCAATGATGGTGTAACCCTAAAAAAAGCATCAATTGACGGTTCAATTTCAAAGGTATTCGCCCCACCCGTTTCCTCCCGCCAACGCGATACCAGTGAAGGTCGCACATCCAGTCCCAGGCCAGTCTTTAAATCCCGCATCCCAGTGATCCGCCCCGCTCCCTCCAATGCATAAAGCAATTTTTTTCGCGTTGGCGATGCCCAGCGTAACTTCTCTTCCTTCCGCCTGATCACGCGCTCAACATTAAATCCCCAGCTTTCCTGATTCGGATCGAAGGCAATACTTCGAAACGGAATCTCAACCTCTGCCACCCAGCCTTCGGCAGTGACACGGGTCCTAACATCCCAAATACAATCCCACTCCATTTCCGGACGGTTTCCTGAGCGCACAATTCCATCCCCTCTCGACCCCCCCGCTGCAATCCCAAAAAAATACCCCTCAGTTCCGCGCGCAAACGGATCGATTACGATTCTCAGTCGATCATCCCCCGAACCTGTGGAGTCCCTCCTCCGGTCCCTAGCTAAGACCTTCGCGGGAGTTCGGTCAAAACACCTTACTCCTAGATATAAAGCTTCATCCGTGCGCATCAGCAAAACTTCCGTCCGCTCCGTTGCCTCTTTCCCTTCGCGGGGCTCCACCTGCCCAAAATTCCCGATCTTCTTCGCCCGCATCCATTCCTCCTCATTCAAAACTCCATCAATCACCGGCTTGTCCTTAATCTGCTGAACTACCACTGAAGGTTGTGGATTTCCCGCCTGAGCATTTTCCAAACAACTGATCAGCACCATAAAGACCACGACGATCCCACATTTCACCCGCAATCTTACGCACATATTTGTCAATAATATCAACCGGTCACTCCAAGACACCACACACACAAAAGAATCCAACTTGATTTTTTTCCCGCCCTTACCGGCGTGAGCTAGCACCCTCATAGAAAACAATCAATCGTTGTTTGGATACGGTCGCGCTTTTGCATAACCTGCGATTAGATGTTGATAGACTACCGAAAAATCGGGCGCCCCTCGCTTGCCCTTATTCCAGTAGAGATCAGTCATTCTTCATCAGTGCGAAATCCTTCTCAGAAAAGTCAAAAATTATCCGTAGCAGCTGCAAACTTAAGTTTTATAGATCGCTAACTCGCAACACTGTGTGTCTCTCGAAAAGGACTATCAGCGATGCCTTTCTACCCCTAATTTGAAACCATGTGGTCGCTAATCTATTCGCAACTTTCTCTTAGACTTCTTGATAAAGATCATCGTCACCAGAATAAAAACGATGACCAAAAATCGCGCAATCTTTTAGCCTTATTTTCCGGGAAGCTTGGTCCTTGGCACCACCAACTTGCGCGCCCAGATGTTCCGAAAGCGAACTGGATTACCATGATCCTGAAGTGAGAGTCCGCCTGACTTCGCCTTTCCACCTTCTTGCACTGCGAATTGCGTCACAATCCCATTGTGTAAGACAGTAATCGATCCCGGTTGAATCACTTTTCCGTCGGCACCCTTCTTCTCTCGAATACAAATCACATCGTAAGTTTGCCATTTACCCGGCCCACGACTCGCGTTCACTAAGGTGACACTTCTTTGATAAAGCGAGGAAGCCTGGCCATCGGGATAGGTATCATTTTTAAATGAGTCGAGCACCTGCACTTCGGGATACCCTCCAATGAAGACGCCACTATTGCCCCGTCCCTGACTATTCCCCTTCACTTCAGCGGGAGTGCACCACTCAATATGCCACTGGCAATCTCCCTCAACCTGATTACGAGTTTGAATCGATCCAGTTCCTCGCACCACCTCCATAAAACCATCCTTCACCTGCCAATTAGCACCATCATTTCCATCTTTTGCACGGCCCTTCCATTTCGAAAGATCACGCCCATCAAAAAAGACAATAGCGTCAGATGGCACTGCGCCGGGTTTGGCATCGGTGGTGTGACCTGGAGGTGTCACGACTGCCGGGCGTTCATTCTTGACCTGTTCCTTGTTCCAACGCCCCGCGTCGGAGACAGCGACTTGAGCTTGGAGAGGAGACAGGTTAGCCAAAAAAGGAGTCAAAGTCAGAAGGTGATATTTCATAGAAACTGGGTTTAAATAGGAACGATCAGATTGATCACTTATAATTACGCCCGATTTGACTTCTACTTTCAAACCCACTTTAGGAATTAGAAGCCTCTCCTTATACCGCCTGGGCACCCCTGTCGATGAGACCCCTTTGAGTAAGGAAGCTCCGGTATTAGCTCTATCACCTTAAAATTTAGAACCCTACAACCTGAGGTGTAGGTAGAATAAGTGAAAGTCGTGTTTTATCGATGGAACTCACGCGAAAAATCAGGTGAGATCGCCAGATGCGATCGTTCCTGCTCACTGCATTCGCCATTTTACCGCTCCATGCCGATTGGATTGAACTATTCGACGGAAAATCGACTAACGGTTGGCTTCCGCGCGCAGAAGTCGAGCAATTCGAGGCCATTAACGGTGAACTTCATCTTCTCTCGAAGACTAATGTATGGGTCACCTCCAAGATTAAAATGGATGATTTCGAAGTTGAACTAGAGGTGTTTCTCCCCAAGGAACCTGGATTTAATTCCGGCCTCGCATTCCGTTGTTCGGGAGCAAAAGGAAAACCGAAAGGCTATCAAATTGAGATCGATCGAAAGGCTCCCGGTGGGATTTACGGAATTGGGCTTGGTGGCTGGCTTACAAAGCAGAAGGGCATCCTTAAGGAAGACCAATGGAATCATTTCCGCGTGATCGCTCAAGGAAATCGCATTGAGACCTTCGTTAACGGAAGCCCCGTCGCCGATATTCGTGAGAGCAAACAACTTAAAGGCTACTTCGGAATTCAGCATCACGGCAAAGGGGGTGTTGTGAAATTCCGGAAAATTCGGGCCCGCAAGCTTGAATCTAAAACGTCAACTCTTGAGCAACCCAACATCCTCTGGATCGTCGCCGAGGATCTCAGCCCCGCTCTCGGTTGCTATGGCCACCCAGATGCTCGCACCCCAAATCTTGATGCCTTCGCGAAGGAAAGCATTCTCTTTACCCATGCCTTTGCAGCTTACCCGGTCTGCTCTCCTTCGCGCTCCTGCCTCATCACCGGGATGTATCCTTCCACGACTGGAACCGGCCAAATGCGATCTGCTTTCCCACTCCCCCAGGGAGTAACAGGTTTCCCACAATACCTTCGCGAAGCTGGTTACCACACGACTAATAATGTCAAAACTGACTATAACTCCGCAGATGCAGAACGACTCACCAAAAATTCGTGGGTTGAATCAAGCTCAAAGGCCCACTGGCGGACGCGCAAAAAAGGCCAGCCTTTCTTTGCGGTTTTTAACGATATGACCACCCACCAGTCGCGCACTATGGTATGGCCTTACTCCGTATTTAAAAAGGAAATCCAAGGGGAGCTTTCTCCCGACGAAATTCACAAGCCAAATCAAGTTCAAGTTCCCACTTACTATCCTAACACTTCGCTAATCCGACGAGAACTTGCGCGGTTCCATGACTGCGTCACCGTGATGGACCGGAATACTGGAAGGATTCTTGCTGAGCTGGAAAAGGACGGCCTTGCCGAAGACACGATCGTTTTCTTCTATTCCGACCACGGCTCGGGGATGCCACGTCACAAGCGACTTCTCACCGATTCAGGAATGCGAGTCCCACTCATGGTTAGAGTGCCTAAAAAATGGCAACACCTTGTCCCCGGGTCCGAAAATCGCAGCAGTAAAAATAACAAACTAGTATCTTTTGTCGACTTCGCACCAACCGTGCTCGCGCTTTGCGGGATTGATGCCCCGACCTACATGCAGGGGCACAACTTCCTCAATCAAAAAAACAACCATGAATGGATTTATGGTGCACGTGACCGGGTCGACGAGGTCTTCGACTGCTCCCGTTCGGTTCGCAACAACCGCTGGCTATACATCCGAAATTATCACCCATTTCTTGGTTGGAACCAGCCTTCGGTTTTCTCAGACCTAGGTGAAATCCGGAATGAAATTACCAATTATTCATTTAATACTAAGACGCGCCTTTCAAGCGAACAAACTCATTACATCTCACCACAGCGGGCTCCTGTTGAGTTTTATGATTGCGTCTCCGACCCCGAGAACACCCGTAACCTTGCTCTCGAAAAATTGAGTCCCCTTCAGCAGATCTCACTCAAAAAAGCCCAACAAGCCCTAAAAAGAATCCGTAAGAAAACTCGAGACGTAGGATGCCTACCTGAAGGAGTCATGGCTGACTTGGTTGAGAAAAATGGAGAATCGATTGCAGATCTTGCTCGGAACGAAAAGCTCGAGCTTGATCAAGTTTGGAATGTCGCTGATTCGGTTGGGGTAGACAGTAAATCCGCTCTTAAATTTTTTGGGTCCAACGATCCCTCAATCAATTTTTGGGTAATTAATGCCCTCAAAGCCTCTTCCCCTAATCACAAACATAAAGATGATGCCTTCCGCTACCTAGGTCAAACAAGGAGCGCTGAAGCCAGTATCGAAGCTGCCGCTTGGCTTGCCACAGAAAGTCGCTACTCGAAAAAAGCCCTGAAGGTTCTTATTAACGAATTGGAAAACCCAAGCTGGCCTGTCGCACTCCGTGCCTGCCGTGCGATCGAACTCCTTGGTTTACAGGCCAAGCAAGCTGTCCCCACAATGAAAAAAATTTACGCCCTTAACCGCCACAAGAAAGGCGACGCTGCGCTCTTCCTCGCTTTCTCATCTGGCGCCTTTCTCAAAAAGCTCGGCGAGAAAACCGAAGCTTGGGACTTTACTCCCAAACGCTGAAAAACGTTTTATCTTTAAGGTGTAGAATTACAGTCTGGATTCACGTATCCCAGCAGACGAAATGGCCTAACATTTTATCGGGACAAATCTTGACCGCCGCCAGAAAAAGCGGCCTATCCTGAGCCCTAAGATTTGACCCTGATTTCCGCTTCGCTTCTCCAACTAATTCGACGAACCCATCGTGATTCTAAGCCGGTAGAAAAGGGATCCATTTTGCGCGGGTGTTCGAGTTAAAGAGCGAGTTTGTACTCCACCTGGATTATCCCGAACAGTTGAGATCTCCGTTAGCTCACCAGCCGGAACCCAGTTGTCTAAGTCGATCGAGGATTCCAGCACCGAGCTAAGGTGTCGCCCTTCCAAATCCAACGACTCTACTAGGACGAAGGAGTGGGAACCGTCTGGAAGATAATCAATCGTCATTGGCCCTACCCCTGTGCTCGCATCACTCGGGTCAGAACCAGCAAGATATTCCTCGAGATTGGAAAACCCATCGTGATCGGGATCATCAGCAAATCCCGAGGGGGAGATCCCTACACCCTCGAGCCAATTGTCAAACTTCTCAGCTGGACTCAGATCCTTCCATTCAATGGCAGGGTCAATAAGTGCCTGAATTTCCTCGGCACGATCACTGATTCGCGAACCATAACCATTGGTCTGACGATAGAAGCGAATATCAGATGGATCTTCAGATTCACCAAAAGTCGGAATCAAGTCCCATCCAGAATCGTCGTTACCAAGAGAGAGACCACCTGCATCGTAGAACACTCCGTTGAAGCGATTTTGATTCGAAGGAATCGCGGAAGATGAATAAGAAGCATCCACCGAAAAGGTGACCGCAGCCAACTTCCAAATTGGGCCATCTTTGATAAACCAACCCCCACCCGAGTCGCGAGGGGAGACAATTGCCTCATCCTCGCCCAAGACATCTGAAAAATCAAAATGTAGAAGTTCATTCCCTTCGACATCTACGGAACCACCCACCTCATTACGGCCCCATCGAGATTTTTGCGTCGCATAAGCCCCCCACTTCCAACCTCTCCCTACGACTTCCTCGTCACGATCAATACCCCGCCCGTGAACAACCATTTCTTTGCCGACCTCATCAGACTTAGTGTAGAGCAAGGCGTAGTCATCGAAGGTTTCCCAAATCTCAAAAATCTGTAGATCAGAATCCCCGATCCTCACCGGAGTTCCTTTTATCGCAAAAGTCTTGAGCTCAACTCCGTTAAAAAAGGCCTGCTGCGTCACCTGCTCCTCACTGCTACCTAGATGATCGGCGGTAATGAAATGTTTGGGCGAAATGATGGTGGCATGCGAAGTCAAATATCGCAGCTGATGCTGCCAACCACTCCCTGCATAATCACCTGTCGGCGCGGTGCGTGTGTTCGGGGCAGGGCTTAAACCATCTCGGAAGATCAACCCACTCGCCGGAAGGAATCCGATCGCTAATAACAACACTACTTTCACGCTAGGGTAAAATAGCCTTAATTCGCTTTGCTGTCGCCACAAAATTAAAAAATACACCCTAGCCGAATAACTCTGGATCCTGAGCTTGTTGAGCAAGATAGCCCGAGTCTTCGATAAATTTCCCAGCATCAATTGCCTCATGCACCATGGCATCACAACGCTCATTGAATGTGTTGCCAGAGTGACCCTTGACCCACTTCCAAGCGATAGTGTGCCCTCCAGTCTCTTGATCAAGCTGCTCCCAAAGATCACGATTCAGCACTGGTTTTTTATCCGATTTTATCCACCCACGCTTCTTCCAACCGCCCAGCCACCCTTTGGTCATCGCATCGACGAGATATTTAGAATCCGAATACAAAGTGATCGCGCACGGCTCCTTAAGAATTCCTAGCGACGCGATCGCCGCCATAAGCTCCATGCGATTATTAGTGGTATGATCAAACGCCCCTTTCAGCTCCTTACAATGCTGGCCAAAAATGACGACTGCCCCAAATCCCCCCGGCCCGGGATTTCCGCGGGCTCCTCCATCTGTGTATATTTCAACCCTTTTCATAAAGCAGAAATCTTAGTCTCACACATTTTGCTCACGGCCTCAAAATCCTCTTGCGAAGAAAAGGCCGACTTCGGTAAAATGAAATATTGATCCTTCTGCAGATAGAGCAAAATCCCCTTGGGAGACAAGTAGCGGTCTCCAAATTCTCGCCATTTAAGAGTCTTCTCGTGGCCCCTTGATTCCTGATGGACCACTTTATCGGAAAAAGTCCAAGTCAGAATCTGACCCACCTCAGGTGAAGACTTGGAGCTATGGATAAGGCGGTATTGCCAGAAGGTTTTCCGCATAAAAAGCAACGGGCCAACGAGAATGCAAAGAAAACCAAAGGTCAGCTCACCAAGAAAGAGAAGAAGCGCTCCGATTGGAACTAAAATGAGATAGAAATATCGAAACATCAGGAAAATTGGATGGCGATTCCGCATATGCATCGCCGAACCCAATTTGAGGGTCTTAACGTCAAATCGGCTTGTTGCTTGATAATCAATCATCTGCTCCGGTAGCCATAGCGCCTTCCTTTGCGCTGGACAAGTCCGTGATCTCCATGACTTTGTAGGGCAAATGAAAAAATTCCTTCCAAAGTTATTGTTATTGCTAATGACACTAAGCACTTCGCTTACTGGACAAGAGGCTTGGATCCTCGAAATGCCTAACAAATTCAGTGACTACCTCATCAAGAAATCAGTCGCAGAGGAGCATGACACCGTTGCTGGAATCATCGAGAAGCTCCCGAGTCTTGTCACAAAAAAACAAATCCGCGAAGTCGACTTAATCAAATGGAATGCCGAGGGAGGGAAAATTAATCAAAAGCGGGAAATTAACGATGGTGGACGCATCTTCAAAGCCGGCGCACGTTATTACTCAATCAGCGGCCAAAAACCGGATTTTCGAAAAATCAAAATTATTGATATTCCCACCAAGCCCAATCTCGAATTGAGTGCTTACGGATTTCTTCCGCGAGCCTGGACTCCAACCTTTGCCCACCGCAAAGGTGAGCTTACCCTTCTTATTTTAGAGCGTGATACCAATTCACCCACCGCGACCGTTTCCCTCAAGAACATGCGGCAGATCGAATTCGACGCCGGCGAAGCGAAGGAAAGCGTCTCTTGGTATTCGGCTGACCCGCTCGACACTAAAGAACTCTCATACTCATCCGCAATTGCTTTGGCAGCGAATCCCAAAATTAAGTTCATCACCCGAATTTTCTCGGAAGTGAAAAAAGAAGGAGATTCTCTCCTTCGGATTGAAGCCAGCAGTGGTAGTCCCACCGCCACCGAATCAATCGCGCTTCACCACAACGAAGTAAAATTTGAAGGACATAGCGAAACCACTGGCCCTCTCAAAAAAGAGACGATCAAAATTACTGATAAATCCTACACCAAGGACGGTGAGGCTGGTGCCTGGACGCTCAATCTTACGAGCGGTAAATAGCCCAGCCACCCGCTTACAATTAATTAAGAATCGTAGTTTTAAAGCGAGTCAACACTCCCGAATTATGATTCTAAGAAGCTAGCATATCGCTTTTAACGTTCTTCAATCGGAACGACTTTCGAAAGCTCACTTGGTCCAACATACTTGGTGAGCGGGCGGTAGAGACGATTATCCTCGAGCTGCTCAAGAACCTGTGCAGTCCAACCGGCCATGCGTGAAATTGCAAAGATCGGAGTAAAGAGATCGGTCGGAATATCGAGAGAATAGTAGACGGTCGCGGAATAAAAATCGACGTTGGCATTCAACCCCTTTCGCTCGCGCATCATAGTGGCAATCCGCTCGGACATGTCGATCCACTTGGTCTCGCCCAATTCCTCGGTAAGCTTGATCGCCATTCTCTGAAGATGAGGAGCGCGGGGATCGAGCACCTTGTAGACGCGGTGGCCGATTCCCATGATTTTCTTTTTATTCTCTAGGCAGTCCTCAACGTAGGCATCGACCTTATCAAGGCTCCCGATT
>Ga0315320_10003966_pt1 | contig 12116 bp, 10 predicted proteins | sample M140m21515metaG_FD_203458 | JGI IMG/M metagenome (GOLD analysis project Ga0315320, IMG submission 203458) | Ammonia-oxidizing marine archaeal communities from Monterey Bay, California, United States - M1 40m 21515 | ecosystem: Environmental > Aquatic > Marine > Coastal | place: USA: California...
GATTAGTACCGAATAAACGAACCGAGCCTTGGCTGGGCTTCAACCGTCCCATCAGTATTTTGAAAAGTGTAGACTTACCTGCCCCATTAGGGCCAAGTATTCCAGTAACTCCACCATCTATTGCTAGAGAGATGTCATTAATCCCGATAACTTCTCCATACCACTTTGAAACATGATCAAGCATTACTGCTGGAATTTTATTACTTGTTTCTTTCATTCTCTAGTGACCTCCATGGAACTAATTCTTGATACTAGGACGCCTACTGAAATGACATTCATAAAAATTAAGGAAATTATTGAGAAGCCCAGTGGGTGATCATAATTTAAATCCAAACCCAATAAAAACTGACCGAAATGAGCAAGGCAATCATAAGGACTTAAAATATACATAATTGTTGTATCAAATTGCATTTCTATTAGTAGTGCAATTATTTTAGTGCCATAAATTATACTCAAAAATCCAATTGCTGCAAAAAACCTACTTTGACTTATACTAGATAGAGCTAATCCCAATGAAGTATAAGTCATTACTAATATGATTCCAGCAAATATTCCACTTAAGAATATAGGTAGTGTATCGACTAAGTAAGCCCAACTTTCACCTCTGAAAACTATTGCACTAGTATAGTAGGCAAAGTATGAAAATACAATGACAAAACCCAATATTACAGATACACTGAGATATTTCATAACAGTATAATCAAAGCGGTTAATTGGTCTCGAAAAATATAATGCACTGGTGCCATTTTTCCTATCGTCCGAGATCATTCCGCCAACAACTAAAGCAGTCAAGAGAGGCCACATACAAAGATTTCTTGGAAAATATCCCAAAATTTGACCCCATAAATTATATCTATTTATACCCCACATTTTGGATAAAAAATCTCCGTCCTGGCCAGGTAAGAGAGAAGAAAAAAACAGTAGAGGGATAGGCGCTAAGGAAGCTAAGAAAATAACTAATATTGTAAGCCTTACAAATGGATGATAATATCTATGTCCTTTACTAGTAAAGATTCCATAAACGTGGTGCCTGTAGATTGAGTAATTTCTCATCCATCTTGGCCCTAAAATGCCATTCCATTGTTTGTAGGATTGATTGAAAATTGTCCCCAATGTTGCATCTTTTTTTGCAACTACTGCAGTCAATTCCTCATCTCCCTCGCCAGAGCCGTATGCAACTTCCATCCTAGTTTGCTTACCTGTGATATCGATTTCATTCTCTAACATACTAGATTCCTCCAATATGATCTGAAGTCATAAGTTCCGAAGTTCCTTTTATTTCAGCCCCTAACTTATCCATTATTAATAGGAAAATATCTTCTAAATCAGGAGTGTATTCCTTAAGTTGTCGTACTTGCACTTTACAATCCGCCGCGGCTTTGATAATTTCAGTAATAGTATTTTCATTGATTAATGTAACCCTCAATATCCTACCCAAGCGGCGTACAGAATGATTCCTATTCTCTAACTCTTCATGTAATTTTGAGGCCCCTCCCCATATTGTAATCTCAATTTCTCTATCTACTTGTTCAACTAACTCCTGCAAACTTTTCTGTAGAACAACTTTGCCTTTGTAAATCATCAATATACTTTCGCATACTTCTTGAACGTCATCCATAACATGGCTACTCATCAAGACTGTGCGATTACCTTCAACTGCTGTACGTCTAAGAGTGTCTAACATAAATTTTCTAGCTCTTTTATCTAAACCATTAGTCGGTTCATCACAAATTAATATTAGAGGATCATGGACTATAGCACAAGCAAGTTTAGTTGCTTGTTTCATCCCTGTACTAAAAGTCTCTATTTTTCTATATCTCTGGTCTTTTAACCCGACGTATTCCAATACTTCATGTGCTCTTTGGGTGGCAACATCTGTATTCATCCCCAACAACTCCCCTGAATACCTAACTTGATCGATAGCCGATAATCCAGGATCTAATGCATCATATTCAGGCATATATCCTATTTTTGAGCGTATTAATTCACCATCTTTTTTAACATCATACCCTAGTACTTTACCCTCGCCAGAAGTTGTATGGATTAGTCCCAAAATACATTTAAAAAGAGTTGATTTTCCCGCGCCGTTTGGGCCGAGTACTCCTATTGCGCCGCTTCTGATTCTTAAATTAATATCGTCCAATGCTAAATGAGGACCATACATCTTACAGAGGTTATTAGTCTCGATTACTAAATCATTGGTATCATTATTCTTCATTCTGATGCCTCTTTCTACATTCTAATGCTCGCTGTTTTAGTGCTAATCTTTTCAATTAATCCCCTACGTGTTTTTAGCTCTAAGAAGGATTCTTTGAGACACCTTCTCTAACTTTTACTGCAATACCTTTTTTGAAAGATTTCATCTCCTTTGAAGTTGTTAATGGGGTACCATGTGCAACTAAATTACCTTTAGAATCAACTATTAAACAAGGTTGACCAGGAATTAAGTGATTATCCGCACCTAAAATGTAGCCATGCATTACATTCCTACCTATACCTACGAAAGGTATGGCATCATCATTGATACAAACCTTTGGCAACCCTAAATATTGCAAATTTTCCATATTTTCATCGAATGAAAGAGGGACTCGATTATCGCATAATTTTTTTGCGCCTTCTAAGGTAAATGAAATACCGCCATCATTTAATCTTGGAGATAAAATATGTGAATCACCGGAATAAACATTTACCATCCTATCCGTTGTTGACTTACGACTAGACATTGAATTAGTAAGTTTACAACCATCATTAGGATCAATTGAACATAGAATTGATAATTTATCTACAATTGAACATCTATCTAACCAATCTCTAACTTTTTCATTCAACTTAGATTTTACAGTTAATTTAGTATCGGGGTTGATTCTAATGAATGGTATATATTCGAGACCATAATCGGATAGGAATTCTGCAATTTCATTATCATCATAATATATCCTCCACATTTCATTAGAACCATCTAAATGGCACCAAGGAGATAAGTCTTCGAGCGAATATGGAATAATTCCAATTGGAGTTAAAATCAATGGTATACTGTTTGGATTATCCATTAAATAATTAATAATATTTTCCAATGAACTTATTCTCCATGGAGGAGGGGTTTGTTCAATTATAATGATATTTTTCACATTAGACTTTGAACCATCCCACCATGATCCCGGGGGTTTCCATCTTGTTGCAATAAGTGCTTGTAAATGCAGTAGATGTGGGCGATTTTCTATATCATGACTCATACTTTCGCCCCCTTTCCTTACTGGATTGGTGGATGATAATAAATCCACAATACTCTCCCCTATTGGCCCTTCATCTGGGATTTCAAGTTGGTCTAAAACCCACAGAAAAGCCCCTCTTAGTTGAGGAGAGCTATGGCTTCTTTCTTCTGCGAGCTCCCATATTTTGCCATCACGTATGGCTTCTCTACATCTAGCTAATTCTACCTGAGTAATCTCTAAATTATGACGGGACAATATTCTTGTTCGCTCTTTTTTCTCCATTTTTCTAACTTCTTCGGGCGTAGTTCCGAATAGGGCATGTGAACTAATCGGCCATTCTCTGATGCCTTTTAGCTTCACTGTCCCTGTAGGAGTAAAAAATCTATCATCGCGTGCAAAAAGAACATATGCAGCACTATCGAAAATATCAACACCTAAGGCTATTGATAATGGGAAAAGTAGAGGATGTCCACAGCCGAATAAGTGAATTGGACGATTTGGAGGTAGAGTGGATTTGGAGGCCAATAATATTTGAAATAGTTCTCTGTACATTTGTTTCTCCATCAAAGGAACTATTCCTCCAATAGGATGAATGGTAAAATTGCGATGTTGGCCTTCGATTGAAGCCATTAGTTGACCCGATTTAGCGCGTAAATGATCATTGAGACCTCCTTGGATTGGGCCGTTTAATAATAAATTACTACCTGCTATTTCTAATGATTCATTGGCTCTCCTTGCAGTCTCTTCCACGGCATATTCAAGTTCGGCGAGAGGCATATCCGGGCGGCCAAAAACATCCAACATAGTCCCAATGTCAACTCCTATGTCTCTTTGAAATTCTATTATTTCACCAACTCCTACCTCAACATCACCGTAAATGTATGATTGAAAAGTCCCCGAATCGGTAACAATTATGCCCGGAAAATCTAATAGATTATGCACACCATTCGATAGACAATCCTCTTTCAATTTCTCATGTTTCCAAATAATGTATGAATTTGTTATCAGGGCTTCTATTCCATATTTTTCCCACATTTCCCTAGGCTCTATTGTCCTTATATTGGGATTTACAACAGGAAGTAGCATTGGAGTATTTAGTGAACCATGATTAGTATGTAAACGTCCAATACGGGCAGCCCCATCTCTGGCCAGAATCTCGAATTTCCCTAGATCATTACTTTGGCAGGGCTGCGGAGGAGGGCGCGTGCTCATGTGCTGCCTGTGAGGGTTTAGTGTCATCAATCCTCGCTATTTCTATCTATTATTTTTAGATTAACGATACCGTCTTTTAGATACATTTCAACCTCATCTCCCGTATTTATGGCAATTGTTGGGTCCGTGGTAAATCCATGTGCGTAGGGTAAGTTCAATAATGAAGTAGCAGGAATTGTAAGTGGGCAAACGTCAGTATTAACTATTGCTCTGGGGCCATATCCAGTATATATCAGGCCCATTAATACAAATGGTGCGACTGTTGAACCAGAACCTTTTGGATAGATAAAAATCGTATCTTTGATTTTCTTGCCATCCAGAGGATGCCCTGGTTCTTCTATTACTCCTGTGTCTCTGTTGACATATCCAAGGTAAGTTATAGGGACATCCGTAACTAAAGCCTTACCTGATATTTTCCAATCAGATTGACTCGGTATACCTTTTCCATAAATATTGATTTCAGATGTTTGCTTGACTTTTTTAGAAATGATAGATTTTAATTCTCTAGATTCCAATGTAGGCCTTGGGCCTGTGACTAGTTCGTCATCAAAGGCATGCGCCACACACTCACTTATTGTTGAAACACTAGTAGGCATACGATTAAGTCCGCTTGTGAGATAATGTTCTGCTTTCAATGAATTTGTTAGTATATGATTGTACTTATGTCTATTATATGGAGTTACTTCTGGGCAAGTGTCCTTGAGAACTATCGCTCCTGCGTGTTCTAAAATATTAATGGTTCCGTCTGCCTCAAGAATATCATAATTATAACCACTTGTGAATAGCCAAAGTCTTTTATTACTAATTTTTTCTCCTAGTTCCATCCTCGCTCGAGCTGCTGCTGCTGTTGATCTTGCCTCACTGACACTAGCCTGGGGGCAGCCAATAACAACTAAGTCAATTTGACCTTTTGGTGAGAGTTCTCTATATCTATTAGATAATTCATCATCTCTAAATATCATATTACCCTGAAAACTATCCATTTTTGGGGAATATTCTGAGTCTCCGTCGATCCACAGCATTGGACAACCATAATTTGCAGCAGATGCAGTTAAGGCTTTACGCATCTCAAATGTAGGATTCTCAGGCAAGCCTATGATGTAAGGCATAGGGCCCCAAGGGAGTTTCCAATCTGGCCTGATTTGTTTACCTATCCAATCTCCCAATACACTCCAATCTGTTGGATCTGACATTTCGCACTCAACCCTTACACAGATGTTTGGAATTCTATTTTCAGGTATATGCAATCCCCAATAAGGGGCCCATCCTGTCAAAGAAGTGGCAAGAGCAGATAATCCGGATTCCCTATTTGTAATTAGCGAAGTATAGGAATTTGAAAAACATACAGCATTCGACTCTGCCCATGAGCCGATGCCATATTCTGACTTATTCCCTCTATCATAAGGAGTACAGGATAATGTAGCATTTATACCTAAGTCGGAATATGCTTGAATGATTTCAAACTGATATTTAAGGAAATCAGGATATTCTATATTCATTTCTTCTATTTTTTCTAAATCACAACCAGCAGAATTGAGTGTTGTTGGGATGACTACCTTTCCCAAAGGATCTCCTGATAAATCAGAAAGGAAACGACGAAGTCCATGCCCTCCTGTTATCACACTAACTCCAGAAACGTGTGAATTTTTACATTGGATAAATTTTTTTGATCCGGCTGTTGAAGCTAGGTCGATTACAAGTCTGGCGGCTTTTTGTTTGGTAGGGCCTTGTTCACCGTGGAGCATAGATAAAAGTTCATCAGGTACTTCCATGTACCTAGGATTGGGTCAAGGGTCATGAAACTAGGGGTAATAATCAATCATTAGACATTCTTTGTCTTTGCGCTTCTGCTGCTACGATTGCCATCGGTGCTTGTAGATTAAATGAAGGTACGAAACCAGTCATTGGAATTCTCAAAATTTCATCTGACTTTTCAAGTATAGAATGAGGGATACCATCTCTTTCTCCACCTATTATTAGCATAACTTTGCCCGTTAAATCTGTTTCCCAAGGATTTTTTGACCCTATATCTTCTATAGAAATTATCCTGTAGCCATAAGATTTGGCCTTGTCGACTATTGATTTTCCGTCGACCCAATACAATGGGATAAAGCGATGTGATTTCATGGAAGCTCGTTTAGCACCTTTACGGTCGCTATTATTGAGTTCGCTGTCAATAAATACAGCATTTGCGCCACTTACTTCGGCAGTTCTTATTGTAAATCCGATATTTACAGGATATTTTGCTCCTGCAAGTAGCCATATTATTCCTTCTGACTCAAGTATCTCATCTACTGATGCATATGGATTTCTTCCGACTAAAGCAAGAATTTGTGGTTTTCTGTCTAATTTGTTATCTCGTGCCATCCTCCAGATATCCCTCTCTGACCCTTCTTTGATGGGAATTGAATAACTTTTTGCAAGATTAATTAGACGTAATACTTCTGAATCATCTGAGCCTCTAAGTGCGAGTATCAACGTTATCTTCTCTTCATTGGAAAAAGCTTCGGATACTTCTTCTACGCCACACCTCTGCATGAACTTCGGACACGACGATATGTAATTTGCTTTATGATTTTTAATTACTTTCACAATAGTTTTAGATGGTAGTCAGGAACAAAGGTTTGTTCATCTTCTGGAGGTCTTATATATCCTCTAGATTTGATTCTTTTAGGTAGTTCTATCTCCTTTGGGGTCAAATCTTCGTAAGATATTTTAGATAAAAAGTGACTTATGCAATTTATGTGGGCGTGCTTTTTTATATCTGAATTAACCACATACCATGGTGATTTTTTAGTATCCGTGTAGGCAAACATGTTGTCTTTTGCTTCTGAATAGGCTTCCCATCTGGTGAGAGATTCTAAGTCCATAGGACTTAATTTCCATCTCTTATGAGGCTCAGCTAATCTAGCCTTGAATCTCTTTAATTGTTCTTCATCGGATACTGAAAACCAGTATTTTATCAGAATGGTATCTGAACGGATTAACATCCTTTCAAAGGTAGGACATGCCCTTAGAAAACCCTCATATTCTCTATCTGTACAGAAACCCATGACGCGCTCGACGCCTGCACGATTATACCAACTTCTATCAAAAAGAACGATTTCTCCCGCAGCAGGAAGATGATCGACATACCTTTGGAAGTACCATTCAGTCTTTTGCCTCTCTGTAGGAGCAGGTAATGCTGCAACCTTGACGACTCTCGGGTTAAGATATTGGGTAATTCTCTTTATTACTCCTCCTTTGCCTGCCGCATCACGTCCTTCAAATATTACAACTACTTTGAGGCCTTTTGCTTTAACCCATTCTTGTAATTTAATTAATTCTAATTGTAATCTAAAGAGTTCTTTTTGGTACTCTTTCTTCTTCACTTTCTGAATTTCAGACACCCCTTCGTCAGACACAATAATCATCTCTCCATTAATGGGTTAATCAAAAGTGCTGCGGTTTAAAACATTATTAATTTAAAAAAAATATTTCATTAGAATTATATTTTGGAAATTAATTCCTCCAGAGAATCGAATGGGTTTGAAGATTTGGTAATTCCGCTGGCGAGCAATACACCTGAGGTTCCAAGTTCTAATGCCATAGAAACATCGGAACCATTTTTGATACCTGCGCCACACAGTATTCCAACATCGGCAGAAATATCCCTTACAGCATCCGCGGTTCCGGATACGATTTTTGGATCAGAAGATGTAACGGAAATATCTCCTCCTATCAATTCTGGTGGCTCTACTGCGACAAAAGTGGGTTCTAATGCCGCTAATGATTTTGCTTCTTCGATGTCAGCAGCACAAGCACATACGGTAAAATTCTCGGGTACTTGGTCCAATAACATAGCAATATGCTCGATACTAACTTTGTGTTCTGCATGATTTATTAAAGTACCCTTGGCACCTCTCTCTACAGCAGTATTGGGATGTAACCAACCAGTATTTGAACCGAATTGAATTGGATCTAGATGTTGAGTCCAAACCTCTAAATTTGGGGCTATTTTAACTACTGATGAAAGATCGAATGCAGATACTACCGCGATAATTCGAGCATCAGTTTCTAGTCTGTCCATAATCTTTGCCAAATTCTCTGCATTAATTCCATGTGCTGCCTCATAAGTTTTAAAATTTACAACTATAAGCTTTTCTCGCATGAAACTAACGGAGAGGGCCATAGACTTTACAATGTCGCAACAATCAATCAGAAAGTAGTATGATGATTTATTATAGTATCCGATAGAACTGTTTTATCAGATATAATCGAACCTTCTCCTATTAGGCATCTTTCTAATTTAACATTTTTACCTATAATGGCATCTTTAAGGACAACACAATCCGATAAACTAGCCGTTTCATGTATTGAAACATTGTCTCCTATTGAGCATCTTGATGATGAACTAGTATTTGAAAATCCTTCTCCATACCAAGAGTCATTAATTTTTTTTCCTGAATTGAATCTATCGTTATCAATGCATGTTTGTGCTGCTTCAATATATGAATTGGGAGTTCCGGCGTCGACAAAATAACCCGAAAAAACAAGTCCAGCCATGCCTCCGGACTCGGCTACATTAGGAAAAACCACTCTTTCCATACTATGCCTTTCACTGGAGAAATTATTGATTAAATCTCTACTCAATATAACACATCCTGCATTAATTAGATTTGAGAACTCTGTACCTGGATCTGGTTTTTCTTGAAACCTTCTTATCATTCCTGATTCATCTAAGTCACATACGCCAAAACGACTCGGATCTTCTACTTCCCAGAGAGATAATGTCGCTTGAGCGTTCATATTGTTATGATGTTCTAGTAATTTATGAATATTGACACTAGATATCAAATCGCCATTCAAAATCAATACTGGCCCTGTTCCTTTGAGTTTTTTTGAAGCCAAGCCGACAGCCCCTCCCGTACCAAGGGGTTCTTTTTCTACTGAAATAAGAACATTATAGTTAGTTATCTCATTTATGAAAAAGTTTTCAATTTGGTCAACTCCATGGCCGGCGGCAACAATAACTCTTGATATCAAATCTTCTGGAACAACTTCAATGACTCGTTCTAAGAGAGTTTTATCGAGTATAGGAAGTAATGGCTTTGCTCTTTCTTCTGTCCAAGGTCGCAATCGTGTGCCGAATCCCCCAACGAGTACTATGACTTCCATGGTAATCGGCATTCAATTTCCAATATTACTCCTTCGTTTGATAGTGTTTAACAATACTATCTACAGTATCGTTCAAAGATAAGAACGGTGTGGGGTGAGCATGAATATTCACGAATATCAGGCAAAGGCTATTTTTAGTGACTCCGGAGTTAAAGTAGTCAAAGGAATCCATTGTATTAACGTAGATGAGGCGTTAAAAGCATATGATGAATTGGGCAGTGAAATTGTTGCAGTAAAGAGTCAGATTCACGCCGGTGGCAGAGGTAAAGGTGTACTTTACGACCCGATTACTAATGATTTGATCATGGAAGGAGGTGTTAAGATAGCATTCTCGAAAGAAGAGGTTGAAAGGTATGCGTCGTCTATAATTGGCAATAAGTTAGTCACCAAGCAAACTGGCGAGGAAGGGAAAATAGTAAATAACTTGTATATAGAATCGGGTTGTAAAATTTCACATGAATATTATTTAGCATTACTAATTGATCGTGAAACGAAATCGGTATTAGTGATGGGATCCACAGAAGGAGGAGTCGATATAGAAGAAGTAGCAGAAAAAACGCCAGAGGCCATTCATAAGATTTGGGCAGATCCATTAAAAGGTTTGGCAAATGAAGATGTAGTAATGTTTGCTGAATTATTAGGTCTTGAGGAAAAATCTAAACAAGAAATGGTTGAAATGATAAATTCATTATATTCTATGTTCTTGGATAAAGATTGTTCGATGATAGAAATTAATCCACTTGTAAAAAGCGAATCAGGGGAAATAATAGCTTTGGATGGGAAAGTTAGTTTTGATGATAGTGCTGATTTCAGACACCCTTGGAGGAACGATTTAAGAGATTCTTCGGAAGAAGAAGAAGTAGAAATAAGGGCCAATAAATATGGATTGTCTTATGTTAAATTGGATGGTAATATTGGATGTTTAGTCAACGGTGCAGGACTCGCAATGGCTTCAATGGATGTAATAAAACTATATGGTAGTGAGCCAGCAAATTTCTTGGACATAGGAGGAGGGGCCACTCGTGAGTCAATTACTGCTGCATTTGAAATAATACTCGAGGATAAAAATGTAGAGGGGATATTGGTGAATATTTTTGGAGGAATAATACAATGTGATATGGTAGCAAATAGTGTAATCGAAGCATCAAAAGAAATAGGTCTAGATGTTCCTCTTGTAGTAAGGTTTTCAGGAACGAATCATGTCAAGGGGACAGAAATATTGAATAAAAGCAACTTAAATGTTCATACCGCATCAACTTTGGCCGAAGGTGCAGAAAAAATAGTAAATTTAACCAGGAGAGTGAACTGATGTCTATTTGGATTAATGAGAATAGTAAGATTTTGATTCAAGGAATCACGGGAAAACAAGGGACCTTTCATGGTACAAAAATGATCGAATATGATACTAATGTTGTTGGAGGAGTAACACCGGGTAAAGGAGGGCAAAAATTAAACTTCTCAGGAAAAGAAATTCCAGTTTATGACTCTATGCTAGATGCAATATTCGAAACTAGGGCAAATGTAAGCGTCATTTATGTCCCAGCACGATTCGCATCTGCGGCAATAGTAGAGGCTGCCAATGCTTTCCAAGATAATGGAGGCGGATTGATAGTATGCATTACTGAAGGAATCCCAATTTTGGATATGGTTAATGCAATAGCTAACGTGGAAAAATGCCCTGATGTTCGTTTAATAGGGCCGAATTGTCCTGGAATAATAACACCAAGAGAAAATGGTGGATGTAAAGTTGGCATTATGCCAGGTTTTATACATGCAAAGGGCAGAATTGGAATTGTTTCGAAAAGTGGCACATTGACTTATGAGGCAGTTGCACAAACAATGAGTGTTGGAGAAGGTCAATCCACATGTGTAGGAATTGGAGGAGATCCTGTAAATGGAACCAGTTTTATTGACTGTTTAAAAGCATTTGAAGATGATAGTCAGACTGAAGCCATAGTGATGATTGGGGAAATTGGAGGAACAGCAGAAGAAGAAGCTGCTGAGTGGGCTTCAAAGAATATGAGTAAACCAATTGTTGGATTTGTTGCAGGTTCGACCGCCCCTCCTGGTAAAAGAATGGGGCATGCTGGAGCCATTATCACGGGAGGAAAAGGGACTGCTGAAGAAAAATTTGCTGCATTTGAAAGAGCAGGAATTTACGTTGCTAGAGACCCTTCGGAAATAGGTAATGTACTAAATAAGGCATTAAAAGATGTAGGGAAAAAGTAACTTCAAGGAGTGTTTAACCAGTGACAAAAATCGATAAAAAAATCGATATTTTGCTTAAAAGTACTTCCAGATCATTTTATTTGTCTTTAAATTTTCTCCCAAAAAAAATTCGTAAGCAAATAGGACTACTTTATTTATTGGCTAGACTTTCAGATACCATAGCCGATTCTAAAGTTGGAGATAAAGAAATACTTGTACAATTTATAAGTCAGTATAACGACAGAGTACAAAAAAAATCTGAATTAATTCCTGATTTAGAGAGATTAGCTTTACTTCAAGATAATCCTGCAGAAAAGAAATTACTAC
>Ga0315320_10003967_pt1 | contig 12116 bp, 13 predicted proteins | sample M140m21515metaG_FD_203458 | JGI IMG/M metagenome (GOLD analysis project Ga0315320, IMG submission 203458) | Ammonia-oxidizing marine archaeal communities from Monterey Bay, California, United States - M1 40m 21515 | ecosystem: Environmental > Aquatic > Marine > Coastal | place: USA: California...
TTGTTTCCTGTAAAATTAGTTAGCCTAGTAGGGTTACTGAGAGAGTTCTCCAGTTGTCATAGTAAGTAGCACCGGCGTTGTACCAATCATCGTTGTCAACTTGGATATAATCGTTGGCAGATAGGTTCAGTACGACAGATGTATTTTTCTGGTGGTATCCCTGTCCGTTGGCTTCAGTAAGCGACGAAGCCACATTAAGACCATTGACTTTGACGTCTGCATCAACTCTGCCTGTCCCTGTGTCGCTAATAGTGTTGAAGTTAATTAAATACGCCCCCGCTACCGGCACTGTTACTCGACTGTTGGAAAACGACAGTGTGTTTCTTGAGGCGGATGTATAAAAAGCGTTTGCTATGCCCGAACCGGAAGCGTTGCTTGGACTACCATGTATGTGCGGCTGACTAGGCATAGTGACCCTGCCAGAGGAGTCGATACGCATGCGTTCAGAGGCGTTAGTGAAAAACTGCATAGGGCCGTTACGAGCGCCATATACATAAAAGGCATCATCACCGTTATATGTGCCAACATAGCCAACTCTATCTCCGTTTTCGTTTTTAAAGTCAACGATTGAGTAATTGCTAGATGTAGTATTTTCCAAAGTAAGCCACGATGCACTACCCGCACCTTTTACATGCAATCCAGTACTAGGCGAACTAGTACCAATGCCCACGTTCTCTGAAGAATCAATCGTAATAGCCGTGGCATTACTGTTGTCAACAATCCCAGTAGTGCTTGATAGCTCACTAGGTATTTTGGTTAAAGCCATGACCTACACCTCCGCTTGTGCTAGGGATTCCTGATAAGCCGCAACAACTGCATCTGTATGCACAGCGGCACAGATAGCCTGTACTTCCGCTGACTCGTTGCTGTAGTCCTGACCTGCGGTTATAACGTGACGATGGTAGCCTGAAGATAACTCTACGCCATCCTCCATTACAGCAGTCTTGGTGCGTACCTGTACTGCTTTAAACTCGCCTACGATTTCAATCTTGTCTTCTGATATTACTTTTTCTAAAGCCATTGTGTTGCTCCTGTCTGTGCCTAGAGTCCACTAGGCGTATGGTTGTTATGCTGTGAAATATTGGAAACAAACCACGTAAGGGGAAAGGCTAGCGGACACAGTGCTAGATACCCACCCAAATTGAGCAACAAACACAGGTTGCGAGTTAAGGGCTATGAAATTTCCCCCCGCATTAGACCCACTGCCGACTGCCCCATAAGCAGTTATAGTTCCCCCAAAAGCGCACAGTTGATTCGAGCTAGTTAGTACAGAAAAGGGTAAACTTGAGTAAGTAATTGAGAAATTATCACCGTTAGATAAATTACCTGATGCGCCTGTGACTTTAAATTCAGCTATGCACGTTACTAAATTGCCAACTTTTGTGTACTGCCCATCAATAGAACTAAAACCAGTTGCACTATTAAAACTACCTTCAGTAAACGTACTAGAAAAGGCAGGAGTCCAAGTACCTTCCTCATAGTCATCTAACGCATTAGCCTGTGCAGTGTCACCGTTAAAGGTTATGCCGCCTGTGGAGAGTATGCGTAGGCGTTCTGAGCTTGAACTGTAGTCGTAAAAACCTAACACGCCTGATGAGCCAGAGTAAATACCCCATTCCTTGCCATTAGTTGCTGTGTTCTCTAACAGTAATCTAGTAGTAACATCTGATGAAATAGAAAGGTTTGTCCCTGAACCTGTATTAGGCGAACTAGTACCCACGCCCACGTTATTGTTTGTTGAGTCAACGTACAGCGTATTAGTATCAAAGTAGAAGTCACCACTCGCAATCTTGGCAGGTGTAATAGTGCCATCGACAGGTACATTGATTTCAGTCTGCGTCATCGTCATTACTTCCACAGCACTGCCAGTTGGAGGTGCAGTAGAGAATGTTAATGTAGTGCCAGAGATGCTGTAGGTGTCTTTGTTCTGATATACACCATCAATGAATACTTGGGTGTTGTTTTCGTTTACAGGATTTATAGTCAATGACAATGTAGTGTCGCTACCGTCACCTGTCATGCTGTCTATGTTTAGGTTACTGCCCGAAACTGCACTGGCAACAGAGTAGACAATAATCTCTCTGGTGTTCGCAGGTGCAGTAGCAAAGGTTAAGGTAGTAGTACCTGACGCAGTAGCAATGCTGTAAGCGCTCTGTTGTTGGAATACACCCGCAATAAAGACTAGCAGGTTATCCTCAGAATTAACGACTTGAGACAGTGCGTAGGCCGTTGTAGACCCGTTACCCGTAAAGGTATCAGCAGTAAACGTATTGCTACCACCACCGCCACCAATAGCTCCCCAAGCACCGCTCTGGTATCCTTCGAATTGTTCGTTCGTAGAGTTGTAGCGGAACATACCATTAGCAGGGCTACCGTCACGTTGGGCTGTAGTACCACTAGGGACTTTTACAGAGCCTGTGCCACTCAGTGTTAGATTGACAAATGAAGGGCTGTCAGTAGTCGCTACGCCTTGGTTCAGCGCCTTGACAGATGCCTCGCTAGTCAACTCGCTGTCCATCAGCGCACCTGCGGCTGTGACGTTGGCTGTGTCTGTAACGTCTGCACTGGCCTCTATGCCATCTAGTTTAGTACCGTCAGTAGCAACATCTCGTCCATCAAAGGTACTGTTAGTTGTTATAGCACCTGTCATTGCACCACCAGACTTAGGTAGAGCATTGTCAGCCGTAGTACCTTGTGCTGCTGTAGCATAGTCAGTAGACGCTGTAGTTGCCGCAGTGCCTAAGCCTAAGTTAGTTCTAGCTGTACTTGCACTAGCTAAGTCAGACAGGTTGTTAGCCTTCAGTGCCGCTGACGCTAATGTACTAGCGGCATTGGATGCACTAGTAGCCGCTGACGTAGCACTGCTAGCCGCTGCTGTTGCACTAGCTGCCGCATTAGTCTCAGCAGTCTCAGCATTAGTCTCCGCTGTCTCTGCATTGGTCTGAGCAGTGGATGCCGCTGTAGCACTAGTGGCTGCATTGCTTGCCTGTGTAGACGCTGTAGATGCGCTAGAGGCCGCTGCTGTGGCACTGGTGCTTGCTTCACTTGCCTTAGTTGTCGCTGTTGCCGCACTAGTTGCTGCATTAGTAGCAGACGTAGCTGCATTAGTTTCTGAAGTTGCTGCATTAGTTTCTGAAGTAGAAGCAGCAGTAGACTGATCCCCTGCTGACAACGCTGAAGCCGCTGCCGCAGCAGCACTAGCCGCTGCTGCATTCTTAGATACTAGAGCTGCCGCTGCTGCGTCTTCAGCACTACTTACATAAGCACCGGAGGTATCATCATACTCTTTATAAAAGCCTGTCATAGTTTATCTCGTAGGTATAATGCTAATAGTTGAACCAGACCAGTCTGCATCCTCTGCCATCTTAATAAGGTCTGTAGCAGTGGCTTTAAACTTAGCTTCGTACTGAAGGGCTTCCTCTGTGTTCTTGGTATACAGTGATAGTTCTGATAATGCACCATATAGAAGTAAGTCAGTTCCGTATTCTACAAACCAATTACTATCAGTATCATTAACTAGATCATCAGCTACATAGTAGTAGTACAAATCAGCAGAGCTAACATCAGAGGAAGGGCCAATAATAAACTTACTCTGCTTACGAGCAAAGTACTTAGGGATGCCTTGATTGTTTTGCTGCTTAGTTACAAAGGCAAGGTCTTTACGATCAAGTTCTATAGACTTACCGTTAACCACAACAGTGAGAGACTTAACCTCAAGGTAGTCTGAAGGAAGCAGCAGCGTATTGTTAGTTACTGTAATTGTAGAAAAGCCCTCCAAGATAGGAAGGCGTAGGATTCTGTTTGCTCTGTCTTGAGCTATATTGATAAACGAATCAATAACTGAATTTGATATATCTGTGCGGTTACTCCAATCCTTAACTAGAGTTCGGAGTTCACCTAAGTTGTTTACTGCCATTATATACGCCCATTATCTGTACGGAGTTTCAAATAATCTCTATCTCTTAAACGAGCCATCATCTTTGCTTTTAATGAAGGATCATTAAAGAGTTGCTGCATAGAACAGTTCCATTCTTTACACCAAGCATTAATTAGATTAAGGGGGATAGTAGCAACCTTACGCCCAAAGGTATCTTTGTTAGTTCGGTTTAGATTATTGTCAGCTTCGATCTTATTGTTGTTAAAGATTGAGCTATAGTCTTGAGTAGTTCCGATGCTAAGAGTGTCATCGTTGTTTTGAATAATATGGGTATGAACGTCAGACATAGTTACTCCTAGAATAATAGAAGGCTGGAGTGCCTATTAAGACACCCCAGCCTGTGTAGCACTTAACGATTAGCTTACGTTAAGGTCACGAATCGCACCAGAGGCGGCTTCGTTCTTAGAACACAGAGTGTACTCAACCAGCAACTGCTTAGACTCGAAGTCACCAGTCTTGGCGATATCGTTAGTCTGGAAGTCACGATAAGTATCAACAGAGAACATATCTGGCTGAAGAACCAGAACAGTTTCGTTGAGCATAAAGCGGTTAGGTACAACTGCCAACTCACCATAGTCAGACACGTAAACGTCTACTGCGTTAACGATGGTCTTGTCACCAACATCTTTGTAACGAGTAGCGTTACCAGTGAAAGCAGTGATCTTAGCTTTCTGGAATGCGTTACACATGATGATAGAAGGAGTCCCACCCTGTACCCAGCAGTCTTCAACAACGCCAGTTAGCAGAGCTTCGGTGAAGTCACGATCAGTACCAGCAGCACCGATGTCAGTACCATTACCATCAGGAGCGTCACCACCGGAGCCAAAGCTACAGTTAGTACCCAACCAAGAAGTAACAGAAGCCAACTCACGAGCAGTACCAGCAGAGCCAGCAACCTGTGCTTTGTCAGTACCAACTAGAGTCTTCTCCATGTCACGCTTGAGTTCCATTCCCTTCTTCGCCAGTTGGTAAGCCATCTGAGAAGCACGACCCGCAGCATCAGCTGCTTCGTTAGAACCAGATACGCTTACAGTCTTAGAAGCGATCTGAGTGTAGTTACCCACACGTACAGAAGCAACAGACTCAGCGGCTGGAGCGGCAGCGCCTTCAGCAACTTTGTTGTCAGCAGCGGCAGTTAGGTCATCAGTCTGCCACTCGTGATAAGTACCAGAAGCTGTGCCTTTACCTACGTTAGACATAAATGGGGTGTCAGTAGGTGCGATGTTGTAAATAATATCTGCCAGATCCTCACGGATTCCAACAGTTCCAAAAGTTTCAAATACGGGATTAGCCATTGTAATAGTCCTTTAATATAATAAGATTAAGAAGTTAGTGAGAGAAGAGCCGCAGCTGCGTCTTCCACTTTACCAGAGCGTTTTAGCTTTTGCCGTTGTTCCTTAACTGCGCGAGCCTTTCGTGTTTGTGCAGTTGCTGGAGCAGATGCCTTTACTTTCTTCTTAATAACAGGCTGCCGCTTTTTCTTAACAGTGGCCTTCTTACTAACAAGTTCATCGTAAAGACGAGCCTTATTCAGCATTGCAATATCACGAGCGGTACTGATAGTGTTAAGGGTAGAATCGTCATAACCCTGCTCCTTAGCATAATCAATAACACTTTTCTGGAAGTCTGGAGATAACCACTCAGGTACTAGCTGAGATAGTTTCTCTTGTTCCATAGCTACAATCTTCTGCTGCTCTTGCTGTCTTTGCGCTTCAGCCTTTTGTTGTGCTGCTTGGAAGTTCTGAATGTTTTGACGTAAGTTGTCTTCAACATCCTGAACACGCAGCTGCTGTCGTACATATTCAACTGGATCAGCTTCTTTGTCGATTGAAGCAAGCAGTTCTTTAGACTTATTAACCTCTGCCATTTGTTGTGCGGCAGCTAGTTCCATAAGTTGCAGATACTGTTGTCTCTCAGCTGTCAAGTTTGTCTTAAGATTATCTAACTCTTGAGACTCTGCTTGTAGCTTCTGGACTCGCTTAGTGTAATTCTTCTCTAGCTGATAACCCTTCTTAAGCTCTTCGAGGTTAACTTCGTACTCTTCACCATCCACCTTAACAGCGTACAGATCATCTTCTGAAGTCTCCTCTTGAACCTCCGCTTGGTCATCCTCTTCTTCGGAATCCCCCACTTCAGCGTCACCGTCATCTTCTTCCGTTTCGATTTCGGTTTCTTCCTCTGCTTCAAGTTCGACTTCAGTGTCGTCCTCTTCAGCAGTGACCTCTTGAGTTTCCTCTTCGAGGGTTTCTTGCTCTAGCACTTCTTGATCGGCTTGCTCCGGAGAGGGCGTTAAAAGACGGGCTACTGCGTTATCAATACTGTTTTCATTTAGGGCATCCACTAGGGGTAGCCTCCTATTAAGTTATCTAATATTAATCTATGTATATATTATAACATACTTTATGACAAAAGTAAAGAACTATTTCACCTTTTGCGTAAATTCGTAGTTAGATACATAGCCTTCAAGTACATCACTAAACATATCTATAGACTTTTGCAAGTACCAAAGCCTATTACGTTCTTCAGGATCATCAGATACTGACCACGCTTGGCATATGTTTACTTTAACATCAGAGATAACCTCAGAAATAAGATCACCTCTTAACAGTTCACGAGCTGCGTTTACCTTTTGTTCTTCATCCAAGTTACTCACCACTCATTCTCAGTTTACTATCCCCAATACCTACGGGGCGCTTTTGTTGAGCTTCTAATCCAAGTTCAGCAGCTTCTTTCTTCTTCATCCATTCAAACTTCTCCCGCTCAAACTTCATAGCTTCTAGCTTGAGTTGGAGTTCCGCTTGTTTCATTTGAGCCTCTGCTTGCTGAGCTTGTGCTTGAGCTTGCTTTAACTGAGCATCAGCAGCGTCTTTCTGTGCTTCACCCTGTGCGGCTACCATATCAGCTGAAGGCTGTGGCTCTGGTGGTTGTATCTCTTGAGGATCACCAATAAACTGTGCAGCATTTCTATACCCTGCATTCTTAATGAACTCAGTGGCAAGAGTATGTACATGGTCTGCGTTAATCAAATAACTATACTTAGTTTCGCCAATACCGCGAAGCATTGTAGAGATGTTATTCAAATGCATTAACTGTTGGTCTTTGTTCTGATTACCTAGGCCGACAGTAACTGCCATATCATAACGATCTTTCCAATCATAAGGGGCAACAGGTACAAAGCGACCACGGAGCTTGACAATATCTACTTCAGAGTTATTGGTACGGCTCAATCGGTAAAGCTGTAGGAATAGTTCCTTAACACCAGTCTCTGCAAAGATACGAGCAATAAGCTGAATCTTCTCTTGAGAGGCAGTCATTACCTGATTAACAGCAGTGGCTGCGGTGTTAGATGTTAAGGCTGCTGCGTCTAGTCCTTGGTTCATACGGGACACGCCAGCACGATCCTCTCGTTCCTTCTCTAGCTCGTTTAGGAAGGGGAAGGTGGCCTGACCTAGCTGTGGCACTGGAAGCTGTCTAACGGCTCCCTGTACCTTCTCACGTACAATACCACCAATGCGGTTGTCGATTAGGTCTTGTAGATTAACTTGGTTCTCAACAGCAGCATAGCGTCCAGCGTTAGATAGGGCTAGGTTGTCGAGGGTATGTCTCCACATCTTGCTGCGGATTTCCTGAATGTCCTTAACCAAGTCAGCAATACTAACGCCAGTGAACTTATGTGGCATCATAATAGGAGAAAGGTTGATGACAGGAATACTACCTACTTCTTCTTTGTCAAGTACTATGTTACCAACCATGTGAACTTGATACAGCTTCATCTCTTCTGAGTCTTCGTCAAATACCTTAACCCATGCCTTGACATACTCAACTACAGTGCTGTTGCCGAAGTCAGCTGCCTCGTCTACATCACCAAAGCGAGAGTCCTCTACTTGGTTCTTGATTAAACTTGATCCATGTCCTTCAGAGATATCGTCACGGTTAAACCCTGCATCGATGAGCGATCCAATACTAACGTCCTGCACCCGTGCAACAAAGTCTGCATCCTTGATACTCTTGCTTCGCGCTTTAATCCTAAACTCAGAGGATGGGATGTTGTCAACGACTGGACGACCCCGATAGTTAGTACGACGAACAGTAACGTCATAGAGGTTGGGGTCTTCTTCGTTAATTTCCTTATCGACAATTTCTAGGTTCTCTTCTTCTTCAAGGGCTTGTAGTTCAATGGATTCAATAGCGATAAAGTTCTCAATATCACATAGCTCGTCTTGTGACCAGCTAACCTCTACCAATCCGTTCTTCATTAGCAGGGCATCTTTGAACCATGTATACAATACGTTAAACCCATCGCATCGCTTATCAAATACATAGTTCAGGTAATCTGTGGCTTGCTGTGCAGCAGCTTCATCCTCTGCACCCATAGGTTCAAACTCTACAAAGCTATCACCTGAAGCAAATACCTTCATCAGCGAGGGCATAATACCTTCTACTGTTTTCAGAGTATCACGAGTAACGACAGTGGAGAAGCCTTCTTCCTCATCGCCAAAGGGCTGACCGTAGTAATAGTCAAGAGCCTCTGACTGCTGATCTGCTAGGTCACCATTAGACCAAGAGTCGGCAGCGTTAAGTTCTCTGCCTATTACTTCTGCTAATGATTCGTTTGTAATGCTTTCCATCTATACGTTACTCCAGTTTTTGATAGGAAGAGATTTATCACCATAGTCATGCCAAGTACTAGACCGTCCTGCTACTGCGAACTGAGCGCACATAACAGCATACCTAGTCGCTGACATAATGTCATCTTTGATAGGAACTATCTTCCCATCCTTCCGGTGATACGATCTGAATTCTTGAAACCATTCATGCAGATGGGAGAAGACCTTAAACCTACCTGTCTCCATTCTCTGTAGCATCTCCATGATGGATGGTTCTATAAAGTTGTTACCCTTACCTGTATCTCCAGATGCTTTAGGATTACGTGCCCAATCGTGAAGCATGTTGACACCTTGATCTCTGTACTGAGAAGCAAGGCTCACTCCGCTGCCTTTATCGCTCTGTAAGCCATCTTTAGGCCACGCCACTGGTATCCATGCAGGTCTTTGCTTAATGGCCGCAGAATGCATTATAGCAGTCTCCTGACGGCTTGAGTAAGTGTCGTATAGATAATACGTATCACTCTCCTCATCAATAGCTAACCATGCCACTGCTGTAGGGTGGTCATATCCAAAGTCAAGACCTGCTATCCTTTTCCAGTGATCTGGTATCTCGAAAGGATCTATAATCAAAGAGTCCTCTGGAACTGGGAACACAAGACCAGAACCAAATACAGGTATGCCTTGGCTTCGTAGCTTCCGTTCATGCGGAGGATACTGTGCCAGTAGCTGTTCTTTAGTGTCTTCATCTAGGTGGGGTGCATCGTCCCACGTAGCTTGTATTAACTTCTGTCCCTTCTTCAAGTCATTCATAAACTGATTGACTACAGGGGTCATACCATCCTCTGGTGTAAAGGTCATCATAACGTAGCCGTTCGTTGCTACAGTACGAGTGATACACTGAGTGTAGATGTTAGAAGGTGGCTGCTCATCTAGCCAAATCCAATCTACTGGGCGACCATAGAACTTCTCTTCACCCATCTCGTATGACTTAAAACCAATACGTGACCAACCATCAGGCTTACCATTCTTGTCGTGGTGCTGTACCATAACACTATCGTAAGTGTTACCTGTAGCACCTCGCCTTCTAGTCTTCTCACCAATCATAGTCAGCGGAACCATGCCAGTTCCCCAAGACTCTTCACTCTCTGCCAGACCAAACAATTCTGTTTGAAGGATGTCTCTAGTTGTGTCGTTAGATACACCTGCCGCCCAACAGTATACTGGCTTATCAAACTTATTACCTTCCCACCAATCAGGATATAGCCCTGTTAAGTGACAGGCTGTGATGTAAGCTCCACTGGTAGACTTACCAATCTGGTTAGCACACATAGCCAACACCTGATGAGCATCCTTAGTGGAGTTAGCTAGTCCTTGCTGCCATTCATATAGGTTGAAGTGATCCTTCTTGTTAAAGCGAACCCGTTCTTCCTTTTCCTTAAGCAGCTCTAGCAGTCTTACCTGTTGATCCTTCGGCAGCTTAGCTACCTGTTCAGGACTTAGCTGCATTCTTCTTCTTCGCTGTCTTAGGCTTCTCTGCGTTAGCTAAGGCAAGTGCTGCTGTTAGCTTTGTGATTAGGATGCGTTGTTCTTCAACTTCTGATTGGAGATGATCAAAGTTATCTCTGGTAAACTGTAGTCTCATGTACTCGCCTTGTGGTAGAGTTAGTGTATTTCTTCTGCCTTAACATCGATGGTTTGATTCTTACCTAGTATAGCTAGAAGCTCTTTCTGTAGTTCATCATCCTTGAGATCTTTAGCATCCTTGTCTGTTACTATCATTTCCATAGGCTTGTCGTAACCTGCTCTATAGAGAATGTCTTGCTGAGCCTTTAACCTAATAGACTCTTGCTTAGCTGTCTGGGCTAGTTCAATAATACCTGATAACGCCATAGGTACGTGAGCGCCTATGCGTTCCTTAACCATTGATTCAACTAATCGCCAGTTGTCTCGTAAGCGGGACATAGCAGACCCTGCGCTGTTGGGAGAGTAACCTGCTTGAGTCCAAGCTTCTCTGGCGTTCCCTGACTCAACATAATACGCGACAAACTGAAGGAAGTTCTCATTCACATCATACTCTGAAGGATCACTCTTCTTTAAGAGCTTAACCTTCTTACGCATTGCTTTGTCTTGTTCTGTCATCTTTACCTCTAGCGGTACATGATCGATGTAGTCGGTACATGCACGACATGGTGTTACATAGTTGTTATAGACAATGTGAATAGTTATAAGGAGAATGTTAATCACTGAATATCAACTTCAGTTAATGCCTATTCACTTTGTTGTTCTGTATAGATATATTATAGCATACTTTAGAGTAAATGTAAAGCATTATTTGTAATTAATTCTCTGTCTCCTATTGTAAGATGATTAAGGAATGGAAGTTTCAGAATCTCGCCAGAGAGAGAATGCAACCTTTCCCCCGATGCAGTGCTGTAGCGATAAGGGGGTAGGGGGTGCTAATGAGAATCATTATCATTTGCATTAGCGTTTGCGAATGAGAATCATTATCATCTGCATAGTATTGGCATAGTCACTGCCACAACACCAAAGTATTGGCATAGTCTGTGTCATTATCACTAGCATAGTCTACGAATTTCTGCAACACTGTATGTGCGTACAGTATCACCCATGCTTATACCTATCCAGATTCTATAAGTTATTGTTATACTGTACATTTATCCAGTACTAATCGCTATCATACTTTAAAGATAAATACTACTGGTTATTTATACAGTAGTCCTTATATAACTAAATAGAATAGATAGCCTATCCTTATAACATATTGGTATTAGACATATGCGCTTTTAGTCGTTAGTATGCACATAACAAATAAGGAAACAGCTTTGCAACATTGTTTCAAAACCACTAAACAAGAATAGGTACTAAAGATATGAAAACATTACTAACAGCAAAACTAGCTAAGGAATACGCCAACGGCTACATGAAAGCAGAAACATTAAAGCAGTCGATCACTGAAGCTTTAAGAAACGACTACACTATATACGCAACATTAAAGAAAGATGGCACAGATCCTGATTTGATGGCAAAAGCTCAAGCCGGTATTGAGAGACTAGGCCAGTCGATCACTGACAAAGCCGCTCTAAAAAGCTTCAACGCTCTGCTCAATAGAGAGTCTAGAAAGATCCACAAAGAGCTAGGCGTTGATTGGCCATCGGTGAAGGTCAAAGATGGCGACATGGCAGACTGCGGTAAACCGCGCGGTGACTCCGGAGCCGGTGAAGGTTCAGGCGACGGTGAAGGTTCGATTCAAATCACGGAAGAGCAAGCCCAAGATATAATGAAAGGTCACATAGCCGAATTGCAAAAAGCTTACAAGTCGACTAGTGATAAGAAACTGGCAGACGCATTGCAGTTTGCAATCCAAAACCTTAAGTAATAAGGATTACTATAGAGACCGCACACGGGAAGTGCGGTTTTAATTAGTAAGCTTTATTTCCCCCTAGCAATCCTTGCCGCGCTTGCACAGGCGGCTTTTTTGCTGTTGGGTATAGTTTTAATTTGCAACAATGTTTCAAAACAGAAACAATATTTGCAACAATGTTTCAAAACAG
>Ga0315320_10003969_pt1 | contig 12112 bp, 10 predicted proteins | sample M140m21515metaG_FD_203458 | JGI IMG/M metagenome (GOLD analysis project Ga0315320, IMG submission 203458) | Ammonia-oxidizing marine archaeal communities from Monterey Bay, California, United States - M1 40m 21515 | ecosystem: Environmental > Aquatic > Marine > Coastal | place: USA: California...
GAAAGGGACCCTACCTAGAGCCCTAGCAATGAAAAAGGCGGCAATAAATGTGGCAATTTTTACATCTCAAGATGCCGGGGGCCGAATCTCGGGCAAAGAAAAATCCTGCTAACTCTATGAACTAGACAGATTAAATCTTGGTTGCGGGGGCCCGCAACCGAACCTCTCGATACACAAGCCGAATTTGCCAGGACCGGTATCCAAATAGCCTTCACGTGCCTAAAATGGGTGGATAATGGTCGTTGCTGGCATGCTTGGCGACGCAAGAAACTCCGATGAAAGAATAAAAATATGAGCCAGATCGGTAAGCCCGTCCGCCGCGAAGAAGATCTCAGGCTTTTGCAGGGCCGTGGCCGCTATCTCGACGATGTATCCGTAATGCGTCAGGCCCATGCGGCCGTGCTGCGCAGTCCGGTGGCGCATGCCGATATCGTGTCGATCGATGCGAGCGCGGCGCTGGCATCGCCTGGTGTACTGGCAGTTTTGACGGGGGACGATCTGGCCGACCGCGGTTTGGGCACCATCGGGGTGCTCAATCCGTGTGACAAGATCGATGGCTCGCCGGGTTTCGTCCGTGAACGGCCATTGTTGGCGCAGGGGCGCGTCCGTTATGTAGGCGAGGCAGTGGTTTTCGTTGTCGCCGAGACGATCAATCAGGCGAAGGACGCGGCGGAACAGATCGTAGTCGATTACGATACGCTGCCAGTATTGTCGAGCGTTGATGCCGCCCTTGCCGATGGCGCCATGGCGCTGTGGGACGACAACCCCGACAACCAGGCCTATACGTTCAAGCGTGGGGATGCGGCGGCAGCCGATGCAGCCATTGCCGGTGCCGCGCATGTCGTGCGCCACCGGGTTTGCGTCAACCGGGTCGCGGGGAATGCGATTGAAAACCGCGGCTGTATCGCAAACTTCGATTCATTTGAGGACCGCTATACCCTGCGCGCCACCGTGCAGTCGGTGCATGGCATGCGCCAGCAGATCGCCGAGCAGATATTCCGCATGTCGCAAACCCGTCTCCACGTTGTGTGCGACAATATGGGCGGTGGGTTCGGCGTAAAGGGCGGGGTTTATCCGGAATATTCGCTGTCGCTATGGGCGTCGGAAGTGACCGGTCGACCCGTTAAATGGATGGCGGACCGTTCGGAAAGCCTGCTGACCGACGATCACGCGCGCGGCGGCCTGGTCGATGCCGAGCTGGCACTCGATGCCGACGGGAAGTTCCTCGGTCTGCGGACCCATACTAAATTGCCGATTGGCGCCTATTACACCACCGACCGGAATGTCGGCTGCGCCACCAGCGGACTTGGCGGATTGGCCGGGGTGTACGGTATCCCTGCGGTCCATGCGCAGGTCACGGGTGTGCTCACCAACATGATGGGAAACGCCCAGTACCGCGGCGGCGCGAAGCCGGAACCGGTGCACGTGGTGGAGGTCATGGTCGACATCGCCGCGCGGCAACTCGACATCGATCCGGCGGAACTACGCCGGCGCAATACGCTGGAACCCGGCGATATGCCGTTCAAAACCGCAATGGGCGATACCTATGACTGCGGTGATTTCATTGGCAATTACGAAGACTGCCTCGCCACCGGTGAATACGATCGCGGCGCAGATCGCCGTGCGGACGCAAAATCCCGCGGCAAGCTGTTGGGCATCGGGACATCGAATTCGGTGACGGGCGTTGCCAGCACCAATTTTGAACATGTCGAGATCCGGTTCGATGCTTCCGGCGGGATTACGCTGCTCAGCGGTGCGATGGATCACGGTCAGGGGCACGGCACGACGTTCAAACAGGTGCTGTCCGATAAACTTGGGGTCGATGCCGCAAAGGTCGCCTACCGCTTCGGCGACACCGACAAGGTGGCGACCGGTGTCGGCACGTTCAACGCGCGTGTTGCGGTATTTGTCGGCTCGGCCGTGGTCGATGCGGCGGACAAGATCATCGCCAAGGGCATGCGCATCGCAGCCCACATGCTGGAAGCGGCCGATAGCGATATCGAATTTGCTGACGGTACATTCACTGTCTCCGGCACGGATCGGTCGGTCAGTCTCGACCAGGTCGCGCGCACGGCATTCAACAAGGCGAAACTGCCGCCGGATATCGAACCGGGGCTGTATGAGCATGGTGAATTCGGTATGGGGCAGGGCCAGGCGCCGGTGTTTCCCAATGGCGCCCATCTGGCCGAGGTCGAGATTGATCCTGATACCGGCAAGGTGGCGCTGGTGCGCTACACCGCGGTTGACGATGCCGGTACGATTCTCAATCCCATCCTGTTCGACGGCCAGGTTCATGGCGGTATCGTGCAGGGGGCAGGCCAGATTCTGATGGAAGATGTCCACTACGACCCGGAATCGGGCCAGCTCATCACCGGATCGTTCCAGGATTACTGCATGCCGCGTGCCGACGATTTCTGCGATTTCAACATTGCCGCAAACGAGGTGCCGACGGCGCGCAATCCACTTGGCGTAAAAGGTGTCGGCGAAGCCGGCACGGTGGGGGCCATGCCGGCAATCATGAACGCCGTCAACGACGCGCTGCACCGCGCCGGCGCGCCGGGTATCGAGATGCCCGCGACACCTGAAAAGGTTTGGCGCGCACTGCAGGAGGCATAGAAAGGGCAGGAATCTGATTCATCAGGCTTTACTGCATGTGCGGACCGTTACCGGGCTGCGCCATATATTCGTCCCAATTTCATAAACCCAGCGGAGAATGCAATTGTCCAAAAGCGAAACATTTGAAAAAGGCGCTGCCACTCGTCTTGAAGTAATGGGACCGGCAATGGCCGAAAAAATGGCGAAGACGGTCTATACCGGACAGGTAATGGAAACATTTGCCGATTACGCGACCGAAGCGGTGTTCGGCATGTTGTGGGCGCGCCCTGGTCTGGATCGCAAGACGCGTGCGATGGTTACGCTGACATCGGATGTGTGCAACCATTGCTGGCCCGAACTCGAAATCCATCTCCGTTTCGCGCTGAATCTCGGTTGGACGGAAGAGGAACTGACCGAAGCGCTGCTGCATCTCGGCGGTTATGTCGGTGTCCCCACCGTGCGCGAAGCGATGCTGATTGCCGATAGGGTGTTTAAGGAACAACGCGACACGGCGGAGTAGGTGTCGAACTAGGGCTATCTGCTGACGTTAACTGTTCACGGCGCGGTCATATTTTCAGTCCGAGAGGAGGTCATAGGCAAGTTTCGCCGCCGAGACATCCAGGATCGCGACACCGACGGAATCGTATATCACCGTCGCACCTGCCGGAACGGACTTCTTCCCGGCATAGATTTCGCCGGCTTCGGCAAATATTTCGCATCCGGAGCCGCGAATATTCCCCGCCTGATCCCGCGCCGTATCGGTATCTTCCACGATCACGATATTGGCCATGGCTGCGTCATCCAGTTCCCGCCCATCGGCGCCGTTCCAACCGACCGAGGTGAGGAACGCGCCTGGCTTCAGCCAGTCGCCCATCAGTACCGGCGCGGTTGCCGATGTGGTGGCTGCGATGATATCGGCATCCCGCACAGCCGTTTCCGGGTCGGCGATAAACGTAGCGCCGATTTCCTCGGCCGCTGCGCGCCCCGTTTTATCCGTGCGCGACCACAGGCGGAGTTCGCCAATGGGACGAACCGCGGCAAGTGCGGCTGCGTGGGCCAGCGCCTGAACGCCGCTGCCCATGATGGTCACGATCTCGGGCGCCGCGACGGCGAATTTACGCGCGGCCGCGGCGGATCCGGCGGCGGTGCGCATTTCGGTGATCAGCCTGCCGTCCATGACGGCGAGCGGCGTGCCGTTTTCAACATCGAACACCATAATGACCGCCTGGTGGGTCGGCAGATCTGTAGCCGCATTGCCATGAAACAGCGTGACGACTTTGACCGCCATTGCTTCGCCGACGGCAGGCATGGCGGCGATGATGGCGTCCTTTCCAGGGACCGGCACCATCTGACGAACAGGTTGCTCGACCTCGCCTGCCGACAGCGAAATAAGCGCCCGTTCCATGGTGTCGATCAGCGGCGCCCATTCGAGGACGCCAGCAATCTCTGTCTCGCTATAAAACGGCAGTGAGTCCAGCCTGGCGTCCGACATGTGAATTCGTCCTTTCTGTCGGCGGGGCCCAAAGTGGCAATCCGGATCTGACCACCGACGTCGACATGGATGGTTTTACCGATATCGTCGCTGGCTTTGTAGCCGGCGACGAAATGCAGGCGCGGCAATCGAGTCCAGGACCGCTAAAATCCGCTGAACAGGATCGTTGGGAGCCAGGTAGCTGTTGACGGGTACATAGCAACCATCGCGAGTGTCAAAAGCTGGGCGATCACGAATGGCGCCACACCTTTATACATGTCCAGATAAGTGATCTCGCGCGGCGCAATCGACCTCAAATAAAATATAGAAGGCGCCATGGGCGGTGTGAGATAAGATGTTTGTAAGATAATGCAAACCATCACGCCGAACCAAAGCGGGTCGACTTCTGCAGCACGAATGATCGGATCAGCAATTGGCAGAACGATGATTAAGACCGATATCCAGTCTAATACAAACCCCAGAACAAACACGACAATCAAGAATAAGACGATCACTTGCGTTGGACCTAAACCATTGCCCTCGACAATTTGCGAAACGAGGTCATCTCCACCCTGCACGATAAATATGCTCGCAAACAAAGTGCCGCCAAGCACGATCAGTAGCACCATTGACGAGATCTTGATGGTTTGCGTAACAGCCTCCCGCAGGACCTTAAAAGAAAACTGGCGGTAGGCGATGCTCAGGATGACGGATCCCAATGCACCGACGGCGGCGGCTTCAGTAGGTGCAGCAATGCCGGCAAAAATACTTCCAAGAACAGCTAAAACCAGTAAGGAAGCGGGGAGAAGCGCAGTCAAAGCAAGCCATAATTTGGCCGTCAGGTTGACCTGATCGACCGGGTCCGTGAGGCCTGGCCCTGCATCTTTCTGCAGGAGACATCGGCCGATAATGTATACTAAGAATAAGCCAACCATCACTCCGGCGGGTATCAGAATTCCTGCGAATAGGTCACCCACCGACATCTCGGTGATGGAAGCGTAGACGATAATCACGACTGATGGCGGTATCGTAGTGCCGAGTGACCCGCCGGCACACACGGTTCCAGCAGCAAGGTCTTTTTTATATCCGGCGCCCAGCATGGCAGGTATTGCCATAAGACCTACCACAATTTCAACCGCCCCAACCACACCGGATGAAGCGGCAAAAACGCCACACATCAATATCGTTGTAATAGCAAGACCGCCCCGAAACGCGCCAAACCAGATCTTTATGGCTTCAAAAAGCCGTGCGGCGATTCCAGCGCGCTCGAGCATGGCACCCATAAAAATGAACAGCGGGATAGCGGCAAGAATGAAGTTCGAAGAAACATCGAAGAGACGGCTGTGGAATTGCGTTGGCAGAACCATCCCGAATTCCATGAAGCCGAACACGAACGCCGTCACAATCAGGCTGAATGCTACCGGAATGCCAGCAAAAACCAGAACGAATAACATTGGGAACATCAACATCGCGTTCGACAGATCAGGCATGATCGTTTGCCTCGGAAATCTCTTCCGCAGGAGCTAACGGCGAACAAGCAAATCCGAGTGCGCCTCGGAGATGCCGCAGGCATTCCGCTATGGATTGAAGTAACAGCCCTACAAAACCGATTAAAAGACCAGCATACAGGGGCCACAATAATGGCTTCCAAGGGCTCGCAGGGTCCAGCTTATCTGTGACAAAAGCCTCAAGGCATTCGTTATATGCACCGATGATGAAGAAGGAAAAAGCTGGCAAAATCAGAAATATATAGACGGCCACATTTATCCAGTCTTGGCAGCGGAGCGGAAGTCGGGTCGAGAGAAAATCAATACGAATATGACCATTTTTTCGGAGTGTATATCCAGCTGCAAATAGAAACCCCATTCCGTTAGCCATATACGCTATGTCGTAGGCCCATAAGGTCGGCGCAGAGAAGGCCCGCCGCGATACCACCTCGTAGATCATGTCGGTAATCAAAATTAGCAGTAGAGCACCCGCCAAAACAGCGAGCACCAATGAAATCTTGTCAACGATTAAAAGAAAACGAGGCATTTAGGAATCCAATACCAAGCACCGGACTGGTGTAGCCTTACCAGTCCGGCATTTCGGTAACTGCTCTCTATTGTCGTTTATTTATGACGATAGGTACTGTGTTTCATCCAACGGTCATAGAAACCCCAGTAGGATTCAGAAACGCGTGCCATCCAGGGGTTCCCCTTCGCGGACTGTTTCTTCGCCTGTGCTTTTGACCATGTTCGGCCCAAGTTTTGGATCTCTTTCTGAGCGCCCTTGGTGAGTGTAACAAACTCGTTCTTACCTTTACCCATGATTTCCATTGCCTTCAGGTCAGCAACGCCGACATGCATAGCCGTCTGGAAGCCGGCGTAGAGACCGGCAGCGGTAATCTGATCTTGGATCCTCTTAGGCAAGCCCTTCCATGTGCTTTGTTTGAAAACGGCTTCATTCATATGGGATGGCGAATGAATGCCCGGAAGGATGATGTATTTAGCAATTTTATGGAAGCCGAGCTTTATGTTCGTTGACGGGGAGGTGAACTCTGTACCGTCAATCACCCGCCGTTCCAGTGCAGTAAAAATATCCGAAGGCGGTAACACCGTCGGTGAGGCTCCCACCATTTTTAAAATATCGGCCCAGGCGCCGGCGGTTCTGATCTTCATTCCCTTGAGATCGGCAATTGTTTGGATTTTTCGATGAGAATGCAGAAATATCTCGGTTGTGCCAAAGCCTGTCACTACTGGGTGCAGTTGCATGGTTTTGTGCCGCATTTCCGTAAGTAATTTAGTCCCTTCGCCAGCAGTGAACCAATGCATGAACTCTTCCATCGGCATACCGCCAACCATTCCAGCAAAGATGCCGTTGGCCGGATCTGCGTTTACCGCAAAACCCGGGTAACAAAAACAAATATCTGCTGTACCTTTTTGAACAGCCTGCGCACCATCGAACGGGCCGGCAAGGACGCCAACGCTATAGCCTTTGATTTTTACTTCGCCATTGGTCATCAAGCTTACAGCGTTGATAAACCGACCTATATATTGATTCCAAAAGCCGCTTTTTGCCGGAACAAAAGACGTTAATTTGAATTCGTATTTTTGTGCATGAACAGGCACCGTAGAGGTGACGCCCAATATCGCCGTTGCTAAAGCGATGCCAAGAACGGTTTTGGATTTCGTCATTTCACTTCTCCCAATATTTTTATATTTGAACAGACTGTTACTGATTTTACTTTCGCGGCGTGCGCTAAATATTATGACCGCTTAACTCTATAATTTAATGTGCGTTAGCACAACAGAACCGAGAAATCGGGAATGTCCGACCTGCGGTGGATCGTTCCTTAGGGGAGCGCCTAACAAGTATAGTTGAGACCCAGCCGACCGCCGTCGACATAGATGGTTTCGCCCGTGATATAGCTGGTCTTGTCGCTGGCAAGGAACGCGACCACATCGCCGATCTCGCGCGGCGTGCCGATCCGTTTGAGCGGCGTGCAGTGCGGTCGACACACCCGTATATCTGCCACCGACGATGGCAAGGTCGGTCGGGTTTTCTTTGCCATGATAGCCGACATAGACATAGCGTTGCTCAGTACTGGAATTTTCGGAACTCATCGTCAATTTTCTCCCTGACAGCTTCTGACTGCCTGAAGAATAGGATAATTCGCGCGGGTGATCGACTCGCCGTCGTAGAAGCTACGCCGTAAGCAATACGTCGGCGATTTTTTCCGCGCACATGATTGTCGGGATGTTCGTGTTGGCGCGTGGTACACAGGGGAACAGTGATGCGTCGCATACCGTCAGGCCCTCCACGCCATAGACGCTGCCGTCCGGGGCCGTCACGGCCAGCGGGTCGTCAGCCGTCCCCATCCGGGCGGTTCCCGAAGGATGCCAGCAGCCGGTGACATTGGTCCGGATGAAATCTTCCATCGCCTTTTCGTCGGCCATTAGATCATCGAGGGTTTTCCCAAGGGTGATAAAGCTCTTGATCGCCATACGGCGGAGCGGGGCGGGGCCGTCGAGAATCGTTGCGAGAATATTCGTCAGAATACGGTTTTTCGTATTCACCGCACCGATCCGGCGCACCCGCTCCGAATACGCGCTCGGGAAGGCATCCGCGGCGATATCCGCCATCGCCGGGTGGGCGAAATAGCCCGCCATCCGATGCACACCCTCGGCGAGCCGGTTGTAATCCCGACGGTCGGCAAGCATGTTGAAATCGACATTGGGTTCCGCCGAAGGGTCCGCACTGCTCAGCAGGACGTGCCCGCGTGAATAGGGCTTATTGCACCACATAAGGAACGAGCCGAGTCTGACCCCGACCGCATGCCAGGCGGATTTAGCCGTCGCCGAGACATACATGTCCCCGGGTCCACAGTCCGGTACCTCGGATGAATAGCGGAAAGATACCTGGGCATGTCGCCGAGTTCCCGTATCCGCGCGCAGCCGGGCGTTTGATTTCAGATAGGCAGACACCGCGATGGTCGGATGTTCGTTAAGGTTGTTTCCGACACCGGGGCGGTCGGCGATAACATCCACACCCATGTCCTGGAGGTGGCTGCCGCGTCCGATCCCGGAACGCATCAATAGCGTCGGCGTGTGCAGTGCGCCGGTGGACACGATTGTGCGCGTACCTTTGACGGTGCGCCGAGCACCCTTGGTGTTTACCGTCGCGCCAGTCACCCTGCGCCCGTCGAATGTCAGTTTTTCCGCCGTCGTTTCCGACAGAATATGAAGGTTCGGCCGGGCACGGACATCCCGGTTCAAATAGCCCATCGATGCCGACACACGGGTTTCGTCCTTGTTCGAAATCGTGCTGCGAAACCAGCCATCCTCGAAATGCCCGTTTTGGTCTTCGACCTCGCCAAGCCCGGTATCGGTCAACGCCTTGGTTACCCCGTGGGTAAATTCCGGCCAGTGATTCTTGGGCACACGCCGGATTGAGATCGGGCCTTCACTGCCGTGATACTCGTTCTGGATATCATGATCGGTTTCAAGTTTGCGGAAATAGGGCAGCACACTGTCCCAGTCCCAGCCCGTCGCACCTTTTTCTTCCCATTCGTTGTAATCGAGCGGCGAACCGCGATTGGCCATCTGGGCATTGATGGACGACCCACCGCCGACAACCCGTGCCTGTTCGAGAAACCGCGGTGCCTGTCGCTGTGCGCTGTTCGACGGAGTGTGCGACAGCCGGACCTTCAGCTCGGTCCAGTGATAAGCAGGGTTAAAGGACGCGCCCATCGGGTATGAATCCAGCATGTCCGCCGGTTCGTTTCCAGGCGTGTAATCCTTGCCGGCCTCAACCAGCAGAACTTCGTTCGACGCGTTGGCAGATAAACGGTTCGCCAGCGTGCACCCTGCCGAGCCACCGCCTATAATGATGTAGTCGAAATGTTTGTTTTCAGTTTCGGTCACTGAGGATGCTCCGGGTCTATTCTATTTTTCTGCGTCTGTTTGTTGTCCGGCATATTACCGATTTTGTTCATGAAATCGACCATGACGTTGGCTTGCCGCAGAATGTTCGCCGCGCTTACACTGACTTCACAATTGACGGTGAAAACAACTATTGGACGAGCGGTGACCCTGAACGAAGCATTTTTTACCGGGGCGGGGTGCTTGCCTGGAGGCTTCGTCTATTTCGCGCGATATTTGCCGTTTCTCAGGTATTGAATTCTGGCGTGGATAAGCAACTCGCTGATTGTCTGCGGCATTTGCCGTCCGTGTCGATGCCGGAAAACGAACACTCCAGTGAGTCCGCGCGCCGGACCAACCGCCCGGCCGGACATTGGGTCGGCTACCGAACCGGGAAGAGGGGTATTACACCGCCGGTGCGGCTGCGGTCGCTGGCTGCAGATTGTCGCGCAGAGCGGTTTGCCTTCCCTTCCTGTGATGGCAGGTCTTTAATGACCTGATCAAAAGCAGAACGAATGATCAGGGAATATGCGGTTTCTCCAAAGAGGTGTGACGATCGAGGACGATGGCCGGGCGGCGGCGGGATACACCCTGTTCGCGCCGCTTTTGCAGCGTAAGGCCTATCTCATCGATATCGCGGGCGTGGTTGTCCACCAATGGGACATTCCCGGGCAGCCGGGTAACTACGCCAAGCTGCAACCCAACGGCAACCTGCTGGTGGCCAGTTGGCTGGGCGGCGGGCCCGAAGGCCTTGCGGCGCGCGGCGGGCTTATCCAGGAGATGGATTGGGACGGCAAGATCGTCTGGGAATATCACGATGAGAACCAGCACCATGATTTTCACCGACTGCCCAACGGCAATTTGATCTATTTGTCCTGGGAACTGATGCCGGAAGACGCGGCGGCGAGGGTGCAGGGCGGGGCACCGGGTAGCGAGCACGAAGCCGGCGGTATCTGGGGCGATCTGCTGGTCGAGGTGAACCCGGCCGGCGAAAAGGTTTGGGAGTGGCGGATCTGGGAACACCTGGAGATCGAGAATTATCCCCTGACGCATACTAAAACACGCCATGAATTCGGCCACTCCAATACCATCGCGCCGATGGGTGACGGGCTGGTTGGGATTTGTTGCCGCTGTCTCGACTGGGTTGGGGTGATCGATCAAGCGACTGGTAATCTGGTTTATGACCGGCGCGAACCGGACTGGGGCGGGCCGCACGATTTTCAGCGGCTCGAGAACGGGAATTATTTCGTTTTCGCCAACCGTAATGCTCAGGTGCCGCGTGGCTCGAAGATCGTCGAATGGAACCCCGAGACCGACGAGGCCGTCTGGGAGTACTGGGGCAATCCGAGCCACACCTTCGACAGCCATTTCATATCGGGCTGCCAGCGATTGGCGAACGGCAATACGTTGATATGCGAAGGGCTGTGGGGGCGTATTTTCGAGGTAACGCCGGCGGGGGAGATTGTCTGGGAATATATCTCCCCCTATACCAGCAACGAAACCAAGGGCATGTCGACCGGCGACCAGTCGACGGTGTTCCGGGCCTATCGTTATGCATCGGGGTCGCCGGAAATCGGCGGGCGGTTATAGACAGTATTTAATCCACCACGAACAGTTTCACCCCCGAAGTGGTCGATGACCGGTGCGGTTCGGCGTTGTCGGCAACCTGGTAGCTCATCCCCGGGGTGAGAACGAAGGTGCGGCCGTCTTCGAGTTCCGTATGCAACTTGCCTTCGAGGCAGAACAGGATATGGCCCTTTTCCCACCAATGATCGGCGAGATAGCCCGGTGAGTATTCGAGCATCCTCACCCGGATAGGCCCGAAATTACGGGTCCGCCAATAGGCAATACCGGATTCTCCCGCGTGCTCGGTCTGTTCGACCTCCGACCAGTCGGTGTTGCCGAAGGGAATGTTGTCCATCTGCATAATCTTGCCCTGTAGTTAGAGTGCCCCGTGCCGGCCCAGTATAGAAATTTGCGGAATGCTCCGGGGTCGGTTTAGGGGCAGTATGGCGTGATGGATATTCGCAAGATAGAAGGGCCGGAATGGGCGACGGTGGCATCTTCGCTAGATGCGCATGGTTGTGCGGTGGTTAAAAACCTGTTGCCCGCCGAAACCTGTAAGGCCATTGCCGGTCTGTATGAACAGGAAGATCTGCTCCGGAACCGGGTCGTCATGGCGCGTCACAGTTTTTGGACGGGGCGAATATCAGTATTTTGATTATCCGCTTCCCGAGGCGGTAGCGACGTTGAGGGCGGCAATTTATCCGCCCCTCGCAGGGTTCGCGAATTGCTGGTAAGAGGCCATGGGAATTGATACCCGGTTTCCCGCCGATCATTCGGCATTCCTGGATACCTGTCATGGCGGCGGGCAAACGAGGCCTACGCCACTGCTGCTGAAATACGGACCGGACGACTAAAATTGTCTCCATCAGGATCGCTACGGAGATATCGTGTTTCCGCTCCAGATGACGGTTCTTTTGTCGGAGCCGGGGGCCGATTTTACCGGCGGCGATTTCGTCCTCACGGAACAACGTCCCCGGATGCAGCCGCGGGCCGAGGTCGTGCCACTCCTCCGGGGAGACGCGGTTATCTTCCCGGTCAACCAGCGGCCGGTGCGCGGAACGCGCGGATTCTATAGGGT
>Ga0315320_10003974_pt1 | contig 12102 bp, 9 predicted proteins | sample M140m21515metaG_FD_203458 | JGI IMG/M metagenome (GOLD analysis project Ga0315320, IMG submission 203458) | Ammonia-oxidizing marine archaeal communities from Monterey Bay, California, United States - M1 40m 21515 | ecosystem: Environmental > Aquatic > Marine > Coastal | place: USA: California...
ACCGCGGAAAAATTGCATGTACCAACGACGCATGATTTCTCCGTAGGTTGGGTTGAGCCGGATCTGGTCAACGGGTGATTTGTAGATTTGCTTCTGTGGATGAGGAAATTCTCAACCCAAAAAAAACGGTTGAGATTGCGTGTCTCGGTCAGTCTTATTCTATAAGCGTGGACGATGAAGCGATACCAACCGTTTATCAAACTCAAGCACTTTATTTGCTTGGGCTAACCCTCGCCGTTAAAACCGTCTTGCAACCGGGATATAGATTGTTGGCTTAAATGGGGCGATGGCATGTTAAGCGAGTCTTTGATTTTAGTGGAGCAACATAAGGTCTGATTGTCTCTTTCGTTTATCCTTCTGTCGGCAGGCCGGTCATTGCGTTGTGGACGGGGCTAAATTGCCGAAGGCCAACGTTCCGCAACGAGTCTGATTTTGGTAATTTAAGCCAACGACGATCCTAGTTGGCTCAGCTAATATGCTTGAGTTCGACCGTAGGGCAGGGGAATTCAGTTAAAAACCATGCTCCGATACGGCTAGGAAGCAACAGGTTGACCGCCAACCGCTACTGAATCAGAAATTGCCGCCCACCACTCAAAACCTAAAAGAGTCACTGATGATTAGGATTCGATCTGCGAACTCGGAAAATACAGCTAACTCACGATATTTTTATCTTGATCGGCTCCCTGTGAACCTGCTGGATTGCCTTTTTTCGATGGTGTTCCGAAAGTTTTCACTAGGAACGCTAATGGTCGTAACCGCATTTTGGTTTTTGGTTGCAGGATTCAGCGGCAGTGTTGTTGCTGACGACTGGGCTCAAATCAATGGCCCAACTCGGAATGGGGTTGTGTCCGACACCTTGCTCTTCAGTGATTGGGATTCAAAAAAGCTGCAAACGGCATGGAGTCGGGGAATTGGGCAAGGGAACTCTGGGCCTGTCGTGGTTGGCGATAAGTTGTACATCTTTCACCGTCCGGGCAAGAGTTATTTGCTAGAGGCACTGAATAAAAATACGGGTGCGTTACTGTGGCAACGAGAATTACCTGCCGGATACACTGGTGGAGTCGATGGAGATTTAGGGCCAAAAAGTGTCCCCGTCGTTTCTAAAGGAAAAATATTCCTTCTCGGTACTGAGGGGAATTTGTTTTGCGTCGACATTGAGAGCGGTGAACTAAGGTGGCAAAAAGATTTGTTAAGGGAATATCGTGCTCAACCTGGATATTTTGGAGTTGGATCTTCGCCAATCGTGGTCGATGGTTTACTGATAATCAACGTTGGGGGCCGGGATGCCTCGGTTGTCGCATTAGACGTGAACACGGGAAAAGAAGCGTGGCGGACTTTTGACGATGATGCGAGCTACTCCTCGCCGATCGAGGTAGACCTTGATAACGCTCGTTTTGTTGTGGTTGTTACGCGGTTGAATTTGGTTGGTATCGATTCACTGACGGGGAACGTTTTGTTTAAGACGCCGTTCGGGAAATCTGGGCCGACCGTGAATGGAGCGATCCCTCTGCTTGTAAAGAATAAACAGGGAGCATTTATTTTTGTAAGTGCCGCGTACGGAGTTGGGGCACGCTGGTATCGTATTTCTTCAGACATGATTGAAACCGTTTGGAAGAATGACAATTCGTTTTCCAGCCAGTATTCGACTCCGGTTGAGTTTCAAGACGCTCTATTCGGGACGGCGGGACGAGAAGATTACGGAAATGGTTCTTTCCGATGCTTCGATCCTACCGACGGAAAAGTTTTATGGGAACAAGATGGTTTTCCTGTCGGTCATACCTTTTTAGTTGGTAACCATTTGCTGGTCCTCGACTGCAAGGGCGGCTTGCACGTTTTAAACGCGAATCGTGAGAAGTTTGATCGAATCTACACCGGCCAGCTGTTTTCGGGTGAGGCACGATCGATGCCTGCCATTTCCAATGGTTTGTTGTACGCGAGATCAAATGCGGTTGCCGGTAAAGCGGTTCTGAAATGCGTGGTGATTGGGAAATCTCGTTAGTCGGTTTGAAGACGTTTGACTCGAACCACTGTCGATTGAACCAATTAGGGGCTTGCGCCTGAAGCCTCTGGACGTTTGGGAGCAGGATTGAACGAAATGCACGAGTTGAGACTCATGTTTTCAAACCGATACCTGTTCTCGGCGGCCGATTTACTAGTTCACGACCGCCAAAGTGAGTTTTGTAGAGTCCGTTACGTTTGTAGGGATTGTGATACGAGATTTACCGAAGGCTCGGATCTAATTTCTCGCCCCCGCAAAAGTTCATGACGTAGATTTAGTTATAGATCCGCGTTTTAACTTGTGAATCTCTAAATTACTACAATCATAATGACTGGAAATGCTCAGCTGAATATAGACAAAAAGAACTAGAAAACCCGTTCTTAGTGACGTTTTAGCGTCTATATTTCTGCACCGACAATTTGCTTCCCCACTTGGTTCGCAAAACAGTCAAACCGATACAACCTTGGAAATTAGCAATGTTCCCTCAAGAAATGTCATCGATAATCTTTGTTGGCGTATGGTCTTTGACCAGCGTCGGCGTTGGATTGATCAGTGGCTTCTTGATTGGACGTCTCTATACGCTGGGCAACGAACCCCGGAAAATCAAAAAAGATCGGGAAACAACGATGACCGCGTTGCTGGAGGTGATGAATAGTACCCACCAACTCAACGAGGATGTCGACATTCATAATGTTGCGTTAGAGTCGGCGAAAAAAGAACTTGAAACCATCGATAAGGATTCTCAGTACGATTCTCTGCAGACCACGCTCGTTGATAATATTACCCGCGTGGTGCAATCCAATCGCCGTTTGGAAAACGATTTGATCGTTTCGCGATTTAAGCTTGAAAACCAAGCTCAAGAGATCGACCGAACTCGTCGAGAGGCTAGGACGGACGCACTTTGTTCTGTCGGTAACCGAAAGGCTGTCGACGAGAACCTACAATTCCGCATTTCGCGATACGACAACAAGGGAATGTCATTCGGCTTGATGTTGATTGATATTGATCACTTCAAACGAATCAACGATACGTTTGGCCATAAGGCCGGTGATGAGGTTTTGACTAGCATCGCACTGGCACTTCAGGAGTGCATTCGCCCCAAGGACTTTGTCGGTCGTTTAGGTGGTGATGAATTTGTGTTGATCCTCGAAGAGTTGACCGAGGAGACAGCGGAGTTGGTTGGTAAAAGGATTCGTGGTGCGATTGAGTTGTATGATTTCAGTATTAACTCACTTGGACAGTCCACGGTGGTCACTATGAGTATGGGACTATCCGTTGTCGCTCCTGGCGACACCGTTGCCAGTCTTTATGAGCGTGCTGATAGAGCGTTATACAAGTCCAAACAGTTGGGCCGAAATCGATTGAGCACGATTACTGAGCGAACTCTAAATGCGTCTGCGGAGACGGCGACGTTAGGTAACCCTGCCGGCGCGATTTCTTACGAAGCCTTTAAGGCATCTTTTGCGGATAGCAACCTTGAAACATAAATCGTGGGCTAAACTACGATGTATTGGTGAGTAAAGGTTATGCGGTTGGCTACAAATTCGTTTTATTCGTGTGCCCTGCGAATTGGTTCTCAATCCAACTGTGGTTGAAGATTCATTAGTTGTCCAGAGGGGATGCTATGCGAGGTGGATTCTGTCCAAGGATCATGAGTTTTGATTGAAATTAATAATTTTTCGAAAGCATATGGATCGACGCTTGCGGTCAATGACCTAACGTTTGCGGTTAAGTCAGGTGAAATTCTTGGCTTGATCGGGCGCAATGGCGCTGGAAAGACAACGACTATGCGTGCTTTGAGCGGAATAATTCCGTGCGGAGCAGGCGAGTTCTTGGTCGACGGTTTCTCGCTTACGGATGCGCCACTTGAACTAAAGCGGAGAACCGCTTACGTCGCTGATGACCCACGATTATTCAGCGATCTAAGTGTTGAGCAACATCTTAAATTTCAGGCAAGTGTTTATGGTGTTGAAAAGCCTGCTGATGAAATTAGAAAACTACTCGATCTCTTTGAACTAGAGTCAAAGCGGCACTCTGCTGCGTCAACGTTGTCGCGGGGTATGCGGCAGAAGTTGGCAATTTGCTGTGCGTACCTTCAGACGCCAACTGCACTGTTGCTGGATGAACCGATGACGGGATTGGATCCTCATGCAATACGAGTTTTAAAAGACACAATCGTTGAGCGGGCTGCTCAAGGTTGCGCTGTCATCATTAGTTCGCATCTTTTGGCGATGGTGGAGGATATCTGCAGTCAAATCCTAATTCTCGATTGTGGTGAACGGCGATTTTGGGGCAGTAATGAAGAGTTTAGGCAGAGGTTCGCTCAATCTGAAAACAACGATTCGAATACACTTGAAGCAGCGTTCTTTTCGTCGCTCACAGAGCTTGGCCAGGATCTAGCCTCTACGGTTCACGGCACCACTGGTTCCGCTGAGCGTCATTCTCAAAACGCCGATTCCATTACTCAACAATAGATAAGATACGGCGAGTTGATCTATGGAGTTAGTCTTTCCAAAAGTGCTTAACCATCTGTTATGGATTAGGTTTCAGGGAAAACTGAAACGTTGGTTGGGAGGTTTTCAGTCACCCCGTCGTCGCCTGATTACTTTGGTTGGGACGGTCCTTGGCATCATTTGGGTCTCTCAGGCAGTTGCTGGAATTCTGTTTCGAAAAGCTGCCGAACACGATTCGATGGTTCGATGGTCGGCCGTCGCGTTAACTTTATATGTGTTCTGGCAAGTATTAAAAACGGTAACGCGAAAACCATTTGAACCGCATGAGTGGACGGATGCTGAAAAAGAAATCTTACTTGCCGCGCCAATTTCCCCGCAGCAGCTAGTTTCCTACCGATTGACGGGACTCGCAGTGGGCACGTTTGTGAAAGCGTTGTTTGTCTCTATCATCCTTTTACCGGATCTTCCAATTTGGCCTGTCGGATTCATAAGTCTGTTTCTTGGATTGGTTTTTATAGAATTTTTTCGAGTTTGTTTCGAGCTTGTTTTTACTGGAATTAGTCCAAGGTTGCGTTGGTTATGCCGCGGTTCTGTATTTGTGATGTTACTGGGGCCGATTGCGATTCTTTGGTATCGGACTTTGATGGTGATGAATTCGGGCGCGACGCAGGATTTGCCGACTTCCATTTTGTTATTCAAATCCGTTGTAGTGGAACTGAATGCGATAGTAAGTTCTAAAATCGGCATCGGTGTGTTAAGCGTAATGGCGAGTTTTAGTGAAGCGATATTTACGCAGGCATTTTCAGTCGCTGGACTTGGAAACTTCTTAAAGATCACCCTAATTACAGTTGCGAGTGGTGCTTTGGTTTATCGACTCGACCAATGGTCTCACTTGCGTAAGAGACAGCAGGAGAGTTTGGCGGTACGCAAGGGTTCACTAGGATCGACCGGTTCTCTTTCTCATTCGGCAGCGAGCAGCGCTGGAATACGAGTCCCATGGCGTATGAACGGGATGGGTGCCGTCGCGTGGCGGCAATTAGTAGGCGCCTATCATTACCGAATGACGTTGTCGATTAGTCTTGGGATTCCAGCAGTTTTGTGCTGGTGTCCCTTGTTTTTAGACTCTAATCCAGAGGTGACTTTGGTCAGCGTTGTTGGCGGATTGTTATTTTACTCATTCCTACTGCTTCCCTCGGCCCTCGTGTTGGATTTCCGTCGGGACATAGATCGATTCGATGTTCTCAAATCTCTGCCCGTGGCGACGATCTGGCTGGCAATTGGGCAGTTAGCCACACCTGTTATTTTGGCCACGGGATTTCAGGCGGGAGTGTTATTTGTCGCGACGGTTTTTAGTTCGATAATTTGGTCTCAGGCAGTTTTAGCTGGCGTGATTCTGGTCGGATTTAATCTCCTTATCTTTACTGGAGAGAATCTGATTTTCTTGTTGTCGCCGTATCGGAGGAATCAGGAGGGCCTAGACGTCTTTATTCGTACCGTGTTGACATTCACGGGTAAAGGAATTGTATTCGCAGTCGCGGTGAGTGCATTGTTGTTTTGGGCGACACTCTCAGTTCTGATTGTGAGCAGTTTTGGTTTATCGGCGGGTTGGGCGGTCGCCCTGTTTTGCGCTGGACTTTTGCTTATGATGGGAACCGTCGAGGCATTACTCCTGTTTGGACTGGTGCGTCTTTTCGATCGATTTGATCCAAGCGAAGATTGCCCAGCCTTGAGTTGAGTCGGTTGGTCAGGCAACCCCTCAGGATATGAAAACTGGAGTTACCAAGCAGTCGGTTTGTTGGGTACTGCTGATGAACTTTGAAAGTTTCTCGCTACTTGTTTTCGGGTTGGCAATCCTGAACGACTTCGATGGGAACCATTTTGCAAACCTGCCGAGGGACAACGCACGTGACCTGATAGGGAACATCGACCCAATAAGTCTCAACGCGGTCTCTGGGGATTTGTTTGGATTTGCGAACCCAAGTCACCTTTTTCCTAGTTTCTGGTTCAGTGGTCCAATAAAACTCAGTCCTCGATTGTGGGACATCGCGATATTTCGTTTTATAGACTGATCGTGTTCGAACCTCAGGTGCCATCACCATAAAGGTTTTGATGACTTGATCAGTGACTATTTTGGTTTCCGTACGGAACGTTGTTCTTGTTTTTATCCTCGGTACCATTTCAACAATTTTTTTCGTAGTGAAAACAGGAACCTTTCGTTCGACTGTTCGGTATTCAGTCCGAGTTCTAAGTTGCGGTATCAGTTCAGTGTATTTTTCTTGTCGTAGTTTCGGGACGTCAATATATTTTGTTTGGCGAATTTCCTGGTAATCCATTTGTGGAATTTCTACTGTGTACGTTTCTTCCGTGACGTTTGGGATTCGGACGGTGAATTGTTCTTCCACCATCCTGGTTTTTTCAACGGGCACCGTTACAACCACTGACTCCGTAACGGTGTAAGGTTCTTTCACGGTATAGGTCTCGGATATTTGCCGTTCGAGCGCGACGGGGTTTCTGTACTCCTGTTCTATTTCTTTTTGAGTTTGAACTGTTTCGTATTTAATAAACGGAATCGTTTTATTACGCGTCTCAGTTTTTACACTGCTTCGGTTGACTTTTCTAGTTTTGGCGACCCAGCGGTATTTCGTAACAGTAAAGGACTCTGTGCGAGTGGAGGGGACGAAGTCGAGGACGTCCAGTTTTGCAGTTCGACGCTCCTGTCGAAACCGAGTGACTGGAACCATTTTGGATCGTGTTTCTTTGCGCTGGACAATAGTGCTGTATTGATAGGGGATTTTACGCTGAACCGTAACGTAGTCGGTGTAGGGCACTTGGTAGGTTGTCGTTTGAGGGCACCAGACTTTTGTGTTGCAAAGCGTAGTTTCCGATGGCCAAGTTGAGAGATTTGTAATCGGATTACTTGGGTATCCGCTAGTGTTGGCCAAAGGGACTGTTTTCCAGCATCCAGTATCGCGTGTTACACAACGGTATTTGGTCACCGGTATCTGCTGGTCAATGAAGCGGTAAGCAGTGTTGATGATCTGAACAGGGATGTCGATGGTGTAAGATTTTGCAACGTGTTGCGTGTAGGGAAGGTTAACCACAAACGTTTTCGAGACTTCGCGTGGCTTTTGGATTTGAGTTGGGAACGTTTTGGTGACGGTTTCCTGATACGGTTCATTCACAAAATAAGTCTCATCTACCGAGAGTGTGATCGGGGTTGAGATTTTGTATTGGTGAGTTATATCTGCGTTGACGGCTTTCTGACTTTGTTCGCTGACAGGGAATGCCTTGGTGAGCGTTTCGTAATCGTAATACTTCTGGGTCACCGGACGCGATTTTTCTACCATGCGATACCGGGTTACTTCACGAGGGACAGTGCGCTTCTCATATTGGATATAGGTTTGTTCAACTTGCCGCGTTCGGACTTCAGTCGTGTAATCTACCTTGGGGCGTTTTAGTTCTTGTTTAAGCATGCGAACGACAGGCTTGCGGATGACTTCTTCCACAGGTGTCTTTTGGTAATCGGTGATAACGCGCACTCGTTCGACTGGGACTTGGACGGTGTATCGAACTTGATAGGGTTCCTTTTCAGCTACTGTTTTGTAGGTCGTCTCCTGAACCTCCCGCTGCACTGGTTGGTTTACGGTGTACGCGGTTTCCACTGGTACTTCGTAGCGTTCCTCGCGATCCACAGTAACCACCCGTTGCTGCGGTTTGGGAACCATGACCGTGAATTTTTCTTGGACAGCCGTCTGGTATTCTTCTTGTCGATTTACGGTAACCGTTCGGCTTTTTTGGCGCGGAATTTGAACGGTATAGGTTTGGATTTGCGGTATGTTTTCGTAAACAGTTTCATAAACCCGTAAGGTGCGTTGTCGAGGTTCACGGCAGTAACGGGTTTCAGAGATAGTGTCATATTCAGTTGACCACTGCGGAACATAGACAGTTTGGGAATTGTCATTTGTAACTCGCGTTGAATTTGAACGAGCTCCTGTTTTCGGCGGAGAAGGTTGATTTGGAATAGTGCCAACGGCGGTTAGGTTGGCCTGAAAGATTGGTGGATTTCCTTGTTTCGAGAATAGCGTTGAATTGCCCGTTATAACTAGCGATGCAAAGACCGCTGGGAACGCCAATGTTAGGATTGATTTGGGATAGTAAATCATTCTTCGAAACACGGCTGAACTTGGCCGTAAGCAGACTGTGCGGAGAAAAGGGGACCGGCGATTGAAGCCGTTCCCCTAGGCTAGTTGCAGGGGGGGACCATCTCAACTACTTTGCACTCAATATCCAGGAAATTAACGTTGTTCGAGATTTTTCAGTTTTAAAGCATTCAGCATTTGCTGACCGTTGTCTGTTAATCCGTAGAACAAGAGATTGCGTGAATCTTCTGCTGGAGCCTCAATTTGGATTTCTAGATCGATAGCTGGCAGCAAGGTCTTGATTAAATCAACCCATTCAACGATCAAAGAGACGCCATTTTCGAGCATTTCATCGAGACCCAGTTCATCGACCTCTTCGGGAGACTGAATTCGATAAGCGTCCAGATGAAGGAATGGAATTCGACCTTCATGGGGAACGCAGATTGTGAACGTTGGACTCACAATTTGACCGTGTTCGATTCCTAACCGCTCACCGATTCCTTGCGTTAGGCGTGTTTTTCCGGCACCGAGTGTGCCGTTTAAACCGATCAGGGTTCCAGCGGTCATCGCGTCGCCGATCGCGTGACCAATTTGTAGGGTTCGTGCCTCTGAGTCGGATTTGAGAATGAGAGAGGGAGTCGGTGAAGTCATTGGTTCGTTAGTGGATGTATCCGCGCGGAATCAGAGGGTGGAAGGTGCCGTTCGTGTCCAAGAGCCGTAGCCCCTGAGTCACTGGAGTTATTTCGCCAATATTAGTCAATTGACACGGAACATTGGTGTCCGAGTCTATTTGTTCAAAAACATCAGCAGTCATGGTCAGTATAAGCTCAAAATCTTCGCCGTCGTAGAGCGCACCGTCAAGCTGGGTTTGAGTCTCTGCTGTTTTTAAAGCGTCCGAGATCGGTATTTTATCCACGTCGATGTCTACGCCAACATTACTTGCTTGGGCGAGCAGTTGTAAGTCTAGAGACAGTGAATCGCTGGCATCGGTAGCAGCGTGGATTTCATAATGCTCTGCGAGATAATTTGCTAATTGGATGCGTGGTTTAAAGGTAAGATGATGGCCTTTGATGCTGCCTCCGAAACTTCCGGAGACGACCACCCTGTCGCCTGGCTTGGCACCGTTAATTTGCCACCCCGTGGTGGAGGGCGAGCGGTATCCGATTAAGGTCGCACCAATCACGAGTTTTCCGTCCCATTTATTGGTGTCTCCTCCAACGATGGCCACATCGTAATTGGCCGCTATTTCAAATATTCCGGAACACAACTGTTTTGTGTCAGCGAGTGAAAAATGACGCGGAAGCAAAAGAGTCAGCACCGCGTGGCTAGGGGACGCACCCATGGCAGCGATATCGCTTAGGTTTACCGCGAGTGCCTTGCGCCCAATCAATTCAAGTGAGTGAATCGACGTATCAAAGTGAGTCCCTTCAGCGATGGTATCCGTTGTTACCACGGTGTGTGCGCTGGCTGAAGACAGAACAGCGCCGTCGTCTCCAATCCCAACCAAGATGCTTTTGTCAAGCCGGTTGATTGAAGGGTGGTCTCGCAACCATTGGTGGAATTCATGTTCCATAGCAAGAATCTAATTCGAAAATCGAGGGACGCTGGTCGCAAATCTATTTCGGAACTGAAGTGAATCCCAGTTCAAAACATCGATAGGCTTCTGCGCGTGCATCGTAATTCGAATCGGGCTAAAATTCCAGCACTCTTCTCGGAACTGTTTGGGTTAGCCGTCGAATTAGATAATTCTGGATCCTCATAAAAGGAAACCGCCAGCCATTCGGGTTGGCTGGCGGTTTCCCGGTGATAAACCGTAGGGGGAGGTCAACTCGTCTGGGCGAGTGTCAGCAGCAGCCCTCCTCTAATGCGTTGGCAGGGTAGCCACACGCATCTGACCCCAAAACGGTTCTTTATCTCGGATGATGTAAAACATAAAGTCTTTTCTTTCAACGACATCAGGTCGTTGAAGGACATATGCTAGATTTTCTAATGATTCTGTTTTCCAGCCGTGCATCGCAACAAGAATGTCACCTGGCATGATTCCCTCTTCTTCGGCAGGGCTGTCAGAGCGAATGGATTTGACTTTGAGCCCACGTTTGTAGTTGGGATGCTGATCCACCATCTGCGAAGCAGGAATCGGTTCAAGTTTTAACCCCAAAGGGAGCCAGGCGATTGAATTGGGAGCAGATGACTTGTTTGATTTTTCAAGACTGACGATAAAGTTCTTGGTTTTACCATCCTGAACGGCAGTAACTTTGACTGACTTGTCCTCGGCCGCAAAAAGTAACGCTGTTTGAAAATCCAATTCCAGCGCGACTTCTTCTCCGTTAATTCTGGTGATGGTATCACCGCTCTTCAGGCCTGCTTTTTCGGCAGGGCTTTTCGGGATGATCGCGTTGACGATTAGACTTGGTGAGTTGTTTTCGTAAACGGTCTGAGTCGAAATGCCGTGATATAGATCACCGGGCACAATTTGACTCATCAATTCAGCAGCGATGTCGATGGCATCATTAACCGGGATTGCAAATGCGATTCCCTGTGCACCGATGCGTACGGCAACGTTGATTCCAATCATGTCGCCGTTGATGTTTAGTAGCGGGCCACCGGAGTTTCCTGGGTTGATCGCGGCGTCCGTCTGAATCAGATTACGGTAAATTTGATCATCATTTACCTGGACGGTTCTTCGCAGGGAACTGATGATTCCGAGCGTTACTGTATGTTCATAACCGTAAGCATTGCCGACTGCGATGACCTGCTCTGCCAACATTAAATCTGACGAGCTTCCGATCGTGATGGGGGGAAGAGGATTCTTCGTTTGGATTTTTAGGATGGCTAGATCGGTTTCCGGATCGTGAGCTAGAAGCGTGGCAGTTGTTTTTTCTCGCTGAGCGGTGGTGACCTCAATCGTTTTGACGCCTTCGACAACGTGGTAGTTCGTTAACACATAACCGCGTGAATCAATGACAACGCCAGTACCCATCCCGTTTACCTGCTTGGTATCTTGGGAAGACCCGTTGGCGGGGTCGACGGGAACGGTTTTACGTCCTCGTAAGTTGACGACTGAGTTTCTACAATTTTGGACGGCGTTTACCAAAGGCGAGTTTCGGTTCGCTGTCACGTCGGCACGCTCGTCTGCTGATGAGGCGCAAGGCAAGTTGATTGAAACGACAATCAAACTGACTAGCATCAACAGATGCGTATGGTTGGGTCGAAATTGCATAAAGCTAGGTGCTTCCTGATGGGCCTTCAGCGCGTTGATTGACCATGCGGGATAGGTCGCTCGTCGCGGCATCTCTTACAATGCTTTAAATCGGACCGATGAGAGCATCCCGTTAAGACGTTAAAGCTTGCCGGCAAAGCTTACCAAGCTTGTCATCATTCTCGCGTTGAATGGCTTTCAGGGGCAATTTCTCGGCAAAATTTTAGCGAGTGCTTCAACAATGGCTAAAGTCTCACTAGTTTTGAGCTTCCTGAGTGTCGGTTCTGCCTCCAGTGTTCGGCGTTAGTGGGG
>Ga0315320_10003976_pt1 | contig 12098 bp, 10 predicted proteins | sample M140m21515metaG_FD_203458 | JGI IMG/M metagenome (GOLD analysis project Ga0315320, IMG submission 203458) | Ammonia-oxidizing marine archaeal communities from Monterey Bay, California, United States - M1 40m 21515 | ecosystem: Environmental > Aquatic > Marine > Coastal | place: USA: California...
GAAGTCTATATTGATCTAAACCATGGCTTGAAGCTTCAATAATTACATTATCTATTTTATTTTTTTTTAGAATTTGTAAATATTTATGAATAGATATTGTATCAGGTGAAGTAAGCCCTGTATTTATAATCTTATTGCTATATTTAATTCCAAGAGTTCCTATTGATGCAGCAGGAATGTTATTTAAAGTCAAAAGTTGATAAAATAAATCAGCAACTGATGTTTTGCCATTGGTGCCTGTGACTGCGATTATATTCTTAGGTTTTAATTTATAAAATTTTGAACAAACTTCACTTAAAAAACTCCTAACGTTTTTTTTTTTTAATATAATTGTTTTCTTATTATTAATTTTTTTCTTATAATTTATACTTTTGGAACATACGATTACAGAAGCTCCTTTAACGATTGCTTCTTTAATAAATTTTTCTCCATTTTTATTATTTCCTTTAATAGCAAAAAAAATATAACCACTTTTAACATCTTTACTATTAGTAGAGAGTCCTATAATAAAAATATTATTTTTTTTTTCTGGAATATTATTTATTAATTTTTTCAGCAACATGTTGATTGGTAAACTCTTCATTATTTATGGCTAAAATTGGTCCTATTTTCTGTATTATTTTGCCTGCAACATAAACTGAATTCCAGCCAGATGTATTATAAGGAGCTTTAGTCTTAATACCTCTATATTCGTAGAGTAAATCTTTATTAATCTTAGGATTTTCTAACATAACAAATAAAGTATAATTTGGTTTGTTTGTGGGAAATATAGAAATAAAAGAATTTATCCTAGATTTTTTATTGCCGTATCCCTCTGCAGTGCCTGTTTTTCCTCCAATATAATATCCATTTTTATCTGCAAAATATGCCGTACCATTTTTACTGCTAACCACTTTCCTTAAAATATTATTGATTGTTTTACTTGTATCAGGTGAAATCAAAGAAAATTTTTTTAACTTTTTCTTCTTATCTTTAACTAAACTTGGTTTAATTATTTCTCCACCATTGACTAAAGCTGAATATACAGAAGCCGCTTGTAGAGGTGTAGTTGTTATACCGTGACCATAAGATACTGTTTCTAATTTACATTTATTCCATTTAACTTTATGTGGCACACCAACTTCTTCTATTTCAAGATCTGTACTTTTTAATATTTTTGAGTCTTCTATAAATTTTTTAAATTTTTGTTCGCCTATTTTTCTAGCTAAAATTACTGAACCAACGTTGGAAGATCGTATTAAAATTTCTTCTACAGATAAATTTTTTGGATGTTCTTTCATGTCAGATATTTTATGAATTGAACATTTTATACTTCTTGGTATATCTTGAATAATTGTCTTTGACGTAACTAAATTATTTTCTAAAGCTAAAGCAATTGTGAAAGTTTTAAATATTGAGCCTAATTCGTACACTCCTTTAGTAATTTTGTTTGTGTATTGCTTATCCTTGACTGACAATCTTTTGTTTATGTTAAAATTTGGCAACGAAACTAAAGACAGAATTTCACCATTATTTACATTCATTAGTAAAGCACCTCCACCAGTAGCACTAAAAGTTTTGATAGCTTGGTTTAATTCTTTGCTAATTATATATTGAATATTTGTATCTAAAGTTAATCTAAGTGGCTTATTTATAAGTTTTTTATTTTTTAATTCTTTATCAAAATATTTTTCTATACCTGATATGCCGTAATTATCGTAATCAACTTGACCCACTACGTCATGATTAAATAAATTTCCATGTGCATGCATTCTGGTTTGAAAATTTTCAAACTTAATACCTTTTTCACCTAGAGCCCAGAATTTTTCTCTTTCGAACTGATCGATTCTTTTTTTTAAATAAAAATATTTACCTTCACTTAGTTTTTTTTCAATTTCATTAATTTTAAGTTCCGGAAAGTTTAATCTTAATTTAATCAAGAAGTTTTTTTTATTTTTAATTAACTTTGGGATAACAGCTACATGACCAGAGTTTGCATTTCTAGATATCAAAACACCATTGCGGTCAATTATATCTCTTCTTATTAAGGTAAATTTTAAAGAGTTTGTTTTTTGATTAAACGTCGATGACTTACTTAAAGATAAATGTGTAATTTTTATAGTAAATATTAAAACCAATGACAGAAAAAAAAAGAAAATTAAATATATTCTATCTTGAAGATCATTTTTTTTTTTAAAAAATTTTTTTTGTTTGTTAGTTTCTAAATAATCTTCAAAATAAAAACTAACTTGGTTTATATCTTTAATTTTTTTCTGCTTTTTTTTCATTTTTAATTTTATTTTCAAGTAGAGAAATTTTTCTTTTTATGTTAGTAAAATTAGTCAAACTTAAAAATATTTTTGAATTTTCAATAGGTGAGTAATTATTTAGACCTATTATTTTTATTTTTTTTTCTAACTCCGCTGGTGAAGTTAAGAAATAAAAATCCAACTGAGACTCATTTATATCTTGTTCTTTTAAATTAATTTCTTTATTAAGTTTAATTAATTCCTTTTCAAGAATTCTAGTTTGATTTTTTATTATTGATGTAATTATTAGTAATATTAAAACTAAAGTTGTTGATATAATATATTTTAATCTAAACATTAATTGCCTCCAAATTTAAATAATTTTTAAATTTTTCAATTAATTCGTGAGGATAAGAAAATTTATTTTTTGATCTAATAGCGTATCTTAATTTTGCTGATCTTGATCTATTGTTTTTAGTAATTTCTTTTATTGTAGGTTTAAAAACTTTTTTTTTATATTCATCAAAAAGAGCTGTTAGACTTTCATCTTTTTCAGGAAGATATCTTGATGGCTTTGATTTATTTGTTGAAAAATTACTGAAAAAATATTTTACAATTTTATCTTCGATTGAATGAAAGCTTACTATTAAAATTTTGCCACCTGGTTTTAAAATTTTAGTAGCATTAATAATTCCATTAATAAGTTCCGTAATTTCCTTATTAACAAAAATTCTTAAAGCTTGAAAAGTTTTTGTACTAGGATTGATTTTAGATGCATAATTTTTTTTTTTACTTTTTTCAATAATATCAACTAACTCTTTAACCTTCGTAATTTTTTTTTTATTTCTAAATTTTACTATATTTTTAGCAATTCTACCGGCTTCCTTTTCTTCACCAAAGATTTTAATGACCAATTTTAATTCTAGCTCGCTTAAATTATTAATAACGTCTTGAGCTGAAATTTTGTTTAAACCCATTGACATATCTAGTTTTTCGTTAGATTTAAAAGAAAAACCTCTTTTGAAATCATTTAATTGAATAGATGATAAACCAAGATCAAATATAATAACATCAACAAAACCCTCGGTAACATTTTCTAATTTGCTAAAAGTGGTTTGGTAAAATTTAAATCTTTTTGGAAATTTTTTTTCTAATTTTTTACCTATTTCTTTTACTTCGCTATCTCTATCTAAGCCTTTAACTATTGTTTTAGAAAATTTAAGTAATTGTTTTGAATAACCGCCACCACCAAAAGTACAGTCAATATATACACCGCCATTTAAAGGTGATGAAATTTTAATTACTTCATTCAACATTACTGGAATGTGAGGTGATTCCAGTGATGAGATATGATTGTTCATGTATATTTTTTTGAATCATTAAAATTTTTGTTTTCTTAAAAATGCAGGAATTTCAAAATCTTCCTCCTCATTTATATCTTGATCAAATAATTCTTCTGACTCTCTTTCAATTGACTCGTTATCATCTAAATCAACATTTTCCTTTGATTCTTGTTCTTCAGAGAATAATTTTGGTGTGTACTCTTCAATAATTTGATCCGAAGTCACGGGACTTTTATTAACATCTGTTTGAGCATCGTTAATAGTATTTTCCATGTAGCCTGCACTTTCCATAGAAACGCCTGATGGAATATTGCTTAACTCCTCTTCATTTGCAAATATATTTTCTGAATGCTGATCATCTAAAGTATTTTCAAAATTAATCTTTGTATTTAACTCTTCATTTACTTCATAACTTTGATCTAATTTTAGTGCTGTTGCACCTTCTATGGAGCCGATGTTATTTCCATCCGTTCTAGTGTTATGAGAAAATAGACTGTCCGAATAACCTGTATTCCTATTTTGTATTCTTGATACCATATTTAATACAGTATTATTTTCAGATTTATGTCCGTCTAATGATGTTGCAACTATTGATACTCTAATCTTTCCGTTCATATTTTCGTCTTTAATTGCACCAAATATTAATTCTGCCTCAGGATCTACTTCGGCTCTTATTTTATTCACTGCTTGGTCTACTTCAAACAATGTTAAATCTTTACCTCCAGTGATATTTATTAATAGTCCTTTTGCACCTTGAAGAGAATATTCGTCTATTAATGGGTTGTTTAAAGCCATCTCTGTCGCTACCATAGCCCTATTTTCTCCCTCAGCTTCTCCTGTTCCCATCATAGCCTTACCCATTGAGCTCATTACAGTTTCTACATCTGCAAAATCTAAATTAATCATTCCTGGTCTAACCATTAAATCAGTAACGCTTTGAACACCATGTTTTAAAACATTATTCGACAAATTAAATGACTCCTCGAACGTAGTTGTCTCACTAGCAATTTTAAAGAGGTTCTGATTTGGAACTACTATAACTGTGTCCAGATGTTTTTTAAATTCTTCTAAACCTTCAACTGCTCTTCTCATTCTTTTAGGGCCTTCGTAAGAAAATGGTAGAGTTGTTACTCCAACAGTTAAAATATTCAATTCTCTAGCAGCTTTGGCAATTACATGAGATGCCCCTGTTCCAGTTCCTCCACCCATTCCAGATGTAATAAAAACCATGTTCGCACCTTGTATATAATTCATAATTTCATTAAGAGACTCATCGGCAGCAGCTTGACCAATGTCATTTTTAGCTCCGGCTCCTAATCCTTTTGTTAAATTCATTCCAATTTGAATTTTTGCATGAGCTTTGCTCATTTTTAAATCCTGAGCATCTGTATTGACAGCTACAAATTCTACACCTTCCATACCAGACTCAATCATTGCATTAATTGCATTGCCACCAGCACCCCCAACACCTAAAACAAGTATTCTAGGTTTTAATTCTTTTAATTCTCCTCCTCTGATATTTATACTCATGACAGCTCCCCCTTTTGTTTATTTTCCCATTTTAAATTAGATCTATTTTGATATGCTTTTTTTCTAGCTACAATTTTAAATTTTTCAAAATGCTTTGGTTCCCATATTTGAAATGTCTTTCCAAGACCTACAAACAAGATATTAGTTTTAATCATTGCATGTTTTAGTAATTTTTCTGAGAGCGAAATTCTTCCTTCTGTATCAAACTGTAAATTTTCACTTTCCGATAAAATTGAAGTTGCAAAAAAATCTCTTTTTTCTTCAAATGGGTTTAAAGAGTCTATTGTATTTGAAAGTTTTTCTATTCTATCTTGAGAACAAGCTTCTAAAGCTGAGTGGTTAAATGATGGGTAGCTTATAAAGCCATTGTAACCCATTGAACTTAGATGGGATCTAAAGGTAGCTGGCACGGAAACCCGTCCTTTCTTGTCTATTCTGTTTTCGTAACTTGATAAAAACATATTTTTTCAAAAATTTAATAACTTCTATTTTATTCAATGTACCCTCCATTATGGGATTATTTGGGATAGTATGGGTTTTTACAAATTAGTCAATAAGTTTGTATTTCTTTTAAAAGTACAAAAGAAGAACATTTACAATAGAAGTTATTTGCTAGATAATCTGTAAGCCGGGTTCTGTCATTGAAGATGTTATTTCTCTAGGCTTAAATTCACACTTAAGCTCAAGCGGTTAACCCAGAAGACTAACTAAAGACGGCTTTTAGTGCTATCGCACAATGTCTTCTCTATTTAACCTTGCTCCCAGTGGGGTTTGCCATGCGTTTTTTGTTACCAAAAAACCGGTGAGCTCTTACCTCGCCGTTTCACCCTTGCCTTGATAAGGCGGTTTATTTTCTGTGGCACTATCCCTGAAGTCACCCTCGCCAGTTATTAACTGGCACTGTGTCTTTATGGAGCCCGGACTTTCCTCTGTTAGCAAAACTAACAGCAACAATCCAATTATCTAGCAGACATTATTTATTTGATTAAAGCTAATTGATCAAGTTATTTAGAAGAATTGACTAGAAATTGGCTTATTTTATAGGTTTTTTTATCTATTTTACCTGAAACATTGTTTGGAAGGTAATGCTGCTGAAATGACTTTATAATAAATTTGTCTTTTTTTCTTCTTTTGAAAACATGAAAGTATCTATAGCCTATTATAAATAAATTATTAAAAAATAAATTTTTTATTCCTTTTTTGTTGGTCAATTCCAATTTTTTTTTATCATTCTCATACCATCGTCCAAGTTTAAATTTACTTAATTTTTTCCAAGGAAACTTTTCTCCAGGATCTAATTTTCTTAATGGAGCAATATCTGAATGACCTAAAAAATTTTCTTTTTTTATCATGTATTTTTTTTTTAAAAATTTACATAAACTGATTAAGCTTGTTATTTGATTTTTGCTAAAATTTTGGTACCCAAATTCATGTCCTTTGTTAACGAGTTCAATGCCTAAAGAGCTATCGTTTAAATTGTTGAAATTTTTCCATTTTGATTTTCCTGCATGCCAAGCCACTTTATTTTCTTTAACCATCTGAGTGATTTCACCTTTTCTATTAATTAAATAGTGGCAGCTTACTTTTGCCTTGCTATTTTTTAGCCTTTTTATTGATGCAATTTCAGATTGCATTCCTGTATAGTGGATAATTACGAATTTTATCCTAGTTTTTTGCCTTGTTTTGTTTGAATAATTTGGTGAAGGGTTTCTTTTAATTTTCATAACAATTGTATAAAATAACACTTAAATAAATTTTAAGCTAAGTTTAATATGGAATATAAATAAAATGTATATATATAACGTTATTATGATGAAATACTTAAGTTTTAAAAAAATCTTTTACGCCTTTTTAATCACTGGTCTCTTAATCTCCAGCGCAAAAGCTACAGAAGAGTGTTTTGAAAATACTAGCAGAGCTGTATTCAATTTTAATATGGCTTTTGATGATGCTATTTTAGAACCAATTGCTAAGGGTTATAATAAGTTACCAAATCCAATTAAAATCGGCACTAGTAATTTTACATCAAATATTGGAACGCTTTTATCTATCCCAAATAATATATTGCAAGGTAATTTTAAGCAACTCGGGTATTCGGTTGGAAGCTTTGCGGTAAACACTTCAGTCGGAATTTTTGGTTTCTTGAACCCAGCAGAAAAAATGGGTTTGAGACCTCATAAAGAAGATGTCGGTCAAACACTAGGTTCTTATGGTGTAGGAACTGGCTGTTATTTTGTTCTTCCAATCCTTGGGCCTACCACAGCAAGAGATGTCGTAGGATTAATTGCTGATAGTTTTGTTGACCCTTTTGCCCACGTAACAATTAGAGAGCATGAACTGCTTGGTATTTCAGGCAATAAGTTGGATTACTTTACAGTGAGAGGAACTGGGGCAGTTGATTTTAGAGCAGATAATGACACTAATTTTGAAAGTTTGGAAAAAAACTCGATTGATTTATATTCTTCATTTAAAAGCATTTATCTACAAGATAGAGATAATAAAATTAAAAATTCCACCGATACTCAGGATGACTGGGGAAGTCTAGATAATTAGAATAAGAAATGAAAAGACATGGAATTTATATTATCTCATCATTATTTTTTTTTCAAAGCTACTTATTTGCTTATAGTTCAAATCCTGAAAAATTTATTTCAGAGCTAGTTAGTGAAGTTATAATCAAATTATCAGATAAAAATTTAAACAAAGTTGATAAAGCTGATTTCATTGAAAAAGTTGCACTCGAAAATGTTGATATTAATGCATTAGGTTTATACACTTTAGGTGAATTAAGAAAATCTTCTGATGAGCAAACTTTAAATAAATACCAACAAGCATTTGAAAAATATTTTTTAAAGAGCTTAATTTCAAGACTAACTGATTACTCGTCAAGTAAATTTGATATTCTTGATGCAGATAAAAAGAGTTCTAACTACACTATTGTAAGTTCTAAAATTACACCTAGCGACGGTGGTCCTGAGGTAAAAATTAATTGGAGAATTTATACCAAAAATCCTGACAAACCACTTATTAGAGACTTGATAGTTGAGGGACTTAGTTTAGCCAGAACGCAAAAAGAGGAATTTGCATCTATACTAAGTTCAAATAACAACGATATAAATATTCTTATAAAAAAACTAATTGAGTTCGCTGAAAATTAATTTGGTGGGCCCACCAGGACTCGAACCTGGGACCAATACATTATGAGTGTACTGCTCTAACCAACTGAGCTACAGGCCCTTAAGAACCTTTCTTATATCACAAATAATTATTTTTCTAAGAAACTTTTTAATTGTTTCGATCTGCTTGGATGCTTGAGTTTTCTCAGCGCTTTAGCTTCTATTTGCCTTATCCTCTCTCTGGTAACTGAAAACTGTAAACCTACTTCTTCTAAAGTATGGTCTGTATTCATACCTATTCCAAATCTCATTCTTAGCACTCTTTCCTCCCTAGGTGTCAAAGAAGCTAAAATTTTAGTAGTTGATTCACTTAAATTAGATTGGATTGCCGTGTCTAAAGGTTGCAGAGCATTTTTATCCTCTATAAAATCTCCTAGACTGCTATCTTCTTCATCTCCAACTGGAGTTTCAAGTGAGACTGGTTCTTTAGCAATTTTTAATACTTTTCTGACTTTTTCTAAAGGCATCGCTAATTTTTTTGCTAACTCTTCTGGTGTTGGCTCTCTACCAAATTCGCTCATGATCTGACGTTGTGTTCTTACAATTTTATTTATAGTTTCAATCATATGAACTGGTATTCTAATAGTTCGGGCTTGATCAGCTATAGATCTTGTTATTGCCTGCCTAATCCACCAAGTGGCATAAGTAGAAAATTTATATCCTCTTCTGTACTCAAATTTATCAACAGCTTTCATCAGACCTATATTGCCCTCTTGAATTAAATCTAAAAACTGAAGACCTCTGTTTGTGTACTTTTTTGCTATTGAAATTACTAATCTTAAGTTAGCTTCAACCATTTCTTTTTTAGCAACCCTAGACTCCCTTTCACCTTTTTGAATTCTGCTTACCAACTTTTTAAATTCACCAACAGATAGGCCAATTTTTTTACTGAATTCTACTAATCTATCTCTTATTTCCGCAAAATCTTTTTTAAATTTTTTGAAAAATGCTTTCCAAATTATATTTTCTTTTAAAAAGGATTCAAATTTTGGATTAATTTCATTTCCTATATAATATTTTAAAAATTCTTCTCGAGAAATTTTATTATCCATCGCTAGCCTCAATAAAACACCCTCTAAAGATACAATTTTTTTATTCTCTTTGTAGTGAGACTGAACTAACTCCTCAACTACATAAGGAGCAAGTTGTAAATTTTTAAAATTATCTACCAAAACTTCTTGGATTTTTTTAAAGTTTTTATTTTTAGAAACAGATAATTCTTTAGAGTTTAGCAAACACTCTAATTTTTCAACTTGGTATTTTTGAAGTTTTGCATAATTTTTGTTTAATGATTCTAAAATATTTATTATTTTTGGCTTAATTTCTTCCTCCATTTTAGCAAGAGAAACATTGAATTCGTCATCTTCGCTTGATGAACTCTCATCTTTCTTATTGACATCATCTACTTTTTTATCTTTATTATTTTTTTTAACTTTATCTTTTTTATTAATCTTTAAATCATCGTCATCATCTAAAGCTTCAAAATCTTCATAAGTAGAGTCAATGTCAATAATTTCTCTTACTAACATTTGTTGACTTTCTATTTGTTCCTTCCACTCAAATATTTTTTTTCCTACTATCGGACTTTGAGTAAGAGCATTGATCATAACATCTTTTCCTGCTTCAATTCTCTTAGCTATTGCAATTTCTCCTTCTCTAGAAAGAAGTTCGACGCCACCCATTTCTCTAAGGTACATTCTGATTGGATCATCACTTTTATCTGTTGTTTTTTCCTCACCAGAAGTTGATGTTTCTTTTTTCTTGTTAGACTGATATTGAGATTTTTTTTCTACAAGTGTTACCTTTTCATCAACTAAAATAATAAAAGCACGTTCAATATTTTCATATGTGCTGTTTCTTTTTCCTAAGGATTTTCCAAGTTCTTCATATGTAATGAATCCCCTGTGTTTGCCTTTATCTAAAATTCTTTCAAAAGATTTTGTAATTAATTTTTCAGACATAAATGAATAGTGGAATATATATAATGTTTGATTAAAAAAAATCTATCTTTTTTTAATCCCTATTTAGCTGGCTTTTAAGCTTAATTAATTCCGAATACGAGTTTTCATCAAGGTTGTTAATCAGTTCCTTTTCTAAAGATTCTATTTTTTTCAAATTACCTTGTTCTTTAAAATCAAGAATTAGCCCATCAAGTAAATCAAGGATATCTTGATTATTTTTATCTTTAGTTGTTATTTGAATATTAGAATTTTCTTCAATTTCTTCTGAAAGATCTTGATATTCTTTTCTAATCTTTTCTAAAGCATTATCATTTTTACTATTACTATTAGAAAGTGCAGTAATGATAGTGTTTTTTAAACTTTCATTTTTTTCAGAAATAAACTCAATTTCTGAAAGCTCCTCTAACTTCTTAGAAGCTATCTCAAAATAATTTAAAACTATAAATAAAATAGAAAATTCAATAATTTGAGTTTTAGAAAGATTTTTTCTTTTTTGATGCAAGATTTTTGTTTCTTTTAGTATTTGATAATCTTTTTTTTTATTAAATTTATTGTAATTATAGCTTTGTTTATATGTTTGTATTGGGGTCAATTTTTTAATTTTTTCTAAAAAATCTTCAAGCACATATTTTTTTAAAGTTTCATCTTGAATAGAGTAAGATAATTTTTTTATCTCTTTCTCAAATTTGGAAACCTCAAAAGGATTATTTTGATCTATTTTATTTAAATGATAGTTCCAAATATAAGTTTGTATTATTTGCTTGTCTTTTAATAAACTTACAAAGCCATCTTTTCCATTTTGTTTTATAAAATCGTCTGGATCTTTTCCTTCTGGCATAATTGAAAAGTAAATTTTATTTTTTTCATTTATTATTGGAAATAATTTTTCTGCAATTCTTAAAGCTGCTTTTTGACCGCTCTCATCACCATCCAAACAAATTATTGGATTAGAAAAAAATTTCCAAATTAAATCAATTTGTCTTTCGGTAAGAGCTGTACCAGAGTTTGATATAACATTTTTTACCCCTGCCGAATAAACACTTACAACATCCATGTAGCCTTCAACAATTATTACTTCATCTGTTTCGGCACGAGAATCTTTAGCTTTATCTAAATTAAAAATCATATTACCTTTTTTATAAAATTCAGTTTCAGGTGAATTGATATATTTTGCTAATTTACTCTCATGAATAATTCGCCCACCAAATGCAATTGCATCACCGCTAATATTATTTACTGGAAAAATAATTCTAGAATTAAATCTATCAATATTTTTTCCTATTTTATCATTTTTATAATATAGGCCAGTTGACGCTATGTCTTCTTCAGTATAGTTTTTTGAGAGATCATCGTAAAAATTATTTTTCCAAGGTACGTATCCGAGTTGAAATTCTTTTATTACATTTGTATTCAATCCTCTTTTTAAAAGATAGTCTAAAGCATCTTTGTTGTTTTCTAGGAATAATTGTTGATGAAAATATTTAGAATAATCTTTAAATATATTTTTATAATTTTGAAATCTTAGATCTTTTTTTTTATCAAAATTTGAAAACCTATAAGGCTGCATACCAGCTTCTGCAGCTAAAGTTCTGACTGCTTCACCAAAACCAATTGATTTAGTTTTCATTAAAAAATCAAAAATATTTCCGTGTTCATTAGAACTAAAACAATGATAAAATTCTTTCTCATCACTAACTGTAAATGATGGGCTTTTTTCATTTTTAAAAGGAGAAAGACCAATAAATTCTTTGCCTCTTTTTTTTAGTTGAACAGATTTACCTACTACTTGTGAAACTTTTAATCTTAATTTAATTTCATCAAGATATTCTTTAGGATACTTCATTTAATTCAAAAGTTCTT
>Ga0315320_10003978_pt1 | contig 12094 bp, 18 predicted proteins | sample M140m21515metaG_FD_203458 | JGI IMG/M metagenome (GOLD analysis project Ga0315320, IMG submission 203458) | Ammonia-oxidizing marine archaeal communities from Monterey Bay, California, United States - M1 40m 21515 | ecosystem: Environmental > Aquatic > Marine > Coastal | place: USA: California...
TGAAGGATTTATATTATCTTTAAAAAAAAATTATTCATGAATATATTTTCTAATCATCCAACAGAAGTTTTAATATTATTATTTTTAATTGTAACTTTTTTACAATCAGGAGTTGACAAACTTTTAGACTGGAATGGTAATTTATCATTTATTAAAAGTCATTTTAAAAATTCTCCATTAAAAAATTCAGTACCAATATTATTGGGAATTATTTTAATCACGGAAATCTTAGCTAGTGTATTAATGATTATAGGGGTTTATCAATTATATACCTCTGAATTAAAAGAAATGGCAATTTTGGGAGTAGAGCTTTCGGCGCTAAGTTTAATCTTTTTATTGGTGGGTCAACGTCTAGCTAAAGATTACGCAGGAGCAATGACTCTTGCGGTATATTTTATAATAACGATAATAGGATTAACCTTATTAGTTAATTAAAAGGAAGTATAGCGACTGTTCCAAATAGTTTCATTAAAATTCTTTCCAACTAAAAAGAATAAATAAAAGAAAATAAATACAAATGACTTTACAGCAAACAAAAACAATGTAAAGAGTTCTCCGTCTGTCATACTTTGAAAAATCATTTTCCCAACAGCAGTAAATAAAACGCTAATGATGATGGAAAAAATCAAAAGGTTATTTAAATTTTTAAAAGGCAATACAAGTAGCTTTCTAAACTTATTCATTTCATTTCCCCATTTATGAATTAAGTAATAATAGCCATTACCAATAGGGACAAATAAAAGTGGATCATCTGGACTACGTAATTTAAAAAGTTTAGATGGAGCAATAATTTTGTAGTTTTTTAAAATCGTATTGTGATCGTTTTCAATATAAGAAATAATATGATTAAGATCATCAGGATACTCTCCTTTAAAATAATTAGTGTCTAAAAAGCGAAGTCTATAATCAACGCAGATTTTTTCAATGGTCTTCTCGTGAAAAATTTTATTTGAATCCATTTTTTCAAAATTCAGACTATTAAAACTATTGTCGTTTATTGAACTTAAAGAATTTTTGAATTTTAAAAAATTTGAATCATTCTCAGCCCAGATTTTTTTTAATACTTCGCGTAGCTTATTTGAATCGGTATTTTTGGACCTTTCTTTAAGCAACTCTTGATGGATATTTAATCTTTGCATAAAAAATTAAAAAAAGCAAATTTAGAAAATAAATATTGTGTTAAGTGTTAAAAATAAAATAAAATTTAAGTATAAATAAGGATTTCAGTATTGGTTCTCTATTTTTGTAAGATATTATTTAGAAAACTAATAAAACATGAGAAATCTAATTATAATTGGACATCCTGATTTAGAATCATTTTGCTACAATGGAATATTTAAAACTATAAAAGAAGAATTGACCAAAAATAATAATGAAGAAATAGAAATTATAGATTTATATCGTGATGACTTTACTCGACCTAGAACTAATTTGATTAAAAAATATCAAGATTTCGTGACATGGTCAGAAAGGCTGTATTTTGTTTCACCTGTATGGTGGTTTAGATTAACTCCAAGAATGGAAATCTTTTTTGATGAGGTTTTTGAGCCCGGATTTGCATACAAATTTGTTAATATTACTAAGCTTTATGCATATCCAAAACCTTTTTTAAGCGATAAAATTGTTAGAACTTATGTAACACACGGTGCTCCTGCACTCCCTGTAATTACTCTTTATTTAAATTCTGTAAAATTGAGATTAGTCATGGGGGTTTATTCTTTTGTTTTTGGATGGAGTTTATCTCTATTCACTAAAACCAAACAATTTTGGTCTGTTCCTTTTGTCTCAGATAAAAAAAGAGAAAAATACTTGAATAGAGTCAGAAGTGATATTAAAAAAGACCTTAAATGATACTATTAATTATTTGCCAGATAATTTAGATGTAAATATTGTCTCCAAATTTTTTTTAATTAAACTAGATGTGAATTTAAAGTAATTGTACAATTCAAAAGCCCCGAAATTGGACAAGTTCTTTTAGCCTCTTCTGCCAAATCTAAAAACTTTTGTTCACTAATATCAGGAATTTTTGCATAAAGTTTTAGATCGATTATGTTAATCTCACCATCCACAAAGCTTAATAATGCTTCAGTGCTTAATTCTTCAGGGTAAAAATTGGCATCGTTCAATACAAAACTTAACTTCATGTTAAAACATCCCGCAAGAGAAGCTGCTATAAGCTCTTCTGGGTTAGTTCCCAAATGACCATCATCATTTTTAAAACGTGTCTTAAAGCTGTATGGCATATTGTTAAAAGCACCACTTTGAACAGTTAAAAGTCCTTTGCCGTCAATACCATTACCCGTCCAGGTTGCGTTTACTTTTCTTTTCATTTTTGATTTTTTTTTAAAATTACTAAATTAATTTAAATAGGGATTATAGTTCAATATTTTAATTATATTGTAAGTAAAATTTAATGATAAAAATTAAATCGTTTCCTGTGATTTTTAGATTGTTTATAAGTTAAATTATTTTTTATATATGTTTGATTTTTTTTGGAAAAGCATTGATTGGTTAGTATCCATTGGCATGGTTGGTTTGAGTTGTATTTGGATCTCTAAGGGATTTAATATTGGGTACTTTGTATTGTTAGGGAGTATTTTAATTCTTGCAATAAAAATTAGATCTTGGGTTAAACAAAAAAGTAGTAAATAATTATTGTCTAATTTACTTATATCCTAAAGGGTTCTTGTTTCCCAATTTATTGTGAACTAGTTTATAACATAATATTTCTACAGATAAAAAATCGTTAAATACAGTTCCTGTCCATCAAAAACATTATAATTATGGGTAATTGGCCTTACAATATTCGTAATATATTTAGGCCACTTTATGTGAGTTTACGTAGAGTTTTAATATCTTGTTTAAAAACATTAATTTTAAATATTATAAAATAACAAATATGAAAAAATCAATTTGCCCTATCGCTATTTTTGTGATAACATTAATTAGCACATTGCAACTAACTGCACAAGATTTTAAAGGCTTAGATAAAAGTCCAATGGACATGGTATCATTCCCTAGTAGCTACAAAATTTCTGAGAAGGTTGTAAAAGTAATATACAGTCGACCACAATTAAAAGGAAGAAGTTTATTGAAATTAGCACCGGCAGACAAAATTTGGAGAACAGGGGCAAATGAGGCGGTTGAAATCACATTTTATAAAGATGTTATTTTTGGAGGTAAAGAATTGGAAGCAGGAACATATTCTCTATTTACAATTCCTTCATTAAATGATGATTGGACGATAATTATTAACAAAGAAACAAATCTTTGGGGTTCATATTATTATAATCAAGACCTTGATGTTGTTCGTGTTTTTGGTAAAACTTCAAAAGTAGAGAGAAGTATTGAGGCATTTTCAATGATGTTTGATAAGGATATGACATTAAAGATGGGGTGGGGAAATACTATTATTTCTGTGAATATAAAGTAAAACTTATTTTATATTTTTTGTTTTCAACAACCCCCAATTTGTAACATTTAGATTTTACTTAAATTATCCTGGTTACTTGAACAAATAATTTTTTTAGCTACTGACCGATAGGTTCAACTGAAAAAGAAATCAAAGAGTTGTACTTAGTTGTTAAGTTAAACTCAAGAGGGTTACAACATGTTTCACAGTCTTCAATAAAATTTTGGTTACTTATAGAATTGTCTATCATTTTTAATTGATTTACCCAGCAGTGCGGACAGTCAAAGTAATGTTCAATCATAAAATTAAATTTTTTCTTGCTACAAATATAAACTATCTGAAGAAGCTATGGTTTAATGCTTATATTATTTGCATTTAATTCTTCAAATATGGCATATTTATAAATCATAATCCCGGAAACAATTATAGTTGATATAAAATACGATAATCCACCAAAAAGTAATTCTTTAGCATCAGAACTGAAAGTTAGGAACTCGTTAAACTCTGACATTAGTGCAAGTAACATATAGAAGCTTATCATGACTAATATACTTGGAATTATAATTCCAACAATCCGATTTTTAAAAATAGTTTGAAGTATTAAGAATATTATTAAACCAATAGCAAAATAGTTAACTGCCAAGCCTGCTGAAAACCAATAAAAGACAACAGCGGCAATCAAAAGATATTCTGGTAATTGTAATATAACTGTCTTAATTCTTTCTTTCATATTCCCAATTTACAACTTTTAGTTTTTACTTAAACTGTCTGTAATTACTTACTTTAGATTGGTTTTTTTTAAATAAGTATATTTAAATATTAATTATGAGAAAAAGGCACGCATTAATTTCTTTATTATTATCTCTGTTTTTACAGAGCATAAGTAGCCAGTCGTTAAGGTCAATATTAAAGAAAAGCAATTCTGATATAATCCAAAGTGTTCTAAAAAACAATAGTAAGTATGAGGTTCAAATTCTGCTTACAGAAGTTCTAACTAACAACAAAAGAAACAGATTTAAAAAAAAACATTTTAATGTTAATTCAAAAAATTATTTTTATCCAGCAAGTACTGTTAAGTTACCAATAGCGCTATTAGTAATTGAAAAGATAAATGAAAACCCTAGAATTGACCTTAATACAAAGCTTTTAATTGAAGGTGATTCAATTTATACAAATTTAAGAAATGAAATAAGCACTCTAATTGCGGTTAGCAGCAATGAATCTTACAATAGATTGTTTGAGTTTTTAGGACAAGACTATATCAATCATAAATTAAAAGAAAAAGGGTTTAAAAATTTTAGAATATTTCACAGACTCTCTACATCAAACTCTGATGTTTTAGAAACTAAAGAATTATCTTTTTTTAAAAATGACAGTATTATTTTTTCTCAAAAAGGTTTAAAAAACAAACCTTTAAAAAGATTAAGGATAAATAAATTAAGCAAAGGGATTGGCTATATTGAAAATGAAAAACTAGTTTCTAAACCCATGAACTTTTCTAAAAAAAACTATTTTTCAATAAAAGACTTGAACAAATTAATATCTATTATTTTTTTTCCAAAGAAACACAAAACAAAAAAATTTAATTTAACCCCCCAACAGTTAGAGTTTATTAAAACCCAAATGTCTTCTACTCCTCAAGAATTGGGTTATGACAATAAAAAATATCCAGATAACTATGTTAAGTTTTTTCTTTTTGGCAATAAAAAATTATCAACGGATAACCTAACCATGTATAACAAAGTTGGAAACGCTTATGGATATTCAATTGATAACGCCTATATCTATTATAAAAAATCTAAAAAGCATTTTATTTTAACTGCTTGTATATACACTAATTCCAACAACATACTTAATGATGATATTTATGAGTACGAAGCAATAGGAATTCCGTTTTTAGCAGAAATAGCAAGAGAATTAATATATGAATAAGTTTAACCTATTTGCGTGGATTAGAAATAGGTGAATTAACAGAAGAAGGTATACCTATGGTTTAAGAATTAAAAACTCTCATAATTCCCTCATAAAGCATCATTCCAGAAACAGCAAGAACAGATACCGCAATAATTAACCTCTGCCATTTGGGTGATTTTCTCATGCAACCTATTTACAACATTTAGTTTATACTTAAACTATCTGTAATTACTTACTTTATCTCTTGAGCAACCACTTCAATTTTTTGTTTTACTTTCATTTCATAAGACTTGCAATCTATAATGCTTCCATGAACTCTTTTTGTAGGTGTGAACGAACAATCTCAGTTCTTTTTTTAGAAAAATCACGCAATACTTCTAATTCTTTTTTCCATTCTTCAATATTTTGGTATAAATAATCTGCTTCATTTTTCCAACGATTAATGTGTTGGGGAATTTCAGGGGAAATAATATCTGACAAGCTGTCTATTGTGTTTGTTACTCTTACACTTTGAAAAGTGACATTTAAATGTTCATCAAATTTACTGATAAAATTTTGTTTAAATTTTTTGTTCTCTAAAAATTTACGAAAGAAAAGCGTGCTCCACGGCTGATTGTGATTTGTTGTAGTGCTATCATTTAAAGCGAATCGTAATGTATTGTGATTCAAGCCACCAGGGTGACCCCATATTGGTGCAAACGCAAACCCTAAATCTGTGTCATGTAAAAACCATCGCCACTTACCATTCTTTGATTTCCAATATTTAATATTATTACCCGGCCAGTCTGTATTTGCAAAATAAATTTGAGAACAATAATAATCAATGAAATTATCTATATCAACTTGTTTCTCTATCCTTTTCCAATTCTCTTCGTTATTTAAATCATTATGTTTTATAAATTCAACAAGTTTTTTGTAATTTTCATTACTTCCTTCTATAAGTTTAGTGTTTTGCTCTAAAGCATCAATTTCTTTGACACCATGATGTCTAAAAAGATAATTTTTATTAAATTTTTCTCTAATATTATATATTCCCCAATATATACCATTTAAGTACAATATGGCAGGTTGATAAGCTTGTGTATCTATATTTGTATTATCAACCAGAGAATGCATTAATGCATCTCTTAAATGAGTTTCTCTCCAATCTTGGCCAGAAACACGTAGTCTCAAACTTTTATAATTTTTAAATGGTAAGTTTTTAAAAAATGGATAATTAAAGTTTTGTTTTGATGAGAGATTAAATGATTTTTGTGGTTGTTTCCTGCTTCCACCACCGCTTACATTCAATTTAGCTTCTTGAGATAATACTTTTTTATTATTTACAATGTAGGCTATATTTATATTTATTTTTTTTTTGGAAAAGTAGTTAGCTTTTATTCCTTGCCAATTCTTTGCTACCCCAATCCCTTTTGTATAAATACCTAAAGTATCATCAAATAATTCCAGACTATCGGCAATAATAGATATTACAGGAAGTTGATGTTTGTTTGTTCTAACTTTCTCATGAATTCTGTCGATAGGTGTGGAGCATGAAAGTGTAATATTAATAAAAGATAAAAGGACTAAATATTTCTTCATTGGTCAAAGATAAAATATGACTCCAATTATAAAAGTATATAATGCAGTTAAAAATCCAAAAAATGGAAAGTACCATAAAATATTACCAAAAGTTTTCATAAATCAAATTATTAAAATGATATTAAAAAGGAGTAATCTTTTTTCATACCCCAAATTTACAACATTTAGTTTTCACTTAAACTTTCTGAAATTCGTTTCTGTCTAACCAGTCTTGTAATTGCAGTTTATTGAACATCTTTTTATTTTCTTTTTTCATATATTTATTTTATGGACTTTGAATTTATCAGACCTAATAATCCAAGATTTGCTGCTCAATGCTTTTTAATATCATTACCAATCTTGCACTTTTTAAAGGATATGAAGGGGTATGAACAATTCATAATATATGCTGTAGCTATTATTATAGTTGAAGTATTCGTTCGTAAGTTTTTCCCAAACTATATTAAGTACTTTAATAAGTATAAAAAATACAAATAAGCAATGCCAGTATACCAAGTGTCTGGTACTTAAACTATCTGAAGAAGATATGCCTATTGTTTAGTGATTAGCCAAAAATTAAGCCACCACCAATTAAGGCTATAAGAACAATAATAATAAGAATCGTTATGTAATGTATAAAGCAACATACGATAAATCATAAACAACTTTTTCACTAACTTGTAGAAACATTAAACAACTAAAAAATGAGATATATAATACTTTCATTAATATTTACATTAACTTCTTATTCACAAAATGAAGATATTGTATTAAATGGTACCATAGGAACCGAAGGCAATCAAATTAAAAATGTAGGAGACCCAACTGATGCACAAGATGTGGTGACAAAAAGCTATTTAAATGCTATAATAGCGAATCTTCAAAGTCAGATAGATGATTTAACAACATCAGTTACAGATCAAGACGGGAATACCTATGATTACCTTACTTATGGTGATCAAGTATGGACGGTAGAAAATGCAAATATGGTAACTTACCGTGATGGGACACCTATTCCTCAGAAAACCTATGGACTTGGTACAGAATGGGAAAGTCTTAATACTGGGGCGTGGTGTTATATTAACAATGATCCTACAAAGGAAAGACTTTATAATTGGTATGCGGTTATGGGGATTCACGATACAGATCCAAATACACCTAATAAAGAATTTGCCCCTGAGGGATGGCACGTTCCAATCAATGAAGAGTGGCAAATCTTAGAAAACCACCTTATTAATAACGGATACAATTACGACGGAACAACAGAAGAAAATAAAATAGCCAAAGCAATGGCATCAACTAATGGTTGGAATAGTTCAGGCAATGGGGGTGTTCCTGGAAATAACCAAAGCACTAATAACAGTAGTGGTTTTAATGCCCTTCCTGTAGGTGGGCTTGGCAACCTTGGTCTTTCAAACCCTGAAGGTGCTATCTCTGTATTTTGGTGTTCGGATGTATATAACCGTTATCTTGGTTTTCAGCAAAACTTCCTTATGACAGGCATCAATCCAAGTTGGGAAGGTTTTTCAGTTAGATTTGTTAAGGATTAAAAGAAGAAAAACAAAAAATATAAGCCTTATGATTTCATTTCGATTCAAAGTATTCTTGTTTTTGCCCTTATCTTCGTACTTCATAACCCTAATATACTGATTTTAAAAAAACCAATCTAAAGGAACTAATTACCGATAGTTTAAGTAAAACTAAATTTATTTAATTGGAATTAACAATAATAATATTGGTTGTTATTGGGCTTAATGACGAACAAGTTATAAAGGAGTTAATTTTTAGCGCTTTTCAGAAATAACCCCTTTTTGCGTAATTCTTTAAAGTTATCGGGGCATTTTATGACTAACTTTACAATTAACACCCCCATCAATTGTTGAGCTCCATTTTCACTTTCAATGTCTAGGTTAAAATCATTAATAATATCATCAGCATAAGGCTCTGCAGATTGAGCAACACACAATGCAACCTTATATGGAATGTTCTTTTTTTTAACAGGCTTCTTTCGGTTAATTATACGTTCTTCAATACACAAACAAGCATCAAGAGCCATTTCGTCCATATAATCTTGCCCAAAAGACATTAAAGGAATAAACAATAAAAGGAGTAACAGTTTTTTCATACCCCAATTTACAACATTTAGTTTTTACTTAAACTATCTGTATTTACTTCCTTTAGATTGGTTTTTAATTTCTTATTATTTTCTGTAAATAAAAAAAGCTCTCCGAAAAGAGAGCTTAAATCATAAGAACAAATTTATTTACAGTTACATCCTATTATATACAATGACTTCTCCTTCAGCTGTTGTAATTTGTAAAACTTCATTATCATCTGAAAGTACATAATCAGCTGTATTTGTAATATTATCAACTAATGTTGTAATTGAAATTGTAGAAGAAGTAGAAGTCCAAGTTAAATCAGACTGGAAAGTTTCATCCCCCCAATCATTATAAACCGAGCCAGTTCCATCATTACTTAAAAGTAATGTTTGATCCGCCGAAGAACTTGGATCTTCAGAGTCAATAAAAGAACCAAACCAAGATCCAGATAAAGGAGAAATAACTGGTGTAGAATCATTATCGTCACCACCACAAGACAAAACGAATAAAGACAAAATAGTAATAAGAATATTTTTCATAATTTATTTTTTTTTACAATTTACAACATTTAGTTTTTACTTAAACTATCTGACGGTAGCTATGGTTTAGAAAGGTTGGTTTTAATAGTTCTTCTTACTGACCTACAAACAAAAACCCCAAATGTTCGCATAAAAAAAGTTGATGCTTTCATTTTAATCAAGCCCTTTTTTGGGCTATGTCGGTCTTCTTTTTCAAACTTTATGTAAAAGGCTATGACTCTATTTGCGTTAGATGTGATAAAAGGAATTGATACACTGGATTTTTCAATTATAGGCTTGTGTTTGTCAAAATCAAAATTGAAACTAAGTCTATCCCACAAATTATTTGCTTTTAATAAAACTTTTAGCTGTTCCAAGTCAGATGCTATTAATCTAAGCTTTTCAAAATCTCCATAAAATTTCATATCAACTTATTTATCCTTTTTCCAAATATATTTTCCAAACATTATAATCAATCCTATTAAAAGAAAAATACTTCCATTTGGATAACCATCAAAATCATAATCATTAGAAACATATCCATAAACAATCCAAATTAATCCTATACTTGCTGTTATAACCCCTTCGTTATTTTTAATACTTTTTTTCATTTTTTCTGTCTTGATTTCCACATATCATAACTTTAACTATACCAAAATTAGAGTTTAATAACGCTTCTGCAACCCATCAGCAGCTGCATATTCTTTGTTGAAATCTTCATCTGAGAAATAACCTTGGGCTCTGACAATTTTTCCATTTTCCCATTTATAATCAAAGTGGGCTCTAATCTCAAGTTCTTTGCCTGTAAAATTACCCGTTCCTTTCCATACAAACCAATAGTTAGTCCATACTCTCCCATCAGCAAAAGTATTGGTATGTACATATTCATCTGAAATTGAAATATTTGAAAAGACCCTATGTTCTTCTACCCATCCATTAATAAGGTTTTCTTTTCCAATTACTTCGTTACTATTAAACAAAAGACTAACAGAGTCAGAATAAACTTTTGAAGCATTTTCAAATTCGGCTTTTGTATAATCTTGAGCAATTTGAATTGTTAACTTGCTCAGTTCATCTTCATTCTGAATCGAACCGTAGCCCATTTCATTATTTGTACATGAACAAAAAATAAAGGCAGTAAATAATATTAAGAAATTTTTCATATTGAGTGTTTTTAAGTTTTTATATTTTTTTAATTTAATATTATAAATAAAAACATAGTATAAGTATCTGTTTTTATGTTTGTAATAAACAAATCAATGTTTTAGTTTTTACTTAAACTATCTGAAGAAGATATGCCTATGGTTAAATAAAAAAAGGAGGTAATAATTATACTACCTCCTTCGAAAATTTCTACTAAAATTTAATTAAAAACCACCATATTGTTTAAGGATTCTTAAACTATAATTTGTAAGTTCTTCTACTTTTCCTCTATTTTTAAAATACTCTGCCTGACCTTTAGATTTATTCTCTTCAATATATACTTTCCATAGCATTAAAGATTCTAAATTATCAGCACCGAAAGCAGCAAAATGAGTTGCTCCTCCAGGCGTTCCAACATCATATGTTCCAAACAACATTGCATTGCCTTCATAGTCCCAGACTTCTTTCATCGCTTTGGAATGTGCAGCAATAAGTTTTTCTGGTTCATAAACTTTAGCTTCATACAGCTGGAAATAGCCCTTACTAAAAGGGTCAACATCATTAGAAAGCGTAATTCTACCGGAATAGCTAGGACCTCTTTCGTCAACAAATTTAAGTCGATTAGTCCTAAATTGCTGCCAATCTTGACTAGTTTTTTGTCCATCAGCAACTCCAAATTTTCCAAGTTCACCAAATGTAACAACTCTATGAGTTCCTGAAACATCACCTCGTTGCATTCTTTCTAAATAAACTCCTCCAGACTTAAACTCTACTCCTTCGTAGAAAGAATCAAAAACATCAGCAAGGGATGATTCCATTCCAGGCTTAACATCAAAATAATAAACATTAAATGTGTTTGTTTGTGATATGGCCGTGTTAATAAACAAGCCAAATAATAAAAGTGTAAATAGTTTTTTCATTTTATAAAATTTTTGATTATTAATCCTAAAATTAAGAATCCTTAAAAAAACATATTATAAATATTTGCTTTTGATTTGTAATAAAAATGTTAATGTTTTAATTTTTACTTAAGCTTCTGTAGAAGATATGCCTATGGTTTAGGATTTATATATATATACAAAAATCAATGCACAAATTACCGCAAGTGAAATTATTGAAACTATATATACCCACCACATATTAGGCTTTTGTTTGTTTATCTCACCACTAATATTCCACGTGGTTATCCAAAATAAGAAAGAAATTTCCCCAAGTGGTTCAATATCTGTTTCGTTCCACTTGTATATAGCTGTAATAATCATTCCAACCATTCCGAGAAGAAAACCAACTGTTCCTAAATATTTTTTAACCATTTTTTTCATACCCCCAATTTACAACATTTAGTTTTTACTTAAACTATTTGAATAAGTTATGTCTTGAATTCTTTATCTTGAATAAAAATTTAAAACAATGAAAAAAATTTTTACACTTTTAGCATTAACTAT
>Ga0315320_10003979_pt1 | contig 12093 bp, 10 predicted proteins | sample M140m21515metaG_FD_203458 | JGI IMG/M metagenome (GOLD analysis project Ga0315320, IMG submission 203458) | Ammonia-oxidizing marine archaeal communities from Monterey Bay, California, United States - M1 40m 21515 | ecosystem: Environmental > Aquatic > Marine > Coastal | place: USA: California...
TTGCAGAGCAGCATTCGGTTCGCTACCCTAGGGGTAGGTAGGAGGACTCCATGTCCGGACCGTTGGCAGGCCATGCCAGCACAGTTGGCGTACAGTCGCGTGCGCCCTCGAGCGCGCAGCCGATCGCTGCGTCGAGTACGGTTTCGTTCAAGGCGAAGACGTCCGCCTCTGCTGCTCGTTTGGCGTCAGGCATTGATCAGGTGAGCATCACGCCGCCGCGTGTCGAGACGCCCAAGGGTTTGACGGCTTCGATGAACAATCAGATGTCGGGAGCCAGCATGGCGCCGGGCAAGAGCTTCTCACCACGGGCGACCGCTGATTACAGCAAGCTGGGTATCGAGCTCAAACGCCAGATGGTGCAATCGTACCCTAAGGCGTCGCCTGATCTGTCCGACACGGTAGTTCCTAAGCTTGAGAACATTCGCGGGCCGATGCCCTCTCCGAAAGTCAACAGCGCTGCCCTGCACGCCATGCGGGCGTCGAGTCCGCCCGATACCAGGGCGATCCACGGAAACCCTGAGGCGACGGTGAGTAAGCTGCGACCGATTCGGGACAGCTTGTCGATGCAAGTCGGGAATCTCAGCCCGGGTCAGGCGAGCGCTCTGATCGGAGCCGGGATGAAGACCGCAGCCGCTCAGGCTGCTGTGGTTCGAAACTCGATGAACGAGACGCAGGATCAGTTGGCTTCGAGCCGCAAACGGCTCAAGGTCATGCAAGAGCAACAAAGAGACCACTCGGTCCGTATCGCTCGACGCCTGAAGGTTAAGTTCGACTCGGTCCCGCAGCATCTGCGTGACTTCGCAGCCAGAGCCGGCAAAGAGCTCGTGGTGCCGATGGGTTTGGAAAAAACGCCGCTCGAGAAAATGCTCGGCGCTGAAGGCGTGGTCGGCTTCAGGGGCGCCGGTATGGCAGCGTACGAAGAGTACATGGCGAACCAGTAGCACCGTGTCCCGAATCAAGCTGATCACAGGGGTGGCGATTGCCGCCTACTTCGTCGCCGCAGGATGGGTCTATGTCAGCCAAACCCGGGCGGTGAAGCCTGCGCATCAAGATGAGCTGCCAGTCGTCGAGAAGAAGGAGCGGCTGCGTATTGTTTTGATCGGCGATACGGGGATGCCCGGTGCGCTTCGTGATGGCGTTCGACGACAGGTGCTCGCCGAGTCCAAAGACGCCATCATCGCACTGGGTGATTTGATCTATCCGCATCCGCCACCCTGTCCGACGGGCGCTATCGATGCCAAGGACCTGCCCTTCTACGAGCAGCGCGTGGCTCATGGCTTAGAGGGTCTGAGGGCACCTGTTTATGCGATTCTAGGCAACCACTCGTACTACCGCGGCAAGCGCTCGTTAGTGTCTCGAATTTTTCCCTTCGTCCCCTCGACGCTCGAAGCTGGTGATCCTGGTGACGGCCGCATCGTTGATCCGGCCGCGTGCATGGTCGACTTTATCGGCATGAGACCTCAGATCCATCTGCCAAGTTTAGACTATGGGCTGGATTTTGGCGTCGCTCAGATCGCCTTTGTGGACACCGATCATCTGGATGAACGTGCGACGAAAGTGGTCGATAAGACCTTCGCCACGGGATCAGGTTGGAAGCTGCTCATGGGTCATCATGTGCTCAAAACCTACCACAACAAGGAGCGAGAGGACTATGTCGCTCCTTGGCTCAATTCGCTCAAGGCTCAGCCGGATCTCTACGCCAACGGTCACGCCCATTTCCTCCAGTTTGGAATCTATGGTGGGGTCCCGGCGGTGACCTCTGGTTCTGGCTCAAAGTTACGCCATCGACCTGCATGCCCGCCTGACTGCGGCGAGGGACAACTCTTTGGCGTGAGCACAGCGGGTTACGCGGTGCTCGAGGTGGAGCCCAAGGAGCTCACCGTGATCTTCAAGGATGATGTCGGCGCTGAGCGTTATCGCTGGAGCGCCAAGCGCTAGGCTTGCTTTCGAGCCTTTAGAGCGTCCATTTGTTCGGCGGTTGCCGGCAGCTGGTGCGCCGTCTTCCACTCATCATAGGGCATTCCATAAACCGCCGTGCGGGCGTCCACAGCGTCCAACTCGACGCCAGCTTCTTCTGCAGCTGCATGGTACCATTTGCCCATACAGTTCCTGCAAAAGTCGGCCAGGATCATCAGGTCAATGTTTTGCACGTCCGTTCGCTTTTGCAGGTGATCTCGTAATCGCCTGTAGACGGCCGCCTCAATCTGGGTTTGCTCTTGTTCAGTCATCATCTTGCTCCGGGAGTCCTTCGTGAAAGAACATCCTCTTTGGACTTTGGCTAGAGGGCTATCGGATCGCTTGGCGGCGATGAGCTTCGCCGCACCTGTTCATACCGTTTATGACCCCACACGTTATGCGCATCGCCCCATGAAGCAATACTTTGAGCGTTATGGTCACTCTTCTAAGCGCATCTTATTTTTAGGGATGAACCCTGGGCCTTGGGGGATGGCGCAAACGGGCGTGCCCTTTGGTGAAATCGCCTCTGTTCGCGATTGGATGGGGATTTGCGAGCCTGTCGAGTCTCCTGAGCTTGAGCACGCCAAACGCCCGATCCAGGGCTTTGACTGTGCGCGCAGTGAAGTCAGCGGCCGCCGACTCTGGGGGGGCTTTGCCGAATGGTTCGAGTCTGCGGATGCGTTCTTCAAAGACCATTATGTGGCGAATTATTGCCCCTTAGCGTTCATGGAAGAAGGCGGCAGAAACCGAACGCCTGATAAATTGCCCGCTGCGGAGCGTCTCCCACTAGAGCAAGCCTGTGATGAGCACTTGCGCCAGGTGGTTGAGCTGCTTGAGATCGAGCGCGTGATCGGGGTGGGGCGCTTCGCCGAGACGGTGGCCAAACGCGCCTTGGGCGACGCCGTCGGTTTTGGGATGATCTTGCATCCAAGTCCCGCCAGTCCGGTAGCGAACCGTGGGTGGGCTGAGCAAGCTCAGCGTCAACTGCGCGATCAAGGGTTGCTGTAATAGGCCGAAAAACTGCGAGGACCTCCCGGGTATGCTAGTCCGCCTGGTATGCGCTCGTTGTGGTTTGCTACGCTATTGCTTTGGCCCCTTCCGGCATCGGCCGGAAAGCTCTTCCCTCTTTTTCGCCCGCAGCCGGTTTTAGGGCACGGCGAGCCTTTGCGGATTGAAGAGGTGGGTCGCTACCTGCGCGATGCGCTGGGCGAAGTCGGCGACTACGAAGTGGACCTGCTCGATCCGGACCGCAGTGAGCAACCCTTTGCCAAGAGCACCAAGGTTGAGCGGCTCTCTAAGCGCTGGCGCTCTGAGATCGATTTTGCTGAGACCAACCTTCGACGCCGCAAGCCAGGGTTGGCGATCAAGGGCGTTAAGGTGGTTTGGCGGCGGCTGAGCCGATCGCCAGCGTTGGTTCAAGACCCCGAAATTCTATGCCGGACTTACCTCGTTTTTGCTGAAGCGAGTCTACAGCTCAAACAGGACCAGAAGGCAGAGGAGTGGGTTAAGCGTTTGGCTGGCAGCTGCGCCAACATGTACCGTGATGGAAAGTGGAGAGCTAAATCCAGCCCCGCATTCCTCGAGTTGGTGCGAAAGACCAAGGCGGTTATGCGTCATGCTGCGCCTGCTCAGATCACGATTTTGACCGAACAAGCGGGCGCAGAAGTTTACCTCGATGCGCGGCTCGTAGGCACCACGCCGATGAACCTAACGGGGATCCCACCGGGGCCGCATGTCCTGCGCGTCGAAGAGGTCAATCGTAAGCCATGGTGTGAGTGGATCGAGCTCAGCGCTGCGCCCCGCACCCTCAGGATTCAGGGGCAAGCCAATTGGTTGCGCCCTGCCGAGGTGGGGTTGCAGCGAGCGCTTCAAAACAACGTGATCGATGACGCCGCAGTCTCAGGAGCCAAGGCGCTTTTGACTCGCCTTGCCCCCGGTGCGCCCTACCTAGCCATGGTCGGCGTTCTCGAAAGCGAGGGTGCGGTCAAGTTGCGATTAATTTTGATCGATCGGCGGGGGCGGATTTTGCGGGTTCCCGAGGTGATGGTCGATGAGTCCTTCTTAGGTCTAGAGGCTGAGCTGAGCCATCTGTTCAAAGCGATGGGCACGGTCCGCTGGACGGCGCTCAACAAGGGGCCGATCTTCCCCAACCTTGAAGAAGCTCAGGGCGAGGCGCCTGAGGTTCGATTTAAGGCGCTGGTCGAGGCGAGAGGCGCGGTCGAAGCTGAGGACGAGCGCAATGAAGATAAAGACGAAGACCCGGATGAAGACGACGAGCAAGAAGAGAAGGACCGACTGCGTCCGGTGATCCGAGGCGAAGGTGCCAAGAAGAAGGGCTCTTCAGCTGGCCCGATCAAGCGTCGCGCTCGAACCTACACCGACTTCAAAGACGAAGACGATAAATAGTCCGCTCTACTGCCGAACGATCAATGTATAGTCGCCGGCGACCCCTAAAGGCTGACGCGGCGGGTTATGAAATGGAGCCACGACAATGGTCAGCTCCTGACCTTGCTCCACATCCAGCGCCATGCGGCAGTCGTAGTTGCGCGACTCAGCGTCGATGTCGTCGTTCTCGGCTAGCATCTCTTCACCGCTCATAATACGGCACATCGGATCGAGCTCGCTCTCGGTCATCACCGTGAGTTGACCCGTCGCAGGAGCGACCAAGCTGTAGTAATCAAAGTCCCGACCCCAGTCGAAGCGAGCCGCTTGTTCGTAGGGGAGCGCCTCGATCGGAGTCGCCGTCTCAGCGCTGTTTCCATGGTCGTCATCGGGAAGACGCTCGGATCCGATCGTGTACAGACCGGTACCCCACTCGGCGTTGTAGTGGCGGACCTTCAAGTAGTAGGTCTCACCAACCTCCATCGGCATCGCTACGCTGCAGTTGAGCTCTTCGCCGCCGTCGTCATCTCCGGAGAGTGTTTCACCGTTTGAGTCTTCGAGCGTACAGACGGGGTCCGTCGCGCTCTCGGTGAAGAAACGAAAGATGCCGGCTTCTGCGACTTGAATGCTCCACATATCGACATCACCGCAGCCAAACATGGCGTCCGTGCGCTCTGACTCGAAGTCAAAGCTCGAAGCGGTTTGGGCATCGTTGCCGTCGTCGTTGGTCTGGTCTTCACAGGTGCAGGTGCTGCTGCAGCCGTCGCCGTCTTCAGTGTTTCCATCATCGCACTCTTCGGCGACGGATTCGCCGCCACCAGGCGAGCGAAACCGGTTGCCGCAGGCAGCGCCCTCGGCTTGGCACTTATCGTCGCACCCGTCACCTGAGACGCGGTTCCCGTCGTCGCATTCTTCACCCGCGTCAGCTTGCTCGTTGCCGCAGTTCAAAAGGGCTTCATCGTAGCAGGCGCGGTTGCAGCCGTCGCCGTCGGTTTTGTTGCCGTCGTCGCATTCTTCGCCTTCTTCAAGCTCGCCGTTCCCACAGATCGCTCGATCTTCGGTTTCGCAGCTTCGGTTGCAGCCGTCGCCGTTGCGCTGGTTTCCATCATCGCAAGCTTCGCCTTGTTCGACGACGCGATTACCGCAAACGGTGCCATCATTGGCGAGCGGGTCGGTTGAGTCCGCATCTACTGCGCAGGCGCTCAAGACGAGGAGGAGGTAGAGGGGTCGGCGCTTAGAGATCATGAATAGCCTTGCTATGGTTCGTCGAGAGCTTGGCCCATGGGGTGATGTGACGCAAGCCGCTAGCTTGCTTAGCTGGCATTGCGCGGGTAGGGTCTCCACGCTTCAAGGGTAGAGCCTTTGGGAGGTTTCTTTTGCGCTTCGTTACACTGATCTTGCTTGGGTTTTTGGCTGCCTGCGGAGGGTGGGACGCCGATAAGAATCTCAACGCTCTGGGCGACGAAGAGCTCGAAGCATTATGCGGTCATTTTTATGACTTAGCCGGCGGCGAGCCCAAGCTTGAAACCTGCACCGTGGATGGTGTGGAATACAGCGTTGAGCTGGGCGGTCGTAGTGACGAGATCGCTGCATGCAAAGCGAAGGTTCGCCCAGCGTGCAAGACACAACTATTAGAGGACTGCGTCGTCAGCCTAGATGGCTCACTCTGCGCGGACATGAACACCGATGCCTGCGTGGCGTATGTGAACTGCGAGTTAAATTAGGTCCCCAGCCGTAGCGCTGGGTCGAGGAGATAGTGATGCTGCAGCGTTTCAGCGGCGTTTTTTTGGTGGTGTCGGCGATGACCTGGGGTCAGCCGGCGCATGCTCAGTGTGCAACCTGTGGCAACCCTGCGCTCACCGCTGGGGCATCCGATTTGGGCAAAGCGCTCGGTGAAGAGGTGGTCGCCACTCCAGCGCTGACGCTGAGCGCAAGTTACTCGTTCACCAACTTTGATGAGTTCCAAGACGCAGACGGTAACCGCCTCGCTCCATCGGACCCTGCGGTGGGTCTCAACGATGAGTATTTCCTCGCCCTTCATGTCTTTGTGCTCAACGCCGAAGTGAGTCATCCGTTGGGGGCTGCGCTGAGCCTGGCGGTGCCTTATGGTGTGGCTGCTTTTCACAACGAGCGCGGCGAAGAAGGAACCGATCCCGGTTTCGCCGACATTGAATCGCGGCTTCGACTCGACATCAATAAGCTGACGGGCGTGTGGTCTGAGGGCTCAAAGCCTCGACTCAATGTGTCGCTCGGTGGCGTCGCACCGACGGGTGAGTTCGTAGCGAGCACCGACGTCGCTGGTTCGGATCGTTACGTCAGTTTGGGGCGCGGCGTTGCGTGGGGTTTGGCCGAGTTTGATCTGCGAGGTTATCTGGAAAATGGCGCAGGCTGGTATGTGACCGGTGGCTTGCGCACGGCGCTGCAGACCTATGTCGGGACCAATGATTATGAATTTGATTGGGGTAATGAGTATCGTTTGTCGGTGGGTGGTAGCGCGCAGGTGATCCCTAAAAAAATGGGCTTAGGGTTTGGCGTCGATTGGAACCAGCGCGGCACCAGCCAAGAAAACGGTGTCGAGTTCCCCAACGGCGGCGGACAAGATATCACGCTGAGCGGTACCATTCAGGGGCGTCTGCCTGGCAACCTGATGGCGAGCGTCGGGCTCCGCTATCCAGTCTGGTACGAGGTCAAGGGAACCCAGGTGGTGTCGGATCCAAACGTTTTTGGTGGGATCGCTTACCGCTTCGGTGGCTCGAAGGTGGTCAAGAAAGAGGGCGCGCCAGAGATGCCCAAGCCCAACGTTCTTCCGGGCGAAATCCCCAAAGACCCCGAGCTTCTTAAGGTGCTAGGGGACAACAAAGTCACCATCATCGATTATTGGGCTGAGTGGTGCGTCAACTGCATGAAGCTGATGCCGTACATCGACGCCTTCAAAAAGAATAATCCCCATGTGGAAGTCGTCAAAATGGACGCCACCAAGTGGGAAGTCGAACAGTTCAAACGGTTCTTACCCGCAACGCCTGAGCTACCCGCTCTGGACATCTATGGTGCGGACAAGCGTTTGATCATTCGCTTGGGCGGCACGGACGTGTTCAAGTACCGCGAGCATCTGCCTGCAGGAGTCGACAAAGGCTACCCTGAGGGTTGGGAGCCGCCGGCTGACAAGCCCAAAGAAGGTGAAGCAAAGGCGAAAGAAGAAGCGCCCAAAGAAGAGGCGCCCAAAGCAGCCGACCCAGAACCCACTTCTTAGTCTTTTCATAGTTTCGTTTCAGGGGAGTCGTTATGACGCCGCCATTTGACCGCCGAGAGTTCGTTCGGCTGAGTTCGGTCGCAGCGCTGGCTGGACCTGCGCTGCTGGGCGCTTGCGCCGACGAGCCTGTCGTTGAGCCTTCGACCTGCGGAACCGGGGCGCCGGATCAGGGCGTTTTATGGGACGAGAACCCGCTCGAGCTGGCGGTCGATTCGGCGATGTTCCCGCTGCCCCCGCAGTCGGGAGCGATGCGCAGCGAGTCGGCGCTGATCTGGGGCTACGCTGACGGTCCAGAGGCGCTCAAATTTTGGGTCTGGCGCGAAGAAGCCGAGCAACGATTTTTGGTGCACAGCGGCACGGCGCAGCTGGTCGAAGGGTACGCCAAGGTGACGCTCGAGGCGCTCGCTGCTGGGCAATGGTATGAATACCTCTGGTACCATGAAGACGCTGATGGGGGCACCCATCGCGGCGTCGCCGGCCGGTTTCGGACGGCCTTCGAGCCGGGTTGTTCAGCACCCATTGTGGTGGCTGCGACGTCATGCACGAATCGCCGCCTAGCGCCTTACCGCAGCCTTGAGATGATGGCTGACGCTGAGCCTGATATGTTCCTGCAGCTCGGGGACATGAGTTATAACGATGGGGCTCAGGACCAGCAGGAATACCGGGATCTCTGGCATGAGACCTTGAGCGATCCGGGCTACGCAGCGATCCTGGCTAAGTGCGGCATGTATGTGACCTGGGACGATCACGAGATCGTCGACAGCAGCTCGTACTACAACACCGGTGAGACCCGTCGCCGCATCGCCACCGAGGCGTGGTTTGAGACGCTGGCGACCCCAAGGCTCGAGGCGGACCGCTTCTGGGATAGTTACCGTTGGGGCGACACGGCTGAGTTCTTTGTGCTCGATTGCCGCAGCGAGCGACAGCCTGAGAGTCGCCGCACGCCAGAGGCTGCTTACATCTCGCGAGCGCAGATGGACTGGCTCAAAGCTGGGCTGAGCTCGAGCACCGCTACCTGGAAAGTGATCCTGAATTCAGTGCCGATGACCAACTGGCCTGACGTGACCATTTTGGAGTCGGATCGGTGGGAGGGCTATGAAGCTCAGCGGCAAGAGCTGGTGGATTATTTGGTCGCCGAAGACCTCGACGGCGTGTTGGTGGTCAGCGGTGACTTTCATTGCGGTTCGGTCAGCCGGCTCGAGCCGGTAGGGCCTGCGCGCAAATACTTCGAGGTCCTGGTTGGGCCGGGCGCTAACGGCGGAAACCCGCTCGCCTATCTGTACCAGATGGGCTCCGAGGCTGAGCGTGGCCGGATCTTTGAGGGCGATCAGTTCGCCTTCTTGCACCATGGGATGTCGACGACCTTGCTCACCTTTGACGGCGACGCTCAGAGTGTCGCGATTCAGTTTGTTGATCCCGAGACCGAAGAAGAGCGCTTTAGCGCTGTGATTTACGCCGACGGGCGGATCGAGTCGTGATCGATTAGGGACAGGGCGCGTCGAGTGCGGCTGGAGCGCTAATGCGAGCCCCGCCGGGTGTGCCCACGCTGGCTAAGAAGCATGTGTATTGGAATCGCGCACCGTCGAGGTTGAACAAGACGTAGTGGCCCTTCGTGTTCTGTGAGGCGTACTGAATCACTGCGCCGGTTTTACCCCCGATATTATGCTTCACGGGGTATGTCGTGGCTTGCTGTCCCGAGAGTCGGAGCGAGGCAGGTAAGAACGGCTCGACCTCTGGACCGACCAAGGGCGCCTTGAGGTTGACGGCTAGAGCAGCTTCGGCGCGCGGGCTAAAGTAGCCGTCGGTGACGCCAGCTGGCATCAGGACATGCTTTGCGGGAATGCCCTCGAAGGGTTCGGCGATCAGCCGGTTCGCCTTGGTCACTGGATCGACCATATCCCAGACATTTTGCATGGCGTGGAGCAACGGGTGGTTGCGCTCGATGGGGCGCCCTGGCTGCAAGAAGGCTTGTAGGACACCTTGCACATCAAAAGGTTCGACCGCTTCGGTAGCGATCTCAGCCATCGAGCCACCTGACCCCGACAGCACGATCGCTTTAAGTCGAGGATCGATAGCAGCCCAGCTGATGCCGATGGTGGAACCCATGGATTGTCCCATCCCCGTGAGGCGCTCCGGATCAAACTGAGCGCTCGATTGACCGCCTAAATCGGTCCCTGCCACCAAGGCGGAAGGCAGCTGTGCGGTCAGCAGGTAGCGCGTGAGCAAGCTCAACTCCATGGCGCTGGCGTTGAAGTTCGCAATCGTTCCGCCGGCGTTGCCGGTGAGGTTGTAGAGCATCAAGCCCGAGGTGTCGGGCGGGTTGTTGCGATCGCCGTGCAACGGAAAGTCAAAGCCGAGGGTCGCAACGCCACGGCGAGCCAGCCATTCGGATGGCCCGGTGCCGGGTTCGGCGACGGCCGCATCGTCGAGTTCGTCTTGAGGTCCTCGATTGACGACCTGCATCCACTCACCGCCCGAGCCATGGGCATAGACCGTCAGCGGATACCCTGCTTCGGGTTGAGGGGATTTGGGCAAGGCTAAGACCAAGCGCATATCCTGCTGACGTTGAATGATCGGGTTGCCGTCCTCACCCCATGCGATTCGGCCTTCGCTGGCGTCGGAGAAGGGTGGGTTGCCAAGTTGGATACGCGGCATGCTGATACGCGCGGTCAGCAGCACGTAGCTCGAACCCTCAAATTGTTCTTCGCGCATCGTCCAAGGCTGCGAGAGGGCGGGCACCGGTTGGGTTTCGGCCCACGCACCTAATCTCTTGAGCATCCATTCATGGTCGGTGGTGGTAAAGACACTGGCGGCGACGACTTGGTCGAGAGGTTCGTCATCGGCTTTGAGCGCTTCTCGAAGTTCGGCGAAGTTGGTCAGCGCTTGGGCGGGGCCTTCGATCTGCTCAAAAGCGTCATGAAACGCTTTTGAGCGCCCAAGAGGCTGGCCAGCTGCGTCGGTCACGGCGTCAGTCACCACGAGCGCGTAGCGAGTATTGGGACGACGTACGAAGCCAGGAGCAGGAAGCGCAGCGAGTCGATTGGCGGGCACATAGATGTCGCCAACGGGATCAAAACTCACCTCGACGGGGAAGCGTTTGCCGCGCTCGCTCGAGGACGCATCGATATCGATGAGGTAGACGGACGAGCCCTTTTCAATCGAGGCTGCAGCCGATGCAGGCAGCGTCGACGGTTTGAGCTCGCCCGAGAGGGTCACAAAAACGCCTGACGATAAGCCCCACTTGCCTTGCAGCGCCTCCTCGCCTGCCTCAAGCCACATCGCCACCATCGCTGCGTTCCAGTCGCCCGGCCAGCGCTCGAAGTCCCAGGTGTTGTCGCTCTCGATCCTCAAGTCGCTCGGCATCGGTAGATCCCAGAAGCCACCGCTTGGGTCCCAATGAGCCTGAGTGGGGCGTTCCTCCCAAGCGGGGTCACATCCACCGAAAATGAGGAGACAAGAAAGACTGAGAGTGAGTGAGCGCATAAATGGTTTATCCTTCGGGTACGATTTCTTGATCCAACTGACGATTGGCCGCAACCCTTGCCACGCTGATCCGATGATTCAAGAGAACGTCCATGACGCGGACTCGCAAGACAGGTCAAAGCTTGCTAAGCCGCTAAATGATCCAGGAGAAGATTATGCTCAATTCTGTCAACTTCCTCCAGCGCCTAAACCCCGCTTTGATGCAGCGTCTTCGTGGCCAAGGTGCAGCGCAGACGACTGGCAGCTCAAACGCTCAGCAGACGAATCGTTACGCTGACGCCTTTGACCGTGGCTCAAGCGCCTTACAGCGCGGAGCCAGCAACGCTCGGACCGGCTTAGCCAACGCCCACTCCGAGGCGGCAGACAACTTTCGGTTGTCGGGGCACCTTGGAATGCGTGGAAACAGCATTGATTGGGATCGCGGCGGACGAGCCGGCTATTCCAAAGACTGGGTCAATACCAAGCACGATGTGAACACCTTTGCGGATCGCAAATGGAGCAATCGTCCGGACAATGAGTCTGCCGAGAATGGCACGGGTATTCCGGTGAATGCGACCTTGTTCAACGTCGGCGCTCGACGTGAGGCGACCGTCGCCTCAGTCCGAGCGGAGACCACAGTCGCTGGCGCCAATCTCCAGGGTGAAATCTACGCAGGGCGACTGCGCGGCACGACCAATATGGGCGCAAGCGTTGACCTTAACAGCATGACCGCAAAGGTTGAGACTGGCGCTCGAGCGGAAGCCCATCTGCTCGGCGCAACGGCTTCGGGTAGTCGCACATTCGGTGGAAGCGCTTTGAATACGGCGACTTCGGTGCGTGGTGATGCTTTTGTGGGTGCTGAAGCGGGTGCCAAAGCGGGTGTTAACTTTAACCCCCGCACCGGTAATGCGGGTGTAAGCGCAGGCTTGGATGCCTTTGCGGGTGCCAAAGCCAAAGGGCGCGTGCGGCAGAGCTTCGGCGCTGCGGGCGAGAACCTAGGCGCTGTCGGTGTCCGTGGTGAAGCCTGGGCTGGTATCGGCGCA
>Ga0315320_10003981_pt1 | contig 12090 bp, 14 predicted proteins | sample M140m21515metaG_FD_203458 | JGI IMG/M metagenome (GOLD analysis project Ga0315320, IMG submission 203458) | Ammonia-oxidizing marine archaeal communities from Monterey Bay, California, United States - M1 40m 21515 | ecosystem: Environmental > Aquatic > Marine > Coastal | place: USA: California...
TCTGTTTAAATAAAAATTGTTATGATATTAGAAAAGAAATAATTTATCATGAACAATGGGATAAATTTAAAAACATAATTAATATTTTAGAAAATGAAAATAAAATAAAAATATTATATCAAAATAAAATAGAAATATAATTATTAATAAAATATAAATATTCATTATTATTAACTATAATAATGAATATAACATTTGTTACATCTTGGTATAATTTAAAATCAAAATTTGATGTAAATACTTATAGACAATGGATGGGTAATTTTCTTATGAATGTTAACAATTTTAACTTGGTTATTTATACCAATAAAGAAAGTTATTATGTATTTGAATCGTTAGTAGAAAATAATTCTAGGATAAAAGTGATAATGAAAGAATGGGACGAATTTTACGGATACAAATGGAAAGATAATTGGATAAATAATCATACGAAAAATAATTCTTTAAATCATAATAGTCATTTTAACACAGATTGGAAATTAAATATGTTGTGGGGTGAGAAAATTAATTTTGTTAAAGAAGCAAAGGATAATAAATTATTTGCTAGTGATTGGTATGGGTGGTGCGATATAGGTTATTTTCGTGGAGGTAATAATTTAACACCTAACGAAATTAGAAATTGGCCAAATATAGATAAAATAAATTTATTAGATAAAAATAGTATTTATTATGGTCGTCCAGGATGTAAAGAAGAATTAAATATATTATATCGAATTATTATGAATAAAAATAAAGATAATATGCCCATTATTCCTATTCCTTCTGAACAAGTATCTATAGCTGGGGGCTTTTTTTTAAGTCATAAGGATAAAATAGATTGGTGGAATAGTGCTTATTACAATAGATTAAATGATTATTTTACTTATAATTACTTAGTGAAAGACGACCAAATGATTATAATAGATTGTATAGTGAATAATATTAAAAATTTTACTTTAATTGAAGAACAAAATCCAATAAAAGATAGATGGTTTGTTTTTCAATCGTTTTTAAATTAACATTTTATGATATTTATATTACAATTCTTTGATAAATAATTTAATATAAAATTACATCTATTAACATATGTATGATTATTTTTAACATTATTCATAAGTTCAATTACAATATCCTTATTTTGGGTAATATTATATTCAAAATCCATTCCTTTCTTTAACAACTCTTGAATATTATCTGAATATAGTAACTTATTATTGAATAATTTATTAACGGTAATACTATTAGTCAGTCCCATCTTACCATAACTAATATTTTTAAATATTCTACAAGGGATATATCCTTTTTCTACTTGCCATTTAGTTTGGATTGCTGGAGCAACAATGGATGATTGAATTAATTCCATATTTTCTTTAATACTTCTATTCTTAGTTGAATTTGAATCGAATGTCCCACCATGTTGAATATATTGTATTGGTGAATCTTTACAAAGATTACTTACTATACCCCATTCATCTGTTGGCATTCCTATAAAATGTATTTCTTCCTTTCTGACTTTAATAATATTATCGATATTTAATATATTATTTTCAATTTCTTCAGGTAATAAATCAGTAGCCCATGGAAAATAAATTGTATGGATATCATTATTGTTAGTATAATAATGGAATGGTAGTTCTTGACAAGGAATATCTCTATCAATACAATCATGTGTATAAACCTGAAAATTCATATAGTTATTATTTGTTAATTTTAGATTAGTGTATGGATTATCTACATTATGTAATAAATAAAATGAACTGTTCAATATAGGCATATATTTACAATATCCACCACAAGTAAGAAAAAGTGAATTATTAAAATCTATTTTAATCGTGTTTTCAGATAAATCTTCAAACCAATAAGTTTTATAACCCAAATGGGAAAAACATTTTGTAAAAGAATTGTGAATATAACTATGTGTATGCGAGTGTAATTTATGACCCCAAATAATAATTTTATCAAGTTCCATTGTATAATATAATATAATAAATATATTTAAGCTTAAATATATTTATTTTTTAAATATATTAAATGAAATTATTACATTTATCTTTTCATAAAGGCTGTATAAACGATTTTAACTATATTTGTGAAAAATTAAATTATGATTGTGAGATATTAAGTTATGAGAAAGAATTAAATTCTAATAAAGAATTACCTCCTCTACAAGAAAATGATGCGCAACATTATAATATAACTCACGCTAGAGCAGAAAAATATTGGAACATTTATAAAGATTACTTTAATAAATTTGATTGTATAATAACATCAGACACAGCACCATTATCCAGAATATTTCTTCAAAATGGGTGGTCAAAAAAATTAATAATCTGGATTTGTAATCGTTTTGATTATGCGCACGGTTCAAATAGTGGTTTTCCTGATAAAGAATATTATGAATTAATAAATGATGTTAAAAATAGAGAAAATATTGATATTATACCCAATACTCAATTTGAAATATTTTATTGTAAACATCGAGGAATTGATATTTCAAAAAATAAAATAATCAAACCTTTGGGATTAACCTTAAATATGGGTGATACAAAAACTATTATTAAAGATAAAAATGAAACTTTTTTTATTCCTCAATACCATAATGAAACTATTATGTGTAATTTATCTGAAATATTAAATAAATATGAAATAAAGAATTTTAATAATAGACACCAAGGTTTTAATGATTTAATTGAATTTAAAGGTATAATTACTATTCCTTATGCTTGGTCTACTTGGGCTTTATTTGAATATATATCGTTGAATATGGTTGTATTTTTACCTAGTCCAAGATTTTTACTTTCTTTTTTTAATTTAAATTTTTGGCATCAAAATAGTAATTATTTAAAAGAAAATCTATATTTATCAGAATGGTATTCAAATGAAAATAAAAATTTTTTTATATATTTTGATTCATGGGATGATCTAAAAATTAAAATAAACACTTTAAATTATGAAGAACATAAATTAAAATTAAAGAATTTTGGAGAAACGCATATTCAAACTACATTAGATCAGTGGAAATTAATGTTAAATAATAAATAATATATAACATAATTATAGATGATTATTAATCTAGGTCCAGATTGTGAAATAGCAAGTATTCTTCAAAGATATAATATATTGGAATTAAGAAGTCCATTTGATTCTGTAATAACAAGTCATTATTCTCTTTGTTCATGTCTTAAAGATAAATTTCAAAAATTTTGTGATAAAAAATATTTTAACTTATATTTTGATAAGCAAAGTCCAATGAATTATTATGATATAGTTTTAGCACATAATTTTAAACTAAAAGAATTTAATCAAAATTTTGATGACACTAAATTAATTAATGAATGTTATAAAGAATCTGGTTTTTTTTGTGATAATATTTCAAAAACGATTGAATATTATAAAGTTAATAAAAATATCATAATACATAATTTACCCGGAGGTGGTATAATAGATTTTAATGAATTAGCATATAATAATTTTTTGGATAAATATAAAAGAAGGATAAATAGATTTTTAGAAAGAGCAAATGGTGATAATACTATTTATTATTTTAGATGTATAAATAATTTAAACGAAATATATGAGATATTTGATATACTTGAAAAAAATTATAATTGTAAAAAATTTTATATAATAGGAATTATAAAAAATTTTGATACTAATAATTTTAAAATTAATACTAATAACTCAAAAATAATAGTTTATAATAATTATTTTAAAGATGAAATTATATTTTATGATAAATTATTTTCAGATTTTAATAATAATATTATATAAATATGGTTAATAGTTATTTAAAAAATATAATAAATGATCTGGATCATAATTATGTTGAAAACATAAAAAAATTAATTACTCCATTATCAACCTATATATTATCAGATTATTATTTTGGTATTGAATTAGAAAATCATTTGAGTAGTGAAATTAAAAACGAAGAAAAAAAGATAAAAAATTTAACTTTATCTAAAAATATATATTTAGATAGATCTTTACTAGATAAAATCGAAGATTATAATATAATTGCTATACAAGGAGGACCATCCGACGGCACAGATTGGAGTTATAATTTTTATGATGATTTTATTCAAAATATACTACCTAAAATAAATAAAAAAATAATTTTAATAATTGGTCATTATACATTAGCACATCATCTTATAGATGATGAATGTGGAGGAGCTAATATAAACAAAATAATAGATAATAATAATGTTATTTTATGTTTTCTTCAAAATTATGGCTCGATGGGAAGACTACTTAATATAGATAAATTAAAAGCCTTTCCTTATGGGCTAAATATAGAAAAAGAAGGAATGAATTATTATATTGATAAATTAAAAGAATACCATTCTAGTAATAAAATTAAAAATATAAATATAAATCATTTAAATCTAGGACTTAGTTGGGGTGGAAGAAATATTTTTCCAAAAAAAGAAAGACAACCTTATAATATTTTTTATGAAAAAATTTATGATTCTAAATTTTTACTATCTCCTGTTGGTGATAGATGGGATACATATAGAAATTATGAATGTATTGGACTAGAAACCATCCCAATATGTACACAAGGAGCTTTGTCTTTGATTTTTAATGATAGTATGCTATATATAAATGAAAATATTAATGAAACTTACGATATTAGTATAAATGATAATAGTTTTAATAGTGAATATTGTTGTGAAGAAAAACAAAAATATATGATTGATTTGTACGAGAAACAAAATATATCTATTTATAAAAAACCAAATTGTGATTTAATAACAACAGAATATTGGAACGATTATATAACAAATATTATTAATAAATATAAGTCATAAGAATATCATAAAGAGTGTGTTGAAATTATAAATAATTATATAAATAATGTATAATATACTTATATGTGATGAAATATATGATTTTTTATAAATAGATATATTTATAAAAAATTACTCTCTAACATACGAATATTCTATATCAGGATTAAAAATTAGAACAAAATCAGATAAATTAGAATTAGATGGAATAAAAAAATCGCATTTAGATAGTATTAATGTATCAATTAATAACTGAATACCTCCATTTAAACCAGGTTTATTTTTATTAAAATAATCAAAAAATTCTTTATTATTGGTGTTATTTGTGTCTTGTAGTGTAAACCCAAAATGAGGTTCAGTAGAACTGTGTGGTGTATCACTCATAGAAGTATTATTTTTATTATATAATAAACTATCTTTATATTTACGAATAAATTCATTTTGTATAGATTTAACATCTGTAGCTAAATAAATTTTATAATCATTTTTATCTTTTAAAATATTGTCAATTTTTGTAAATACATTATTTATTTTTGTATGAAAGTTTGTTTCGAATGTTCCAGTTGTTTCACAATTATGAGCTCCATGACATCGGAAATGTATTCCTAGTATAAATGTATTTTTCATATGAGTATCATAATAATTAGTAACTTGTGTTAAGATATTATTATTTATATTGATATATTTAAAGAATATTCTATTTAATTTTTCTAAGTATTCTTTTTTTTTCTTATTATTTTGTAATCTAAATTGCCATATTGGTTCAAAATTATGCTCAGATGTTACTAAATCTTGACTATATACCATAAAATTATGAAACAATCTATTATCATTAAACCTTTTATCGTATATTATTAATTCATTATCCATTTTTATATTATTATTAACAGTTAATATGTTATGGAATTCACAAGTATGATTACTATCTTTGTAAGGGAAATAAGGGTCACTGAAATCTATGATAAATTCTTCATCTTTATTAAAATATAATGCCTGTAATAAAAATCTAATTTGAGAAAATAATCCAGCTCCTAAGATTGGTTTAAAAATCATATAATATATTATATTATATATTATATTTAGATTAAACTAATATTTTTTAATAAAATATCTCCACTTTCTTTAATAATTTTAAAATTTGGCAAATATTGTTGGATAAAATCTTTTAAATTATCTTCTTGATTCCATTCTAGAGTAATAAATTTGGCGCATTTAATTAATTCAGAATTCATTAAAACATTTTTTTCAGCACCCTCTATATCTATCTTAACAAAATCAGGTGTTATAGATTTTTCAATTAAATTTTCAAATGTATCTAATTCAAATTCTTTATTTTGAATTTGATCACAAAAAACTGATTCGCCTCTTTTGTTTCTCAAAGAAACAAATTCTTTCATACATTCTTCTATTGCATATCCACCAACATTTGGATGAATACGATTTTCATGAATATGTCCAGCTCCAAAAACCTTTGCTTTTGTTTTACCATAATATACACCTTTGTTAATAGTTGTAATTTTATTTGCTTCAATAGCATTCTTAAATTTAGATTTTAAAAAGTTCATATTTTCAATATCTGGTTCAAAACAGTATATTTTTTTAAAATTTTTTTTATTTTCAATAATATAATCCCAAAAAACTTTAGTAGTTCCTCCAACATTAGCTCCAATATCACATATATAATCTATATTGTTATCTTTGAATATAATATCCAAATATTCTTGATAATTTGGTTTTTTCCATTCACTAATAGTGTAATCCCAATGAGCATTTTGATTATGAGTTGACATTATAATTTAATTTAACTATTTGTATTTAAATTAAATTTAATTAAATAATATTAAATTTAATTAAATAATATTAAATTTTTTTTTTTAAAATAACTTGATATTCATCCATAATAATTTCATATCCATTTTCTAAAAAATAAGGGATAGAGTATTTGGCTTTTCCATAATCAGAAGTTTCACCAGCCTCTTTTGGAACACAACTTCTAACATCATCTATTAAAATGATTCCGTCATCTGCAAGAACATTCTTATTAACCACTATTTTAGCTTCTCTAAGATGTAACTGAGCAGTATCTTCAATTGGAGTCATATCTCCAGTATCTAAATACAATAAATCAATGGATTTTTCAGGAACAATATTTAAATAATTTTCTGATGAATTAACATAATACGAAATTTTATGAGATTTTTCTTTATTCATCAATTTACATCTTTCAATGTGCTGAGAAGCCAAATCTAGTGTAATAATGTGAGTATTGTTATCAGTTAAATCAGAAAAAAATTTGGTAAAACAACCAGCACTCCAATCCCATATATCTGGATTATTCGGTTCCCAATATATAGGATTATTATTATTACAACCAGGAAATCTACCATCTGTAAAACTTCTTGATGTTCCTAATTCAAGGATTATTTTTTTTCCATCTTTCTCTTTATTATTAATAAAGTCCAAACAGTATTTAAATGTTATGTCTCTGGACTTAGGAACCCTTCCAAAAAATTTAACAAATAAATCATCAGACGAATAATATGATAATGCTTTATTTAGATAATCTAAATATTTATTTTCGATTTCTTGAATCATTTATAAGTTTATAATGATTATAATATTTAAATACTTATATTATAATATTATAATGATTAGTATATTATTACCGATATATAATGGAATAGAATTTATTAATGAATCTGTTCCAACAATAATTTATCAAACATATAATAATTGGGAGCTAATTATCGGTATAAATGGACATCCGAAAGATTCAGAAGTATATAAAGAAGCAAAAAAATGGCAAAAAAGAGACCATAGAATAAAAGTTTTAGATTTATATACAATTAAGGGTAAATCGATTGCTTTAAATAAAATGATTAAACATTGTCAATATAATTGGATTAGTTTAATAGATGTAGATGACAAATGGTTACCAAAAAAATTACAAAGTCAAATACCATATATAGAAAAGTATCATGTAATAGGAACTCATTGTCAATATTTTGGTAATAAAAATGGTCAACCAGATATCCCTGTAGGTGATTTAAAAGAATACGATTTTACGAAAGTTAATCCTATTATTAATAGTAGTTGTTTACTAAGAAAATCATTGGCATATTGGGAAGAAAACGGAATTGAAGATTATCATTTATGGTTAAAACTTTGGAAACAAGGGAAACAATTTTACAATGTGGAAGATATTCATGTCCTTCATAGGATTCATAATGACAGTGCTTTTAATGCAAAAGGGAATCATTTAAAGGTATTTGGTTTATTGAACAACCTTTAAATATTAAATATTAAATATTGTGTTTGTATTAATAAATAATTTTAATGATTCTATTCTTTGTATATATGTATGATTGTCCATTACATATTTCATATTACTTATAACAGTATCATTACTATTATAATCATAATTTTTTTCAAAATTAATACTTTTTTCAAATAAATTATTAATATTACTATCAAATAATATTTTTTTGTCAAATAAGTTATATACAAAAGGATTATTTGTGATACCCATTCTACCATAACTAATATTTTTAAAAATTCTACACGGAATATACTCATCTTTTATTTGTAATTCATCTTGTAATGCTGGGGATATAAATGATTGTTGAATAAATTTTTGATTATCTTCGATTGAAAGTGCTCTAGGGTCTTTATTGTTGAAAGTAGCACCATATTTTACAAATGGTATATTATTACATTGACATAATTGTTTTAATTGATTCCAAGAATTTGTTAATTGTCCAATAAAAAAAATATTATTTGTTCTATTATTTCTAATAGTTGATATATTATTAATATTATCCATAATTTGTCCAGGCAATAGATCCGTTGCCCATAAAATAAAATATGTTAATTGATTATTTATATTTGAATAAAATTCAAAATTTTTATCAGTTATGGGCGTAAATAATAGATTTGGATCATTTTCTTTTTCTCTATTCATATCACGAAAACTACACTTTAAATCAATAAGATTAGAGTCGTTAACACCAGGATATTTGTGTTTTTCTAAAAAATGAACAAAATATAAACAGTCATTTCTTTTTGGTATTTTATTATCAACTTGATGTTCAGTTATAAATAAACTATTAGAAAAATCAAAGGACGGATCAATATTGATATCATCATGAAACCAATATGTATCATATCCAAGTTCTTTAAAACCCAAAACAAATCCGTTATGGATATAACTATGTGTATGTGAATGTAATGGATGTCCCCAAATAATAATTTTATTAATTTTCATAATATATATATATAATTATTAATAATATTTAAACTATTGTTAATAATTATAATTAAATGGAACTATTTTGTTCACCTTCAAATCAAATAGATGGATTTGGTGCTCAATATCAAAGAATAATAGAGTATTATATTGTAGTTGTATGTAAATATGGAATTAATTCAATACATTATACACCTATAACTTACTTGGAACATAATTACAATAATTCTAATAAATTTATTGATAATATTGAAAATTTAATAAATTTAAAAGAAAATATTCATTTAGTTGAACAAAACATAAAATATACACAAATTGGCTTTGGAATAATATGTAAAGAATTTGAAGAGAATATTGATTATTATTGTCAGAGTGATCCTATGAATTTCATAAAAAAATGTTTTTGGGAAAATAAAGATAGGAATGTTTTTAAAAATAATAAAATAAATATAGCGGTTCATATTCGTAGAGGAAATATACATGATAAAGGAAAGGCAGGAGCAAGAATTACAACTCCAAATGAGTATTATTTAAATATAATGAATGGAATACGAAACAAATATAAGGAACATGATAAGGAATTACAATTTCATATATATTCACAAGGTGAGATGAATAATTTTGCTATTTTACAAAAAGAAGATGTAATATTTCATCTAGATGAAGATATTTGTAAAACTTTTACTGAATTAGTTGCTGCCGATATTTTATTAACATCACCAAGTAGTTTAAGTTATGTAGCAGCCCTAATAAGTGACGGAGAAATTTATTACAAACAATTTTGGCATAAACCTCGTTCAAATTGGATAATTTATTAAAATTTATTAAAATTTATTAAAATTGATTTTTGAAGAATTAGTATTTAAATATTATGTATATAAATAATATATAAATGAGTAGTATTAATTATTCACAAAGAGGACAGGATTTATTTGTAGTAGATATTTTAAAAGGAAAAAAAAATGGAACTTTCTTGGATTTTGGGTGTCATGGACCAAAAAATATAAATAATACATATTTATTAGAAAAAAATTATAATTTTACTGGTCTTTCATTTGATATAGATTCAGTTCAAATTGATAATTGGAATAATACAGATCGAAATTCTAAAAATAGTATATGTTGTGATTTGTTAAATGATACAAATATTGCTTTTGAGAAAATGGAAAATTTTTATTCGACAAATATCATTGATTATTTTTCATTTGACTTAGAACCACCTCTTATTACACTTGATGTTTTAAAAAAAATTCCATTTAATAAGTATAAATTTGGTGTAGTTACATTTGAACATGACGATTATAGAAATTATGATACACTTAGACCATCTAGAAAAATTTTTATTGAAAATGGATATAAAAAAGTAAAGCAGGAATATATGCATTTATTTGACAAGACCAAGAGTATCCATCAATCAGAAGATTGGTGGATTCATCCTGATATTATTAGTGTTAATGAAAATATTTTAGATAATATGTAGTTAAAAATACCATTTAATTAAATATTAAATTATGAAATCTCTCAATAACAAACCCTTCAATTGGATTTATATTATTTTCTAACATTACAATAATTTTTAAGTAAAAAATTTTTGGTCTTTGTAAGATATTTTTTTTTGATACTATAAATTGAGCACCAGCCCCAAACTTGAAATTCATTTTTTCCTTTCTTTCATCAAATAGTTTTTCATAAGTTTCTATTAATGGTATTCCTTTATGATGACGACAACCAATTAAATTACAATCTATAATTTTTTCGCTCAAAAACTCAAAATCAATACTCAAATCTTTATTGTTAATATAATTATTTAAATTAGATATTATATTTGGTGAATGGTCAAAAGGGTTTCCTTGTAAAAAAATAGTATAATCTGCCAAATTATCATAATTATCATAAATATGTTTATAATATGTGTGACCCTCTCTACCAACATTATTCAATAAAATTTCATTAAAATAATCTGTTAGTGATGTTCCTTTGTTATAAATAATTACATTTGAGAATTGTTTAGTCCATTTTAAATCTTCATTATATCTTGCTACTACAATAGAATAGTTCATATATATATATATATATTGTATTTTCATATTGTATTTTCATATTGTAGAATAATAAATCTTCAAAAAAATTCATATACACATTGTACGAAAGAAGTAATTCAATATATTAGATATTTATCAAATCAAATTTCAATTCCTCGAGTTTTGAACTAATTATTCAAAATATTGACGATTTAGAAACATTTAACCTTTTTAAAGTTAAACACAATATTATATAATGATATATATAAAATATTGTAATGAAAACATTTTATATTTGTTCATATGGTGGATGTGGTTCAAAAATGTTACAAGAATCATTAAATAAATATGGAAGAACACAACATGTTCACAGTAGGAAACCACCAGATAAATTAGAATATATAGGAGACAAATTAGGCAGCAATAACCCAGGTGAATTATTTAATGGTATACCGATTCCCAATAATGATATAAAAAACTTTTATGTCATATATATTTATAGGAATCCTAGTTATTCTATTCCTAGTAGATTTCTAAATCCACTTCATTTGGAACACATCCAAACCAATAAAAATATTAAAATACAAGATGTATTAAATACAGAAAAAGATTTATATGGAATCAACGAATTTTATAACAATTATACTGAATATAATGAAAACAGAAACTATAAGATATATTCTGTAAAATATGAAGAAATATTTGATAAACAAGACGAATTAAGTGAAATATTAGGAATCGGTAAGTTAAATTTAGTTAATAAAAGTAATAGAAAAGATAGTAATAAACAACTAGATAAAATATATAAAGATTTAATAGATAAAATGAATAAAAATAATTTCGTAGTAATTAATTAGTAATTAGTATATAGTATATAGTATATGGAATTATTAAATACAAGAATGTTTCAGTGGAAGCAAAATATTCCTTCTGGATTAGCTAGACATATGGATATTATTTTATTAAATGAAAATTGTATAATTTATAATAAACCTTTAAATACAGCTAAAACAATATTTATAAATACACGATGTAATGATGAATTAATAAT
>Ga0315320_10003982_pt1 | contig 12089 bp, 8 predicted proteins | sample M140m21515metaG_FD_203458 | JGI IMG/M metagenome (GOLD analysis project Ga0315320, IMG submission 203458) | Ammonia-oxidizing marine archaeal communities from Monterey Bay, California, United States - M1 40m 21515 | ecosystem: Environmental > Aquatic > Marine > Coastal | place: USA: California...
CACGCCCATCACGATGTCCTGCGAGGGACTCACGATCGGGTTGCCGTTCGCCGGGCTGAACACGTTGTGAAGCGAGAGCATGAGGACGTGGGCCTCGGCCTGCGCCTCGAGCGAGAGGGGAAGGTGGACCGCCATCTGGTCGCCATCGAAGTCGGCGTTGTAGCCGGTGCAGACCAGCGGATGGATCTTGATCGCGTTGCCTTCCACCAGCACCGGCTCGAAGGCCTGGATGCCCATGCGGTGAAGGGTGGGGGCGCGGTTCAGGAGCACCGGGTGGTTCCGAATCACCTGCTCGAGGATGTCCCAGACCTCGGGATCCCGTCGTTCGAGCATCCGCTTGGCGCTCTTGATGGTGTCCGCGTATCCGTGCTGCTTGAGCTTCCGGATGATGAAGGGCTGGAAGAGTTCGAGGGCGATCTTCTTGGGGAGACCGCACTGCCAGAGCTTCAGCTCCGGACCGACCACGATCACGGACCGGGCGGAGTAGTCGACCCGCTTGCCGAGGAGGTTCTCGCGGAAGCGACCCTGCTTGCCCTTGATCATGTCGGTGATCGACTTGAGCGGGCGGTTCGAGGAACCGAGGACCGGACGACGGCATCGACCGTTGTCGAACAGGGCGTCGACCGCCTGCTGGAGCATCCGCTTCTCGTTCCGGATGATGACCTCGGGGGCGTTGAGGTCCATCAGCTTCTTGAGGCGGTTGTTCCGGTTGATGATCCGGCGGTAGAGGTCGTTGAGGTCGCTGGTGGCGAAGTTGCCGCTCTCCAGCAGGACCAGGGGGCGGAGGTCCGGCGGGATCACCGGAACGACGTCGAGCACCATCCAGGTCGGATCGTTCTCGGAGCCGCGGATCTGCTCCACGATCTTCAGTCGCTTGGAGAGGTCCTTCTTCTTCTGCTTGCTGCGGGTCTTGTCGAGGTCGTCCCGGAGCTGGAACGCGATCTCGGTGAGATCGAGCTGGTCGAGGAGCTCGCGGATCGCCTCGGCGCCCATCATCGCGGTGAAGGCACTGGCGCCGAACTTCTCGCGGGCCTCGCGGTACTCGTCCTCGGTGAGGACCTGGCGGGGCGTCAGTTCGGTGTCGCCCGGATCGGTGACCACGTAGTCCTGGAAGTAGATGATCTTCTCGAGATCACCGGTCTTCATGTCCAGCAGGTTTCCGAGGCGCGACGGCATCGCCTTGAAGAACCAGATGTGGACGATCGGGGCCGCGAGATTGATGTGACCCATCCGCTTGCGACGCACGCGGGAGTGGGTGACCTTGACGCCGCAGCGGTCGCAGATGATGCCCTTGTACTTGGTGCCCTTGTACTTGCCGCAGGCGCACTCGTAGTCGCGCTCGGGTCCGAAGATCCGTTCGCAGAAGAGCCCGTCCTTCTCCGGACGGTAGGTGCGGTAGTTGATGGTCTCGGGCCGCTTGACCTCTCCGAAGCTCCAGCTTCGAATGTCGTTGGGGCTGGCCAGGGTGATCTTCACCGAGCCGTAGTCATTGACGCGATCAAAGACGTTTTCAGACATGTTCGGTCGTACTCCCGCAGGCTGGTTGCTGCGAATGTGGTTGGAAGGGGACGTTCGGAGCCGGGGGGGCGGTCAGAGAACCGAGCCGGTCTCCTCCTGTTCCTTCTCCAGAGAGATGTTCATGCCGAGACCCTTGATCTCGTGGCAGAGGACGTCGAACACCACCGGCATGCCGGCCTGTAGGGTGTTCGTTCCCTTCACCATCGAATCGTAGATCTTGGTCCGGCCTTCGACGTCGTCGCTCTTGACGGTCAGGAGTTCCTGCAGGACGTAGGCGGCGCCGTACGCCTCCAGGCCCCAGACCTCCATCTCGCCGAACCGCTGTCCACCCGTCCGGGCCTTGCCGCCGAGCGGCTGCTGGGTGATCAGCGAGTACGGTCCCGTCGAACGGGCGTGGATCTTGTCGTCCACGAGGTGGTGGAGCTTCAGCATGTACATGTAGCCGACGGTGGTCCGCTCCTTGAACGGTTCGCCGCTGCGACCGTCATGAAGCTGGATCTTGCCGTCGACCGGCATGCGGGCGAGAAGCTCGCGGGGATGGCCCGGGTTCTGTCCGGTGGATTCGAACGCGTCGAGATGGGACTGGACGTGTTCGTTCGCTTCGCGGACCGAACCGAAGATCTCGGCCTCGGTCGCTCCATCGAACACCGGCGTGATGGCCTGGAAGCCCAGCACCGCACCGGCCCAGCCGAGGTGGACCTCGAGGATCTGTCCCACGTTCATCCGGCTCGGCACGCCGAGCGGGTTGAGGAGGAGATCGACGGGGGTGCCGTCCTCGAGGAACGGCATGTCCTCTTCCGGCACGATCCGGGCGATGACGCCCTTGTTGCCGTGGCGGCCGGCCATCTTGTCACCGACCGACAGGTGTCGCTTGGTCGCGACGTAGACCTTGACCATCTCGAGAACGCCCGATGCCAGCTCGTCGCCGCGCTTCATGTGGGCGAGCCGACGCTGCTTCTCCTTCTCGATCCCCTCGATGCGGGGCCAGAAGCGGTTCTTCTCGTCGATCGCCGTGGTCCGGGCCTCCTTCGAGCCCTTGATCCACTTGTCGTTGAAGTTCTCGAGCTGCTCGAGGATGACTTCGGGGATGTCGCTCGCACCGACCTTCTGACGGGTCGAGGGGTCGATCATCTCGGACTCGGTGATCACGTTGATGCGGCCGACCATCTCCCGGAACAGGGCGATCTGCCGCTGATCCATGGATTCCTCGTAGGCCTGCATGTCCTTCGTGAGCTGCTTCTTCTGGTCGTCGTTGAGGTGCATCCGGCGGCTGAAGTGCCGGGTGCCGATGACCACGCCGTTGGTGCCCGCGGGCACTTCGAGCGAGTCGTTCTTCACGTCCTCGCCCGCGCGTCCGAAGATCGCGTGGAGCAGCTTCTCTTCCGGGCTGAGCTCGGACTTGCTCTTGGGACTGACCTTGCCGACGAGGATGTCGCCGGGGCCGACCCGGGCACCCATTCGGATGATCCCGGCGTCGTCGAGGTTCCGAAGCATCTTCTCGGAGACGTTCGGGATGTCCGCGGTGAACTCCTCGCGGCCGAGCTTGGTCTCGCGGATCTCGACTTCGAAGGAATCGATGTGGATCGACGTGAAGGCGTCGTCCTTCACCAGGCGCTCGTTGATGACGATCGCATCCTCGAAGTTGTATCCATCGAAGGTGTTGAACGCGACCAGGGCGTTGCGTCCGATGGCCAGCTGGCCCATCTCGGTGGACGCACCGTCGGCCACGATCTGGCCGGCCTCGACCTTGTCGCCGATCTTGACGACCGGCTTCTGGTTCTGGCAGGTCCGCTCGTTCAGTCCGACGAACTTGCGAAGGTCGTACTCGTCGGCGTTGTCGATCACGATCCGCGAGGAGTCGACGAAGGTGACTTCGCCGGCCCGTCGGGCGGTGACGATCATGCCCGAGTAGGGACCGATCTCCCGTTCCATGCCGGTCGAGACCAGCGGGGGATCGACCTTGATCAGCGGCACGGCCTGTCGCTGCATGTTCGAACCCATGAGGGCGCGGTTCGCATCGTCGTGCTCGAGGAACGGAATGAGCGACGCGGAGATGCCGACGATCTGCTTGGCGGAGATGTCGACGTACTCGACCTCGCCGGCGTCGACGAGGAGGAGGTCGCCGTCCTTGCGGGCGAGCAGGTTGCCTTCCTTGAGGCGGCCGCTCTCGTCGATCGCGTCACTGGTGGCGAGGACCCGCTGCAGCTCCTCGTCGGCGCGGAGCAGGTCGACGGTGCTGGTGACCTTGCCGCCCTTGACCTTGCGGTAGGGGGTCTTCAGGAAACCGTAGTCGTCGATCTCGGAGTAGATTCCGAGCGACGCGATCAGGCCGATGTTGGTGCCTTCCGGCGTCTCGATCGGGCAGATCCGTCCGTAATGCGAGATGTGGACGTCGCGAACCTCGAAGCCGGCACGCTTCCGGTTGAGACCGCCGGGGCCGAGGGCCGAGAGGCGGCGTTCGTGCACGAGCATCGAGAGCGGGTTGGTCTGGTCGACCACCTGCGAGAGCTCGGAACGACCGAAGAAGAAGTCGATCGCGCTGGAGATGCTCTTGGAGTTGACGAGATCGCTGATCCGGCTCAGTTCGTCCGGATCCTTGACGCTCATCCGCTCCTGGACGGTGCGGCGGAGCTTCAGGAAGCCCTTCCGCATCTCTTCGACCGCGAGCTCGTCGAGCGTCCGGAGACGCCGGTTGCCGAGATGGTCGATGTCGTCGACGTGGGCCCGGTTCCGCTTCGCGCGGAGATCCATCATGTACCGGACCACGGCGAGGAAGTCCTCGGCGTAGAGGTACTGTTCGCCTTCGTCGCGGACCTTGTAGACCTTGTCGTCCTCGAACTTCCGGTTGATGCGGAAGCGACCGACCCGACCGAGTCGGTAGCGGTTGTCGTCGAAGAACTTCTCGTCGAACAGGGCCTTGGCCTTGTCGAGCTGGGGCGGGTTGCCCGGACGAAGTCGTCCGTAGATCTTGAGGAGGGCCGCCTCGTGCTCGGTCACCTCGGCGAGGAAGTCGAGTCGCTCCTCGGCCAGGGTGTTGAGGATCAGGGGGTCGGCGGCGTCGGTGATGACGCGGATGCTCTTGAGTTCCGAGGCCTGGATCGCCTCGATCGCATCGCCGATGACCCGGCCGACCGAGCAGAGCTCTTCGCCGGTGTCGGTGTCGACGATCATCTCCGCCGAGAAGTACTCGGGCTGGAGCTTCTCGACCTTGACGTCCTTGATGTCGTAGAACAGCTCGAGGAGCTGGTCGGTCGAGGAGAATTCCTCACTCAGGGCGCGGAGGAAGGTGGTCGCGGCAAGCTTGGTCGACTGGTCGATCCGCATCGCCAGCACGTCCTTCTTCGTGACCTCGAGCTCGATCCACGAACCGCGTTCCGGGATGATCCGGGCGCTGTGGAGCGGGCGGTCGCCGAAGCTCGAGGCGATCGAGAAGTCGACGCCGGGGGAGCGGTGCAGCTGGCTGACGATGACGCGTTCGGCACCGTTGACGATGAACTCGCCGCCACCGGAGAAGTTGCTCGCTCGCGCAGTCTCCCACGGAAGCCGGACGCCGGCCATGATCGGGATCTCGCCGAGGTAGATGTCCTCTTCGGGAGTCTCGGCGACGCCGTCACGATGGAACCGGACCCGGACGCGGAACGGCATGCCGTAGGTGAGCCGGAGCTCGCGGCATTCGTCGGGGGTGTACCGGGGTTCGTCGATCGAGTAGTTGACGTACTCGAGTCGCATCGATCCGTCGTAGCTCTCGATCGGGAAGACCTCGCGGAGGAGTCCTTCGAGACCGAAGCTCGTCGCCCGCTTTTCGGGCTCGACATCGAGCTGGAGGAATCTGTCGTAGGCGTCTCGCTGGACCCGCACAAGGTCGGGAATGCGAAGACCGTCCTGCCTCTTGCCGAAGTCGCGGATGGTTCGGGTGGTCATCCAGTTCTGTCCTCGACCAGCCGTTCCCGCCGACGTGTCGACGGGGGCGGCGTGATGGTGTCGCGGTGTCCCCCCCCGGTTCGGGGAGGGCCGCAGGAGATCGGTCCGCATGGTCACGGTGCCGATCCTGTGAAGGCGATCAGGCCGCGTTGGCGGCGGCGTTGGCGTTGGCCGTTTCGACGAGGCCGTCGAAGGTCGACGGATCCTCGATCGCGATCTGGCTCAGCATCTTTCTGTTGAGAAGGACGCCGGCTCGCTGCAGCCCGTTCATGAAGACGCTGTAGCGAGTGCCACGCATCCGGCATGCGGCCGTGATGCGGGTGATCCAGAGGCGGCGGTAGTCGCGCTTTCGGGTCCGACGGTCGCGGAACGCGAACCGTCCGGCGCGCATCAATGCGACCTTCGCCTGCTGCTTGTGGCGACTCTTCGTTCCGTAATAACCGCGGGCTTTCCGCAGTGTCCGACGTCTGGCCTTGGTACGGGCCGCACCCTTGCGAACTCGTGGCATGGCTCTCTCCTGACTGCCTCGGCGGGGGCCTCCGGATGGAGACACTTCAGGCCCGACGGGCGAATCCTGGTGTTGGATGGTGATTCCGAGCGGCCGTGGTCAGCTGCAGGGAACCGGGAAGAACGACTGGTTCGTGATCAATCGGTGGACTTGGCGGCTTCGGCGGCGTCCGCGACCGACTTCTCCTGCGAACGGAGCGGTCGGAAGAGGAGCTTGCCGAAGCGACCCATGTCACCGGCCCGGGCGTAGCGGGGACGGCGATAGCCGCGCACCTGCTCGCCGGTCTTGTTGCTCTTGATGTGGCGGCTGTGCGGACGACGGAATCGGATCTTGCCCGACTTCGTGATTTTAATCCGCTTCAGGAGACCTTTGTGGGACTTGCTCTTAGGCATGCGGCACCGAGGGGGACGTCGGGAAGGATTGCGTAGACGCGATCGAATCGAGGATGATAGCCCACCCCGGCCCGCTGCGCCAAGTCCTGTGGCGGTCTGATATTCGGACTTTCTTGCCAAAATTCAAGATTGTCGCCTGGTGGAATAGGCGACAATCGTGTCTTTGTTTCTGGTCAGTGGGCGAGGACGTCGTCGCTTCGAAGGCTGGGCCAGCCGATTCCAGCGGATTGCTGGTGCTGGTATCCATCCGCGACCCAGATCGGATCGATCCGGGGTCGGGCGATGCCATCGGTGTCGACGACGTGGTCGAGGTCGACGGGGCGTTCGAGAAACGGTGTCGAGAGATCGACGCGGCAGACCACGATGCCGTCACCATCATGCCGGCGGGCGCCCACGAGGTGATGGGTGCGAAGGCCGCCTCCTCGGAAGGACTCGATCACTGGATTCGGATCCGCCGTGAGGGCCTCGTCGGCCGCGAGGCCGTCGAGGCGGAATTCATCGCTGTTCACGAAGACCCGGTAGGAGACCATGGGCGTCGCGACGCCGTCGATCCTCGACTCGAGCATCCCCGCTTCGCACCGCTCGCCATCCACCAGCGGTCGGAGATTCTCCGAGTAGATCTGGCCATGAAGGGGGGTGTCCCGCTGGGTTCGGGCATCGTCGAGCAGCGGCATGAATCCACCGTTGTCCAACGAGAACCCGGCGATCGCCTGGCCGAGGTTTCGCTGCCGATGTTGCGACATCGTGATCTGCTCGTGGTCGCGGATCGTCTCGAAGAGCGGTACCCCGATGCCGACCGCGAGGAAGAGCGACGCGGCGACGGCGAAGAAATTCGGAAGGTGGATCCCCCGGGGGGATCGTTCGTCATGCGGGGGAAGCGTGAACTGCTGACGTCGAGCGGACTCGTGACGATCGATGCCCGCGAGCGTGGCGTCGACGAGCGTGTCGGACGAGGATTCCGTCGGGTAGGCCTCGAGATTGCCGAGGAGCGATCTCAGGGCGTCCTCCCGAGCGTCGCCTTCGTTCACCGCGTCGGCGTCGAATCCGTCTTCGAAGAGGCGATCGACCGTGTCCCGGTCGGGGTCGGAGAGCGATGCGATCCGCATCGGCGATCCCTGGTCGCGGTGATCCGCGTGGTCGGGGGCGTGGTCGTGGCCGATGTCGCTGGGGTCATTCATGGGCATTCGATTCCGAAACACTGCATGTTCGTCGAAGTCCGGCGACCCGCCGAGACTCGGTCAGTTGCGGTCGTCGCGCGTTCGCTGCTTCTGTCGCTCGACCGCCGTCTTCCAAGCGTCGGCGAAGTTCGCGACGGAGGCATGGAGCCTGCTCTTGACGGTGCCGAGCGGAATCTGGAGCGAATCCGCGATCTGGTTGTAGCTGAGCTTCTGGAAGTAGCTCAACAGGAGAATTTCTCGGTAGTGGGCCGGCATGGCGTCCACGACGTCCTTGACCATCTGCTGCCGTTCGGACTCGATGAGCCCGGCGTCCACTTCCTGGGCGGGCCCTTCGAGCAGGTCGACCAGGGAGGTTTCACGTCCATCCGCGCCACCGACCGGGGCCGAGAGGCTCGCGGCCGCACGACGCTTCCGCTTGCGGTGGAAGTCCCGGGCCTTGTTCGCGGCGATGGTGTAGAGCCACGGCTTGAACCGCCGGTCGGCGTCGAAGGAATCCGCGGAGAGGTGCACCTGCAGGAAGGCGTCCTGGAAGACGTCCTCGGCGGCGGCGCGAGAGTTGAGGAATCGGTGAAGGAACTGGACGAGATCGCTGCGGTATCGCTCGACGAGCGCGGCGAAGGCCGCGCGATCACCGCTGCGATACGCCACGAGGAGTTCCTCATCCGTTTTCCGGGCGTCGCCGGGGGCGGGAACGGCGTCGAGATGGGCCTCTTGGGAATCGGTCAACGCATGGCTCCGGCGGGGAACCCTACCCGAAACCCGGCTTCCGAGGGCCGCCGGCATCATTCGCGCAACTCGCCCGCAGAACTCGATGAGTTCGCAGGGCGGCGGAGGTGGAAGAATGGTGAGTGCGGACATGACCGTGGTGTTACGTCCGCTGCTCCCTCCAGGATCGTCGATTCCTCGTTTTTTTCGGTGGGGGGCCGATTCCCGGTTATTGCGCTTCGCAAGGGGGGCGCGACCACGGATTCGTCGGCGGGCGCGTGCTACCATCGCCGACCCAGACTTCAGCACGCCCACCGGCCGGTCGCCGAGGGGCGTCGACCTGAACGCAGGAGATGCTCGTCCGATGCCAGTTCCGATTTCCCAGATGTGGACGGTCGCGAGTTACGTGGTCGGCCAGCGGCTCCGAGGGCGTCGTCGCTACCCGCTCGTGCTCATGCTCGAGCCGCTCTTCCGCTGCAACCTCGCCTGCGCGGGCTGCGGGAAGATCCAGTACCCGCCGCACATCCTCAAGCGGGACGTCAGCGTCGAGGACTGCCTCAAGGCGGTCGACGAATGCGGCGCACCAATGGTCTCGATCCCCGGGGGCGAGCCCCTCCTGCACCCCGGCATCCGCGAACTCGTCGCGGAACTGGTGAAGCGACGCAAGTACATCTATCTGTGCACCAACGCGATCCTCCTCAAGGAGAAGCTCGAGGCGGGCTGGTTCGAGCCGAGCAAGTATCTCTCCTTCAGCGTGCACATGGACGGGCAGGAGGAGCACCATGACTTCGCGGTCTGTCGCGAGGGAACCTTCGAGAAGGCGATCGCGGGCATCCGGCTCGCGGTCGATCGCGGGTTTCGAGTGACCACGAACACCACGCTCTTCGACGGCGCGGACCCCAACGCGGTCCGCGGCTTCTTCGACGAGATGATGGAGGTCGGAGTGGAGGGGATGATGATCAGCCCCGGCTACGCGTACGACAAGGCACCGGATCAGACGGGTTTCCTGCGTCGGAAGAGCACCAACGAACTCTTCGAGATGATCCTCTCGAACCGGAAGAAGGGATGGCGATTCAATCAGTCGCCGCTCTTCCTCGAGTTCCTGATGGGCAAGCGGGACTTCGAGTGCACGCCCTGGGGGAACCCCACCTACAACATGTTCGGCTGGCAGAAGCCCTGCTACCTCCTGCAGGAGGGTTACGTCGATTCCTTCCAGGAGCTGATGGAGGAGACGGAGTGGGATCGCTACGGCGTGGCAAGCGGGAACCCGAAGTGCCAGAACTGCATGGTGCACTGCGGCTACGAGCCCACGGCGGTCGACTTCACCTTCAGCGGGGTGCGGGGCATCTGGGCCAACATCAAGGCCATGCTCTTCAACGCCTATGCGAACCCCGCCGCCGGAAAGCGGCTCGAGGAGGAGAAGGCGAAGCCGCACGGGCCCATGGAGCACCTGGTTCAGCTCGGCTTCGCCGTCGACGTCAAGCCTGACGGGACTCGGGAAGTCGTGCGACGCGAAAAAGACGAGGCTGCGGCGTGAAGGAGATCGAGGCGCTCGCCCGCCGGCAGCTCGAGGCCTACAACGCCTCGGACCTCGATGCGTTCTGCGACTGCTACCACGACCAGGTCGAGGTCTGGAACGACCTTGCTCGCGGCTCGTCCGGGATCACGTCCTTTCGGGATCGGTATCGGGAGATGTTCGAGCGTTGGTCCTTCGGGGGCACCGTCTCCCGTCGACTCGTCGCCGGCGATCATGCCGTGGATCTCGAACATTGGTGGCGGGTCCACCCGGACACCGGAGAACGGACCGAAGGCGACCTCCTGGTGCGATACACCCTCCGCGAAGGCCGGATCGGCATCGTCCAGTTCCTGCCCGCGTGATGCTCGCGAGCCCGGGATGGCGGGCGTCCGCGGAGGACGAAGTGGCCGCCTGAGATTCCCGAAGTTCGTGCTCGCACGACGACATGCACCGAGTCGAAGCGACCCGTCGGAACCAGCGATCCGCGAGCGGCCCGGGTCACGAAACGAAGCGGTCGTCTCCGGAGAGACGACCGCCGCGCCCTGTGCCGTCGTGATCCGCACCGAGGTTCATCCCCAGTTCGCGAAGAGCAGGCCGATGTCGCTCCCGTTCACGATGCCGTCGCCGTTCACGTCCGAGTCGGAATCGTCGGTGCCCCAGTTGGCGAAGAGCTTCCCCAGATCATTGCCATCGACCACACCGTCGGCATTGATGTCCCCCGGGCGCCGGGGGCTGAAGGACACCTCCAGCCCGGCATGTTCGGAGGTCCACGCATCGATCGAGGACGGGTCGTATCCCGCATCCGATCCGGCCGAGATGGAGACTCGGAAGGTGTAGTACCCGGGCTGGAGCCGGAGTCGGTCGTCGATCTCGAGATCGGCGGCGTCCGCCGACCAGGTGGCGACCGTCGACTCGGCGACCTCATCGAAGATCGAGATGTCGGCGATGCCGACCCCGTTCATTCCGGTCGCGGAGAGCCATCCTTCGACGTCCACGAACGTCTCGCCGTAGAGCTTGGCGGTCATCTCCACCCACGCGTCCTCCTGCCCGGAGCCGACCGAATCGCTGCCGCCGTCCGAGAATCCGAAGGCCGACGTGGAGCCGTCGACGGCGATCGAGAATCCCGTTTCCCAGAGGAATCCATCCAGCCTTGCGTCGCTCGAACTCGAGGACATCCCGGTGCTCGCGGATGCCGCCGCCTCCGCCGGGAACTCGGCGAATGAAGCGATGTCGACGCTCTCGGAGTCCTGCTCCCACTCCTGTTCCTGGCCGTCCCAGTTCACATTGTCTGCGTAGGCGTTGGTCGTCGCTTGTCCCTCGATTTCGATGGGAATCCAGACGGTCTCGTCGGCGAGAACCTGACTGCCGGCGGCCAGCACGATGGTCGAGATGAAGATGGTGCGATTCATGAGTGTTTCCTTTCTCTTTGAGGTCTGGCGGGGTCATTCCCCGTTCGGGGGCTGGTAGCCGCCGTCGCCACCCGTGTGACGGGACTTTTTCGTTTTGTTCGAGATGATCGATCCCGCCACGCCGTTGCGGGCTCGTGTAAAACCTGCCGGTCTCAAGGCCTGGTCGCTCGGTGCCATCACAATCCCCGCATGCCATTCATTCGAGGAAACGTGACCTATGCCCGGTTCCGGATCGGCGGAGACGCCCCGGCCCGGATCGACCAGTCGATGCTCGACGCGTTCGCCGCAGGGCGACTCGTTCCAACGGTCGGCGTCCCCACGGACGTCGAGACCGGCTGGACCGCCGGCGAGCACATTCTCGACCACGACTTCGCCTGGGATCGGTGCGTCTTCGACGGCCGGGTGCACGCCGCCATGCGGATGGACGCGGTCCGGGTGCCCGGTGAGATCCGGGCGGCGTACGTCGCGCAGGAGCAGACGGCCCTGCGGAAGGCGATGGCCGATCGTGGTGGCGACGCCGCGGGCATGCCGGCAAAGCCGCTTGGTCGCAATGCGAAGCGCGAGGCGAAGGAGGCCGCCGAACGACGATGGCTCGAGGAGGTCGCCGACGGCCGGTATCGATCCAGCAAGCTGGTGCCCATGGTGTGGGATCCCGCGACCGCGACGATCCTCGCCCCGGCCACCAGCGAGAAGGTCTTCGACGCGTTGCGCGACCTCTTCCAGGCGACGTTCGGCGCCCGACTGCAGGCCCAGTCCGCCGGCGGGCTCGCCCTCGACCTGCTGGTCGCCAAGGGAATCGCGAGCGCCTTCGACGATGCGATGCCCGACGCGTTCACCGCGGCGCCGACGCCGCGGAACCTCGAGCAGTCCGCGGAGGTCGGTGAACGCCCCGACGTGCCGTGGGCGATGGCCGGGCCGGAACCGAAGGACTTTCTCGGCAAC